>Ga0209066_10003897_pt1 | contig 16662 bp, 20 predicted proteins | sample All_14_2_FD_187198 | JGI IMG/M metagenome (GOLD analysis project Ga0209066, IMG submission 187198) | Freshwater microbial communities in response to fracking from Pennsylvania, USA - Allegheny Zone_MetaG_DW_15 (SPAdes) (version 2) ...
TCTGGACGGTCCATTTTTCGCCGCTTCCTTGGGCAATAGTTCAACTATTGCCCTGCGAAACCGGCAAAAACTGTCCTCGCCCAGCCGAATTTTCGCTTCGATTCTTCAAGTCCGACAGGCTCCTAGTGAATACCGAACAACCACTCGGTCAGCAGCGCGCTGAACCCGAGCGCCATCCCGGCGATCAATCCGAGAATGGCGTAGAGGCGTTCCTTGCGGCGTTCGATTCGCGCGTTGACGGGGTCGCGCGCCTGCTCGATGGCATGTCGACGCGACAGAATTTGCGGCAGCCAAAGCAGATTCATGACGCCGATGGCGGCCATCATCGAGACAAATGCGGCAGTCGGCAGCCAGGGGTTCTGCTGCAGTGCAGCCAGTAACATGCCTACCGAAAACGCAACGACAATGGCGATTCCGACCGCGGCATAGCGCGTCAAGGCGCGCTTTTCGGCCTCATCGATGGCGCTGATCCAGTAACGGCGAACGCCGAAGATGATGCTCGCGACACCGGCTAGCAGAGCGAACATCGCACCGCCCGCTGCACCGATCAGGACCCGACTGGCACCCTTGCCGATCGTCAGGCCGCTACCCATCCATTTGCCGATTCCCTTGCTTGCCATCGCGACGGCGGCAGAACTCTTGCCGGCCGCCTTGCCTGCGACGGCGCCACCGATCAGCGTCGCCGCGCCGGCGGTGCCGCTCAGACTCAAACCGCCAACGACGACGGCAGTAAACATTGCGGTCGGCGCCGACGCCAAGGCGAAATCGCCGACCCGCTGCAGCCTCGCGACAGGCGTTTGCGGACTGCCGCATCCTGCATGCCGAGCAAGGTGGCAACCTGTTTCGAGGATTGCCCTTCGCGGTAGTAGATCAGCAGGATCTCGCGAGTCTCCTCGGGAAGTTCGTCGATCAATTCGGCGACCACCGATTCCTCGTGCTGGCGCGACATCCGTTCCGGGTGGTCGGGTCCCGGGTCGGCGACGACAGCCAGGATGTCATCCATGTCGCCGTCGTAACGTCGTTCACTGCGGCGTCGACGCAAATGGTCGCGCGAGAGGTTGCGCGTGATCTGTCGCAGCCAGGGCAGGAAGCTGCTGCTGCTGCGCAGCGTTGCGAGATTCTTCCAGGCGTTGACGAAGGCGTCCTGTGCGATGTCTTCGCTGCTCTGCACGTCGCGCACGATCGCCAGCGCTATCGCTGTGATCGAGTTCTGACAGGCGGCGACGATGCGCCCGAACGCGGCACGATCACCGGCTTGCGCCTTTGGTAAATATTCGTCAATCAACTGAAGCAAGGTTTCGGTTTGCATGGTCGGCTTGGTCGACAACAACGGAAAAGGATGGGCTTGGAGCCTGCGCGGCGGAAACAATGGACCTCGCAGACGGCTTCGCAGACCGGTCGGCTTCTGCAGCGCAGGCTCCTTGCCTGAGGCAAAGACGTGACGTGGCGAGAATGTGACATCCAGACTCGATGACGCAACGTTCGGTGTTGACCTGACTGGTCACGGATTTGTGACGCCCGGGCGCGCTGATCCGCGCATTGATGCGGGTGGAGAGTGTCGGCCTGACGCCGCGCGCCCGATGTGGACCCGAATGAGTGCGTCTTTTGTCTTCTACAAATCGGTTTCACGCCGCAAAAATGACGCAACGTTCGGTGTTGACCTGACGGGTCACGGATTTGTGACGCCCGGGCGCGCTGATCCGCGCATTGATGCGGGTGGAGAGTGTCGGCCTGACGCCGCGCGCCCGATGTGGACCCGAATGAGTGCGTCTTTTGTCTTCTACAAATCGGGTTCACGCCGCAAAACAATTGTTTCAGAGGCCGTTGTTGCTTTGGAATAGTGTGATTTGTCTGGCATTTCTCCCGCTTCATTGCTGAACGCATGGATCGCGTCGTTCAAACGGAGTGAGTAGGCGCTTACCTTGGAATGGATCCTGCATCTAGACCAGTGTTGCGTGCACCTGAGCAATCCCCTGTGTGCACGGCAGATCGGGAGTGTTCAATTTGGCACCCGGGCTGCATCCCCTTTTCAACTTGAAACCTATCGCCTTACCTACGGAAATTCCGATGAACAGACGAGCGCAAGCAGCGACCCGGTCAGCAGATGACGCGACCGATGCCAGTGAGGTTCCGCGCCTGAAAGACATGCTTGGGTTGTCGATGCGGCGTGTCGCATTCGCCTCCACCGACTTGCTAGCCGAGCGCCTGGCGGCCCATGACTGCACGCCGACCCGCCTGACGGCCTTGCTCGTGATCGCCGAGAAGCCCGGACTCAAACTGGTTGAGTTGGCCAATACCTTGGGCATCGCGCGCTCAGGTGCCGTGGTTCTGGTCGACGAACTGGAGTTGCGCGGACAGGTCAAGCGTCGTCCCATGCCCGGTGACCGTCGCGCGCACAGCTTGATTGCCACGGCCAAGGGCTTGAAGGCGCTTGGCCCCCTGTGTGGCGTCGCGGCCGAATGTGATCGGCAGTCCTTCGGTGCGCTCAATCAGCGCGATCATCAATCGTTGTTGCGCCTACTGGAGAAACTGGCGGCGTAGCAGCGCGCTGACCAATCCCCTGACAAACCGATTGTCCCGTTGCGCGAGTCGCTGATCACGCTGCTTAGCCGCTCCATCGAGCGGCATGCCAGATTGCCAGCGCAACGGCGATAACGATCATGGCAATCCGCAGTCGAGTGGCAAACGCGTTGCGCTTGGCAGGAAGCGGCATCCCTGGCCGCGCGTAGTCGGGTCGAACCATCTCTTCACTTCGACCTGCTTCGATGAGCCCTTTCTCGGTCAGCAGTTCTCTGGCGCGGGTGATGTCTGTCGCATTGACGATCCACACCGCAGGTTGTGGCTGTTGATCGCCGCTGCTGTAGCTGAAGTTGCCGCGACGGTTGCCCTTATACGAACGGCGTTCGCTGACCCAGGTCTGGATGCCTGCCTGTTGGAGCAGCTCGGAGACCGCTTCGACGTTCTCCAGTCGGTGCGAGCTGAAGATTTGCCTCATGCGCCACCTGATTGACTCTGAACCAGTCGAATGAGGCCTTCCTGCGCGGTCGAGGCAACCAGCACGCCGTCACGCGTATAGAACCCGCCGCGCGCGAGGCCGCGTCCACCGCTGGCGCTGGGGCTGTCGCAGGCATACAGCAGCCAGTCGTCGGCGCGGAAGGGACGATGAATCCAGATGGCGTGGTCAAGGCTGGCCATCTGCAGATCATGCGAGAGGTAGGAGAGCCCGTGCGGAAAGATCGTTGTCCCGATCAGGTGGAAATCGGAGACGTAGGTCAGCAGCGCGCGATGCAGATTTGCATCATCGCCGATACGGTCCACTAATCGAACCCAGACCTGATTGAAGGGCGGCCGCTTGGCGGGATTGAGTTCATCGCGCGGATAGACCGGGCGAAACTCGAATGGGCCGCTGCGGTTCAGCCAGCGCTGCGTCTTGGCGGGCAGGGCCGCCAATGCCTCGGGCGACAGCGGCGCCGGCGCGGCGATGTCCTCGGGTTGAGGTACATCGGGTCCAGACAGTTGGTGGGTCAGCCCCTCTTCGTGGCGCTGAAAACTCGCGGACGCCACAAAAATGGGCTGGCCATGCTGAATTGCAGTGACCCGACGAACCGAAAAGCTGCCGCCGTCGCGCGAACTCTCGACCTGGTACACGATCGGATGATCCACATCACCTGCGCGCAGGAAGTAGGCATGCAGCGAGTGCAGGCTGCGATCCGTGGTGACGGTTTGCTGCGCAGCGGATGCGGCCTGCCCAAGAACCTGTCCGCCAAAGACCCGGCGTGTGCCGATGTCGCGGCTTTGACCACGGAACAGATTGTCCTCGATGCGCTCAAGGCTGAGCAGATCGACCAATTCGGAAACAAGAGGGTGCACGGCAGAGCTCGAAGGGCGAGGGGCGCGGATTATAGACCTTCGCCGCCTCGCGATGCCGTCGTGTTGGGTTCAGCGAACCCGTTGCGGATGGCGTGTGCTGTGGTGTCGAATCAGAACAGCAGTGTTGCCATCTTGCGGCGGTATTTGCCGACCAGATCTTCGTCCTCGATCAGCGAGAAGGCTTCAATCAGGCTGCGTTTGGCGACACCGTCACCGTAGTGGCGATGATCCTTCAGCAACTGTAGGAGGTAGTCCAGTCCACGCTCATTGGCACCCGAAACAATGTGATGCAGGCCGAGCAGGTGCAGAGCGCGAGCGCTGTCCGGGCCGGACAGGATGGATTCCAGTTCGGCAACCGGCGGGGCGTCGGCCAACGCGGACGCAAAGTCCAACTGCGCGCGCAGGCGCTTGGCGCGGCTGTCCTCATGCAGATTGGCAGGCAAACCTTCCAGCAGCGCCTCAACCTCCGCGCGCTGCCCCAGACTCAGCAGCGCCGCAGCCAGTTCGAGACGCAACTCGGCACGCTCCGGGTGCGCATCGATCTCTGCACGCAAACGCGCTGCGCGCGCTTCGCTGGATTCCGGCGCCGATGCCTCGGCGGGCGGCGCGGCTTCCGCGACGTTTGGCTCGATGCCGTGTTTGCTCAGAAACTGGCGGAGTTGCGCTTCCGGCATGGCCCCAGGAAAGCCATCCACGACCTGACCATTTTTCAACAGCATGATCGTCGGGACAGATCGAATCCCAACCGCCGCCGCCAGCTGTTGCTCCTTGTCGACATCGACCTTGGCGAGCACAAAGGCCCCGTTGTATTCGTTCGCGAGCTTCTCGAGGAGCGGCTTCACCTGTTTGCACGGACCACACCAGGTGGCCCAAAAATCAACCAGAACAGGAACTTCCGAGGACTTGTTGATGACCTGCGAATCAAACAGATCCGTGGTCGCGTCGAAGGAATAGGGGCTTTCGTTCATGGTGGGCTGTCGTCGCTGAAAGGAAATGGTGCGCCTCGGCATCCGAGGCGGCAGGATGGCCGATAGGTTTGGGCGTGAGGGCGAAATGCAAGAGTGCCCGGCACGCCGTGCAAAATCCCGTGGTTCAAGCGGGTTGGGCGGCGATCAAATATCGACATGTGGGTTGTGGTCAAGATCGGGCGTCTGACCACGTCGATGGCGCGATCTCGCGGACGCATCACTGACGGCGTTGGTCGTCGCCAGTGTGCGAGGCAACGGCAAACGGCTTGAGGCATGCGCTGATGCGGTTTTCGCATCTGGTGGCTAAACTGTGCGGCCAACTCCCCCTCAATTTGGCCTCCGTCATGTCTCTGCCTCCTGCTGATCTGTTTGACGTTCGTTCCCTGCTCTCGGATGAAGAGCGTGCCGTGCAGGATACGGTCGCCCGATTTGTCGATGAGCGCGTGTTGCCGATCATCGGAGATTGCTTTGAGCAAGGGCGTTTCCCCGCGGAATTGGTCTCCGAGATTGCCGAGCTGGGCCTGCTGGGCTCGTCCTTGCCGGAGGAATATGGCTGCGCAGGTCTCAACGGCGTCTCCTACGGGCTGATCTGCCAGGAGCTGGAGCGTGGAGATTCCGGTCTTCGCAGCTTTGTCTCGGTGCAGAGCTCGCTCTGCATGTATCCGATCTACGCCTACGGCAATGAGGAGCAGCGTCGTCAGTATTTGCCCGGCATGGCACGTGGCGAAATCATCGGCTGTTTCGGTTTGACTGAACCGCACGGTGGATCTGATCCCGCCAATATGAAGACCCACGCGAAGAAGGACGGTGGCGACTGGGTGATCAATGGCGCGAAGATGTGGATCACCAATGGCAACCTCGCTCACATCGCGATTGTCTGGGCGCAGACCGAAGAGGGCATTCAGGGCTTCATCGTGCCGACCAACACGCCGGGCTTCACGGCTCAGGTCGTGCACAAGAAGATGAGCCTGCGGGCTTCGGTCACCAGCGCACTGTTCTTCGACAATGTCCGCGTCCCGGATGCGCAGCGTCTGCCGAACGTCAAAGGGCTCAAGGGTCCGCTCGGCTGCTTGACCCAGGCGCGTTACGGCATCACCTGGGGGCCGATTGGTGCCGCGATTGCCTGCTACACGGAAGCGTTGAACTATGCGAAGGAGCGCATCCTGTTCAATCGGCCGATTGCTGCGACCCAGGCCGTGCAGATCAAGCTGGCGGAAATGGCTCGCCGGATCACGCAGGCTCAGCTGTTGGTTCTACAGCTGGGTCGCCTTAAAGATGCCGGAAAAATGCAGCCAGCGCAGGTGTCGATGGCCAAGTGGAACAACTGCCGCATCGCGCTGGATATCGCCCGCGAGGCGCGCGACATTCTGGGCGGGGCGGGAATCACCACCGAGTATTGCCCGATCCGCCACGCCTTGAATCTGGAGTCGGTGATCACCTACGAAGGCACGGAAACCGTGCACCAGTTGGTGATCGGTCGTGAGGTGACCGGGATCAACGCGTTCTGAGAACCTGCTCGGGCCGCTATGTTTGTCGGCGCATGCACGACGGACCATCGATGTCGATTCGGACATCGATGGTCGAGATCGGATGGATCGGTAAAGCACTGATTCCGATTGTTTTCTGCGGCCTGAATGCGACGTGTCGGGTTCACTGCGCATTAAGTTCGCGACCCCTAGCGTCTTCCTCACGCGGATATCGGTCCGAGGGATGGAGGAACACATGAACCGTTCAAGCAAGCGCTACCAGAACCTGATCCTTGCGTTGAGCCTGCTGGCTGGGTCGAGCCTCGCGTTCGCCGGGCGCTATGACTATGCCGCGCCCGAAGTCGACTACGCACGTGTGATCGAAGTTCGACCGATCTTCGAGACCGTGCACGAGCCTGTCGCTCGACAGGAGTGCTGGGATGAACCCGTCACGTATGCGTCGCGCAGACACGATCGCGGTGATCGTGCGCCAGCGGTGCTGGCTGGCATCATCGGTGGTGTGATCGGCAATCAGTTCGGTCACGGTCGTGGTCGGGATGCAGCCACCGTCGCCGGTGCCGCCTTGGGCTATGCCGCGGTTCGCGATGCGCAGCGCCACGACGCTCGCTACGGTTACGAGTACACACGCTACGAATCGCGTTGCCGCACGCTCACCGAGCACCGTCGAGACGAGCGAGTGGTGGGCTACGATGTGGCCTACGAGTACAACGGACGGACGTACTGGACCCAAACCGACTACCACCCTGGCGACCAGATTGAAATTCAGGTCGATGTGCGTCCCTCACGATAGTCGAATCGGAAAATCGGATTCATGAAGCGCCCGGCATTGTCCGGGCGTTTTCTTTTGGCCGTCTTCGATTGCACACTGGCGGCTGACTTATGCGGGGATAGCGGCCATGCCACGTGGATTCGATCTGGAGGCAGCACACGCCCATTTGCGTCGCGTTGATCGACGTCTGGCGAGTTGGATTTCCCGTCTCGAACCGGTTGCAGGCGAATCGGCGTGGAAACGCGGTTTTGATCCAGTGGATGCCTTGGCGCGATCCATCCTGTATCAGCAACTGTCTGGCAAGGCTGCCGATACCATCATCGGACGCGTCGAAATCGCCTGTGCGCAGCGCCGCCTGGATGCGGACGCATTGTCGGCGATATCCGAGTCCGATCTACGTGCCTGTGGTGTTTCGCGCGCCAAGGCGATGGCCTTGGCGGATCTTTCGGCACACGCGCTGCGTGGCGAGTTGCCCAGCACGCGACAAATGGCTCGCATGGACGACGAGACCATCGTCGAGCGACTGGTCCGCGTTCGCGGGATTGGCCGATGGACGGCCGAAATGTTGCTTGTGTTTCGACTTGGCCGCCCAGATGTACTGCCGCTGGACGATCTGGGTTTGCGCAAAGGGCTGCAGCGGGTGGATCGGCTCAATGATCTACCCAGTCGTCTCGATTTGGCGCAGCGCGGCGAAATCTGGGCACCATTCAGAACGCTCGCTGCACTCTATCTATGGCGGGTCGCTGACAGCGATTTGGCATAGCCGCCTATTGGGCTTGGCGTCACCGGTGGCACCACTGCTCCCGTGATCCCGATGTCGATGGACGTGTCGGCCCTGGCACCGCAATGGGTGGGCGAGCCGACCACGAATCGGCTGGCGAAGCGCAAGTGTTGGTGGGCAGGTCAACGGTATGGATGACGGGGAGACCTTGTGCGTCGATTGAAACGATGGTTGCCGAACCCGGAAGCAGTCCAGCGCAACCGCTGGCTGCGCTGGATGGGACCGCGTCTCGGTCACCCGACACTGTGGGGATTCAACCGGCGCTCGGTGGCTCGCGGTATGGCCATTGGCGTGTTCTTCGCCTTCATCGTGCCCTTGGCTCAGGCACCCGCGGCGGGCGCCACGGCGATGTTGCTGCGGAGCAATCTGCCCGTTGCCTTGGCATCAACGCTGGTCAGCAATCCCTTGACCTACGCGCCCATCTATTACGCGGCATATCGGGTTGGTGATGCCCTGGTTCCCGCATCGCTCGCCAGGGAATCGCCGTCGTCGACGGCAACGCCACCCGCGGCCAGCGACGGTTCCGTTCACGTTGGAAAGTCGCTGGCAGTGGGATTGACTCTGTTTGCCGTTGTGGGAGCGGTCATTGCGTATTTTGCGACGCACTGGTTTTGGCGCTGGCAGGTCAGTCGACGCTGGCGTCAGCGCCGTGCCAGAGCCGTTCCCTGAGCGCGCTTTCTCGTGTTGGATGCACTGCTCGCGTCGGTTAGCAGGCTGTTGAAAACGGGCTTTCCTGCCCGATTTCAACTCGCCTCGTCGCGGTACATGCCCGCGACAGGCTCCGAAGATCAAGCACTTAGCGTGCTTGATCTTCGCGCAAGCCATCCATGGCTTGCCCTAACAGGGTGTTTTTCAACACCCTGTTAGGGGTTGCTCGACGACCTCAGTTCGCCTCGAATCCATTGTTGAAAACGTTGCTTGAACGCTGATACCCGCGGGCGGTACCGCTGACGACTCCACCTGTCTGGCCTCGGATCGACAACGGTGCAGGCGGGACAACGCGGGCGAAGCCGACTTCGCCCGCAACAAGTCGCGCTTCGTTCGGTATCCACTGCGCTGCTGCGACGTCGACGCTGTCGCCGATTTGAAGCGCCGCGAAAAATTGTTCTGCGGTGATCGGGTTTTCGAACAGATCCAGAAAGACCGACTGAGAGGTATCGACCGTCAAGCCGAGGACGGTCAGAGTGGTTCCATCGATGGCGGTGACGGGTGCGCGCAATGCGGTGTCCTCGAAGTCCGGGTTGCCGCGGTCGCGGACTCGGGTCATCCATAGATTGCCCGCTTGATCCTGATAGCCGCGCACCTGAACCTGGGTTTCCGACGCCAGTCCGCTCGCGACGATGCCATCCTCGTCACGCAGTTGTGTGGTGGATCGCACGAGCAAGCCGAACGGTGAGGTCGACGCGTCAATGACCACGCCTTCCGGCAGCAGAGGCGCCTCAAACCGAACGATCTCATGCGCGAATTCGATGGCGGTTGCCGCAAGGGTCTGTGCGTCGACAAACGTTCCGTCAATGCTGACCGCGCTTCCTACGTCAATGTCGTCTGCACTGCCGAATCGATAGCTGGTCGAGGGGCTGGGTTGAACGTCCAGATCGCCGAGTTTGAAGTTTCCCGCCGGATCGACCTGCGATATCAAGCCCTGCACCCAGCCCGAGGCGCCAGGCGTTCCGAGCTCCACCGGTTGCGTGCACTGCAGGTGGGTGAGGTTGCCCAGTCTGGTGCCGGGCGGAAAGGGCTCGATCGGGTCTGCCATCAATGAGACATAACTTCCGATCGTTATGGTTGCCGGACAATCCAGTGCCACCGCGTTGCCGGGCGACACCCACTGCTCGCCGACCAGAAAGTCTCCGTTGCCATCAATGGCCTGCACGTAGCCCGTCAGTGCGAACTGTGGCAGCGGGCCCTCGGGCAGTTCCACCAAGGTTGCGAGAAGGCTGCCGTTGGCGTCCACCAGACCCGCCACACTGAGTTCCTGTCCGATGACCAATGGCGTCGAGGCGGCCAAGCCTTCAAGGATCGTATTGCCGTCGCGAGTGATCGCTTGACCCAGCACAGCCAGCGGCTCCAGATGGGTGACGGGGCCTTCCAGCGTGTAGGCGAAGATCAGCTCCGGTTCGGTGCCGCGTTGCGCACGCGAGTCCCACCGGACCTGCAGTCCTTCCGGGGCGTTGAGCAGGCTCGACGCGGTGGTGTCCACGCCGCGAAGGCGAACCGCGGTAGTGGGAGGCAACAGGTATTCGCGACCATTGATGGTGATCGTGATGTCCTGCGCGCACAGCGGTGCTGCGCAGAGCCAGGCGAGGAAAATGATCGAAAAACGCATGGGCACGCTCCGAGAGTCGGCCCCCAGTATCGGCGCGACAAGGTTTCGCGCCTATCGGGGAAATCCCTCAGTGCCGATGCGAAGTAGTCATCGATGCCAGCACCAATGCCAGGGCTCATAGTCGATCCCCAGGGCATTGCCGCGAGGGTAACTGAGGACGAAGCCGAACCGAGGGGCGTTGTCCCTCAGCCAGGCGAAAGCGGCCGTGCGTTCAAACGATGTTTCGGCGGGCGGTTCACCTGGGCAGCCGATGTCCAGCGCACGGCCGCTGTGGTGTTCGGAAAATCCGGGGGCCGTATTGACGCGCAGGATGTCGTCCAGTGTCTGACCACGTTGCAATTTGCGTCGGAAGATTCCGGTCTGGTGCGCATAGCTGCGAAACCCCGAAATGGCATCCAGCGCAATGCCTGAGAATGCGGCGGCGCGCTGCAATTGACGCCATGCGCGGGCGGCGGACGGCACGAGCCACAAAGGTCGTCCATAGCGATCCCAACCCGCCAGACCGAGCGTGTCCGGTTGCTGATGGGCAGGCTGCGCGCCGGTGGCGTGTTTCGGGATGCCCAACGCGCGGCGGGCGTGTTCGGGGTGTCCGGGACCAGGCTGGCAGCGCGAGGGACGGTGGCGTGTTACCCGCCAACGTCTCAATTCGACTTGCTCGGATGCGCGCAATCGGCGGAACGCTCCGATGCGCGCAATCGGCGGAACGGACGAATACGTGGTTCGGCATCGCGGTTGTCGATGGTGGTGAGGTAGTCGCCATGTCCCGCCGCGCGAAGGACCCCGTGCGCGAGTGCAACCTGACGCGCCTGCGCATTGCCGCGGGCGCGCAGGGTGGCCGCAGGCCAGAGCTCCAGTTTGCCGAAGGTCCGCAGTTGCAGATCCTTTCGCAAGACCGGAATCGGTGTTGTCACACGGCAGCGGAGCGGGCGTGTCATCGATCTACAGCAATGGCTTCAGGGCGGACAGCACATGCTGCATCAGGATGGGCTGTGCGGTGGCATTGGGATGCAGATTGTCGCTCTGAAAGGCGTCGCGGTCGGTCGCGATGGGCTCCATCAGGAACGGCAAGTAGGCGGTTCGATAGGTTTCGGAGAGCCGTTCGAACAGGGCTTCGAATTCGGCGGTGTACTCGGGTCCGTAGTTGGGTGGAATGCGCATGCCGATCAGCAGGACCTTGGCTTTTGCGGCCTGCGAGACATTGACGATGTGGGCCAAATTGCGTTCTGCCTGATCCAGTGGCAGGCCGCGCAGGCCGTCGTTCGCGCCCAGTTCAATGACCACGACGGCAGGTCGGTGCGCGGCAATGGCCTGTTCGATACGCGCGCGACCGCCCGCGGTGGTTTCGCCACTCACGCTGGCGTTGACGACTTCCCAGTGACGGGTTGCCGGGTCGGCATTCAGTTGCTGTGCGAGCAAGGCCGCCCAGCCTTGTTCAGTGCTGAGGCCATAGGCGGCCGACAGCGAATCGCCCAGCAGCAGAATTCGCCGGGTCTCCTGGGCTTGCAGACGCTCGCTGGCGCCCCCAATGCTGAAAAGGCAAATCAGGGCCAACACGTTGACGAAACGGTGAAGGCAATTGCGCGATGCTGTCATGGATGGAATCGATCTTGGACAAACGAATGGATGGCATGGTATCGACATCGGCGCGAACGATCCTGCAGGCACGCGCACTGACGCGTCGGGTAAAACTGGGTGCGGACGAGCTGACCATACTTGACGACGTGAGTTTCGCCATCAGCGAAGGCGAGTCGGTGGCGATTGTCGGGGCGTCGGGATCGGGAAAGTCGACCCTGCTATCGCTGCTCGCTGGGCTCGACGTGCCCAGCGAGGGCGATGTGGATCTGGTGGGTGAGTCACTGGCGGCGCTGGATGAGGATGGGCGCGCGCAATTGCGTGGGCGGCATGTCGGTTTCGTGTTCCAGTCGTTCCAGTTGCTGCCTTCACTGACGGCCCTCGAGAACGTCATGTTGCCGCTTGAGCTGGCGGGAAGGGCGGATGCCGAAAGTGCGGCCAGGCAAGTGCTTGCACAAGTGGGACTGGCTGATCGTCTGCGCAGCTATCCCCGCCAGTTGTCCGGTGGCGAACAGCAGCGGGTGGCACTGGCGCGTGCGTTCGTGACTCGCCCGAAAGTCCTGTTTGCCGACGAACCCACGGGCAATCTCGACACCCGCACTGGCAGCGCGATCATCGATTTGCTGTTCGATCTGAATGCGCAGTCGGGTACGACCTTGATTCTGGTGACGCACGATGCCGGTCTGGCGGCGCGCTGCGGCCGAACCCTGCGGATCGATGCCGGGCGATTGCAAGCATGAGTGCGTGGCGAAGCGTCGCCCGCATGGCCTGGCGACAACTCTGGCGCGATCTGGCTTCGGGCGACGCGCGCGTTCTGCTGGCCTCACTGGTGCTGTCGGTCGCGGCGGTGACCGCAGTCAGCTTCATCACGGATCGTGCGGACCGCGCGTTGTCGCTGGAAGCCAATCGGCTACTCGGCGGCGATGCCGTGTTGCGCGCGGACACCGCCCTTCCGGAGGCGCCGCGCGAGCTCGCCGATGCGTTGGGATTGCAGCGCACCGAGTCGTGGAGTTTTCCGAGCATGGTGCGCGCATCGGAAGGCCTGAAACTGGCCGAGATTCGTGCTTTGGGCGCGGGATTTCCCTTGCGTGGCGCGTTTCGATTGCAGGGCATCGACGGTGCCGAGTCGGTCGTCACGGCACCGCCTGAGGCGGGGTCGATGTGGATCTCCCGTGCAGGCGCCGATGCGCTGCAGGTAAAGATCGGTGATCGACTCAAACTGGGAACATCGGAGTTCGTCCTGCGCGCCTTGGTGTTGCAGGAGCCGGACGCCGCGCTCGACTATTTCAATGTCGCGCCGCGTGTCTTCATTGCGCTGGATGACGTCGCTGCGACGGGATTGATCCAGATCGGCAGTCGGGTTGGCTATCGCCTGATCGTGGCGGGCGACGGGAATGCCGTCGAGCGTTGGATATCGGCGCAGCGGGAAGCGTTGGCGCGCGGGCAGCGTCTCGAAACCGTCGAGGATGCGCGCCCCGAGATTCGTCAGGCGTTGGAGCGTGCGGATCGTTTTCTTGGCCTGGCCTCGCTGGTGGCCGTAGTTCTGTCAGCCATTGCGGTGGCCATGGCGGCGCGCCGTCATGTGGCAAGGCATTTGGACAGTTGCGCGGTGATGCGTTGTCTGGGTGCCTCGCAGCAGACCATCGCCCGCGTGCAGATCGGCGAACTGCTGCTGCTTGGCCTGATCGGCGTCAGCTTGGGTGTGCTGGCGGGCTTGGCGGTGCAGGAAATGGTGGTCGAGTGGCTGGCGCAAAGCATGACACTGGCGATTCCGCATGCAGGTGTTCGGCCCGTGCTGGAAGGCGCAGCGGTGGCGCTGATCGTGCTGCTGGCCTTTGCTGTTCCGCCGGTGCTGTCCCTGCGTCGTGTGCCCGCCTTGCGCGTGTTGCGGCGCGATATCACTTCGGCCGAACCCAGTGCCTGGTTACTCACCGGACTGGGCCTCGCGGGTCTCGCGGCGATGCTGTGGTGGCGCGCTCAGGATGTCACCCTGGGACTAGCCATGCTGGGCGGCATCGTGCTGACCTTGCTGGTGCTCGCAACCCTTGCCTGGGGGCTGGTGGCGGGTTTGCGACGGGCGCGTTCCCGGCTACGTGGCGTGTGGCGCTACGGTTTGGCGAACGTCAGTCGACGTGCCAGCACCAGCATCGCGCAAATTGCCGCGCTGGGGCTGGGTTTGATGGTGATTCTGTTGCTCACCCTGGTGCGAACGGATTTGCTGGATCGCTGGCAGAGTGCACTTCCCGATGACGCGCCGAACCGCTTTCTGATCAACGTTCAGGCGGATCAGGTGGACGGCGTCAGACAGGTCCTGCGTGATCGGCAGATTGAAGGCGTGTCCTTGTATCCGATGATCCGTGGTCGATGGGTAGGGCTCAACGGTGCGGCTGTCGACATGAACGGCATGGCGGCGCGCGGCGAGCGGGCGCATCGTCTGGCTGAGCGCGAATTCAATCTCTCCTGGGCCGACACGCTGGGTGAGGCACACGGCGAACTCGTCGCAGGACAAGGTTGGGCGGCGGATGCCGCAGCGCCGCAGGTATCCGTGGAGCAGGGGCTTGCCGAAACACTCGGCTGGAAGCTCGGTGACGAGGTGGAGTTCGATGTCGCCGGGCAGCGTTTCCGTGCCGCCATCACCAGTCTGCGCAAAGTGAAATGGGAGAGCTTTCGACCCAATTTCTTCGTGATCGGCAACGCGTCGGCGCTGCAGTCGCAACCCGCCAGCTACATCAGTGCCGTGCGCGTCCCACGCGGCGATGCGACGACTACCCGTGCGCTGGTCGAGCCCTATCCGAACATCTCGGTGATCGATGTCGATGCGGTAATCGAACAGGTCCAGAACACGGCGCGGCAGGCCACCGCCGCCGTCGAATACGTGTTCTATTTCACCTTGGCGGCGGGGCTTCTGGTGTTGGCCGCTGCGGTGTCGGCGAGTCAGGACGAGCGTTTGCTGGAAGGCTCGGTGATGCGCGTACTGGGTGCGAGTCGACGTCAGTTGCGGCTGGCGCAGGCGAGTGAGTTTCTTGCCATCGGTCTGATCGCCAGCGTCATCGCGGCCATCGCGGCAAATGCGTTGACCGGGGTGATCGCGACGCAAGTGTTCGATCTGGACTGGCAACCGAATGGCAGTGCACTGTTCCTGCTGGGCGGTTTCGGTGTGTTGGTCGTGCTGGCGGCGGGGCTGTGGGCGACACGCCATGTCGTCGCGTCGCCACCCGCACAAATGCTGCGCAGTCTGCAGGGCTGAATGACGGCTGCGAAAACAATGCGGAAGACGTGCGGCCTACTGGATATTCGGTCGGCCGCTCGCCACTATTCCGTCATCAAGAACCAAGGAGTCCGGGTGTGGCACAAATCAAGATTTATCTGACCGATTTCTGTCCTTACTGCGTGTCGGCCAAGCGCTTTTTACAGGAGCGCGGGCAAACCTGGCAGGAGATTCGTGTCGATCTCGATCCCGAAGCGCGCGCCGAGATGCGCGCGTTGAGCAAACGCACCTCGGTGCCGCAGATCTTCATCAACGGCACCCATGTCGGCGGCTTCGACGACATGGTGGCACTGGATCGCAAAGGTGGTTTGCAGCCGTTGCTGGAGACCGCGCCATGACGGATCGGGTGGCCGAATTCACCGAGTTCCGCAAGCGCATGAACGAGCGCATCCTGTCGGAAGACAATCAGGTGGTCAGGCGCTTTTTTGCGCTCGACACCCAGACCTACAAGGATGGCGCGCTGGATCACAAGACCAAGGAGTTGCTGGGCCTGGTCGCCTCGATGGTGCTGCGCTGTGATGACTGCATCAGCTATCACATTGCGCAATGTCAGGAAGCAGGCGTCTCGCGCGAGGAGTTCTTCGAGACCTTCAGTGTCGCCTTGGTGGTCGGCGGCTCCATCGTGATTCCGCACCTGCGGCGCGGGGTGGACTTCCTGGATCAGATCAGTGGGCCGGGCGAGACAGCGTGACGCGCATCCGCCCTGACCGTTTCCGCGCGATGTTTGGCGAATCTTCATGCCGTTGCAGCGACTGAGCCAACTGACGGCGTCAGAACGGATTGCCGGTGCCAATCTGCAGCTCGGCGTAACGCTGGCGGCGGTGGCGGGTGCATTGAATGCCGGTGGCTTTCTGGCGATCGGGCAGTACACGTCGCATATGAGTGGCGTCGTTTCCAACGTGGCGGACATGCTCGTTCTGCAGCACTGGGATTTGGTGGTGGCGGGCGTGCTTTCGCTGTTGGCATTCCTCGGTGGGGCGATGAGCAGCGCTCTGCTGGTGAACTTTGCACGGCGACGCCACAGCGCCAATCCCTACACCACGCCGCTGTTGCTGGAAGCCGCCTTGTTGCTGGTGTTTGGACTGGCCGGTAGTCAACTTGCCAGTCGCGAGCTGGTGGACCTGTCCCTGATCGCGATCCTGCTCTGCTATGTCATGGGTCTGCAGAACGCCTTGGTCACCAAAATCTCCAACGCCGTCGTTCGCACTACCCATGTCACGGGACTGGTCACCGATATCGGCATCGAGCTGGGCAAAATGGTGTATTGGAACCGCAGTGGCGAACGCGGACCGGAAGGTCGGGTGCGCGCCAATTCACAGCGCCTGCGACTGCATGCCTCCTTGCTCAGCGCGTTTTTTGTCGGCGGTGTGATGGGTGCCTGGGGCTTCAGCCGACTCGGGTACATCGCGACCTTGCCTTTGGCGAGCCTGCTGGGATTGATCGCCCTGGCGCCACGCGCGGTCGCGTGGGGATGGTTCGCGACACGGCGGAACTGATTGCTGGTTTTCGCTTGCTGCGCTGCAGAGCGACCAAATGTCGCAGCCTTGCTAGGCTCGGTGCTGGTTCGGAGGGGACCTGCCATGAGCGAATTGATCGAAACACCGCCGGAGGACGCGCGGCC
>Ga0209066_10003899_pt1 | contig 16651 bp, 11 predicted proteins | sample All_14_2_FD_187198 | JGI IMG/M metagenome (GOLD analysis project Ga0209066, IMG submission 187198) | Freshwater microbial communities in response to fracking from Pennsylvania, USA - Allegheny Zone_MetaG_DW_15 (SPAdes) (version 2) ...
CCATCACCTCCGGGTCGTTTTTGCCGTGCCGGGCATCCTCTTGGCGACCCTCTTCGTGACGTTCCCGTTTGTGGCCCGCGAGCTGATCCCGCTGATGACGGAGCAGGGGTCGGAAGAGGAACAGGCGGCGCTGAGCCTCGGGGCAACAGGCTGGCAGACTTTTTTGAAAGTGACGCTGCCCAACATCAAATGGGGGTTGCTTTACGGCATCATCCTCTGCAACGCGCGCGCCATGGGAGAGTTCGGCGCGGTCTCCGTGGTGTCGGGGCACATTCGCGGTGAGACGAACACGTTGCCGTTACACATTGAGGTGCTTTACAACGAGTATCGCTTCACGGCGTCATTCGCCTGCGCCTCCCTTCTGGCGGGGCTGGCGGTGGTGACGCTGATCCTGAAGACGGTCGTGGAGCTGAAGAGTGCGCGCGATGCCGCGTAAGGGGCGTGAACCATGAGTATTTCGATTCAGAACGTCAGCAAAAAGTTCGGGGCCTTTCAGGCGCTTCACAACGTGAACCTTGAAGTCCCCTCGGGAAGCTTGACCGCGCTGCTGGGGCCTTCGGGCTCCGGCAAGACCACACTGTTGCGGATTGTGGCGGGACTGGAGAGCGTGGACGAGGAGACGGGCGGCCAGATCCTGTTCGACGGTGTTCCCGTGACCGGTAATCCGGTCAACCGCCGCCAAGTGGGCTTTGTCTTTCAGCACTATGCCTTGTTCCGTCACATGACCGTGTTTGAGAACATCGCCTTTGGGCTGCGGGTTAAGCCTCGTGCCGAACGGCTCTCGGGCCCCGCGATCAACGAGCGCGTCAACGAGCTGCTGCGGCTCGTGCAGCTCGAGCAGTTGGCGAAGCGTTTTCCCTCGCAGTTATCGGGCGGGCAGCGGCAGCGGATCGCTCTGGCGCGCGCCTTGGCGATCCAGCCCAAGGTGTTGTTGCTGGACGAGCCTTTCGGGGCACTGGATGCCCAAGTGCGCTCCGAGCTGCGGCGCTGGCTTCGTCATCTGCACGACACGATCCATGTGACCAGCATTTTTGTGACGCATGACCAAGAGGAGGCGCTGGAAGTGGCCGACAGCATTGTCGTCATGAACAAGGGACAGGTCGAGCAGGTGGGCGCGCCGAATGAGGTGTTTCAAAATCCCGCCACCGAGTTTGTGATGAAATTTTTGGGCGAGGTGAACGTCTTCCATGGGCGGCTTCACAACGACACCCCCGTCTTCACAGATGAACTTAAAGATGCGGACGGCGTCCGGCTCTTGGTGCGGCCGCATGACTTGGCGGTGCGGTTGCGCCCGGGTCCGGGTGTTAGTTTGCCGGCCCAAGTCTACCGCGTGTTGACGGCCGGACCGCTCGTGAAGATCGAGCTGCTGAACAGTCAGAACAACTTGGTGCAGGTTCACGTCCCGCACGACGTTTACTTGGCGATGCCTGTGAAATCCGGGCAGGAAGTCTACCTGGTGCCCAAAGAGTCCCGCCTGTATGGCAACGGAAATGAGCGGATCGAGTACGTGATTTAGAGGGCATCATAAAGACCGGCCGGCTGAATGCGGTCGGACAGCGAAGGAAAGCGAGGGAGCCATGACAACAGAACAGCTTCAAAGTGACGCTGAGGGTTTGACAGCCGAGAGCGTCATCCGGCGCGCATGGGAAACGTTTGGCGACAAGCTGGTGTTCGCCACCTCGCTGGCTGCCGAGGACCAAGTGCTCACCGACATGATCGTGCGCAACCGCTGGCCGATCCCGTTCGTCACCCTTGACACGGGTCGCCTCTTTCCAGAGACCTACGCCCTGCTCGCCGAGACCGAGGAACGCTACGGGATCAAGATCCAGGTCTTCTTTCCAGACCGTGTCGCGGTCGAAGAGATGGTGGCGGAGAGGGGGATCAACTTGTTCCGTCACAGCATCGGGAACCGGAAGCTCTGCTGCCGTGTCCGCAAGCTCGATCCCCTGAAGCGTGCGCTGGCCCCGTACCGCGCGTGGATCTGCGGCCTGCGCCGCGAACAGTCGGTGACGCGCGCCGAAATCCAGCTCGTCGAGCACGACGCCGCGAACGGCCTGACGAAAATCAACCCGCTGGCCGGTTGGAGCGAGCAGGCGGTGTGGGGATATATCGCCGCGCGGCAAGTTCCGTATAACCCGCTGCACGACCAGGGGTTCCCCAGCATTGGCTGCGCCTGCTGCACGCGGGCGATCAAGCGTACAGAGGAGCTTCGCGCAGGACGATGGTGGTGGGAGGAGCCCGAACACAAGGAATGCGGGCTGCACACGAGATGCCAGCAGGCTTCCGTCGGTGGCGAGAGGGCCGGAGAGCCTGAAAACACCCAAGGAGAAAAACCATGAAGACACTGTCACAACTGAAACAGCTGGAAGCTGAGAGCATCCACATTTTTCGCGATGCGGTCAGCCAAGCTCAAAACCCTATCCTTTTGTACTCCATCGGCAAGGACTCGTCCGTGCTGGTCCGCTTGGCGCAGAAGGCCTTCTTTCCCGGGCGCTTGCCCTTTAAGCTCCTGCACATCGATTCCACGTGGAAGTTTCGCGAGATGATCGCCTTCCGCGACCGCTTCTGCGCGGAGCAGAAACTCGATCTGATTGTGCACTCGAACGAACAGGGGCGTGCGGAAGGAGTGAACCCCTTCGATTACGGCAGCCGCAAATACACCGACACGATGAAGACACAGGCGCTCTTGCAGGCGCTGAAGAGGGGCCGGTACGACCTGGCTTTTGGAGGCGCGCGGCGCGACGAGGAGAAGTCCCGCGCCAAAGAGCGGGTCTTCTCGTTCCGCGACAAGCATCAGCAATGGGATCCCAAGAACCAGCGGCCCGAGCTGTGGAACATCTACAATGCCCGTGTCAATCACGAGGAGAGCGTGCGCGTTTTTCCGCTCTCGAACTGGACCGAGACCGATATCTGGCAGTACATCCGCATCGAGCGTATCCCGATCGTTCCCCTCTATTTTGCCGCGCTGCGGCCGGTGGTGGAGCGGGACGGCCAATGGATCATGGTGGACGACGAAAGGATGCGCCTTCATGCGGGAGAGCGGCCCGTCGAAAAGAGGGTTCGGTTCCGCACACTGGGCTGCTATCCGCTAACGGGGGCCGTCGAATCCAACGCGACCACCATCGAGGAGATCGTGGCCGAAACGTTGCAGGTGCGCGTGAGCGAACGCTCGACGCGCGTGATCGATCACGACAGCGACTCGTCGATGGAGCAGAAAAAGCGCGAAGGATATTTCTAAGGCAGCAGCGCGCGACCAGTCTCCGGGGCTTTAAGCGGGGCGGCCTCTGCGTCGTCCGGAAAGTGAGGATTTCATGAATAACATCGGAAGTTACTTAAATGACTACGAGAACAATAATTTGCTCCGTTTCATTACCTGCGGTTCGGTCGACGACGGCAAGTCGACGCTGATCGGTCGGCTTCTTTACGACAGCAAGCTGATCTACGAGGACCAGCTCAGTTCATTGCAGGAGGCGAGTGCGAAGAACGGCACCACCGGCGCGGGCGAAATCGATTACGCGCTGCTCTTGGACGGGCTGAAGGCTGAGCGAGAGCAGGGCATCACGATCGATGTCGCATACCGCTATTTCTCCACCCCGCAGAGAAAGTTTATCATTGCGGACACGCCAGGCCATGAGCAGTATACGCGCAACATGGCGACCGGCGCGTCAACGGCCAATCTGGCCGTCATCCTGATTGATGCGCGCTATGGCGTGGTCACACAGACCAAGCGGCACGCCTTCATCGCCTCCTTGTTGGGCATCCGGCATCTGTTGGTTGCGGTTAACAAAATGGATATCGGCGGGTACCAGGAGGAGACCTTCCTGGCGATCCGGCAGGTGTTCAGCGATTTTGCGCAGAAGTTGGACATCCCCGACATACGGTTTGTCCCGATCTCAGCTCTGAAGGGCACGAACGTCGTGGCCCGGGCACCCGCTCTAACGCCGTGGTACACCGGGCCTTCGCTGCTGGAGTTGCTCGAGACCATCGATGTGTCACGGGACCTGAACCAGCACGACTTCCGGTTTCCGGTCCAGGTCGTGATCCGCCCGGATCTGGATTTCCGGGGCTTTGCCGGAACGGTGGTTTCGGGCACGGTGAAGCCCGGCGACCGGGTCCGCGTGCTGCCGTCAAACAAAGCGTCGTCGGTCAAACGGATCGTGACGTCGGACGGAGATCTTCAAGAGGCGTTCGCGCCGCAGGCCGTCACCTTGGAGTTGTCCGATGAGGTCGATGTCAGCAGCGGCGACATGATCGTTCACGACAACAATTTGCCGCAGGTGAAGGACCGGTTCGAGGCCGTGGTGATCTGGATGGGTGAAACGCCGCTGAGTGCGGGTTCGCACTATCTGGTGCGTCATGCCGGCCGATTTGTCAAGGCGCGCATCGAAGCGTTGCTCTACACGGTCGACGTGAACACGATGGAGCACCGGGGCGCGGAAACGCTATCGCTCAATGGGATCGGGCGCGTAGTCGTCGAAACGACGCAGCCGCTTTACATTGACGCGTATGCGGAGAACCGCGCGACGGGGAGCCTCGTGTTTGTCGACCCGGTCAGCAATGTCACGGTCGGCGCCGCGATGGTCACGGACAGTGCCTTTGTCGATGCGGGTTCGCCGCGCGTGGTGAGTGATCCTGCCACGTTGTTGCGCGACCATGTCGAGCGTCGCGAGTTTCACTGGGAGACCGGACTGGTTTCAGCCAGGGACCGGAGAATCCGGAACCGGCATGCAGGCAAGGCTGTGATCATCACCGGAACATCCGACCAAGCGGTTCAGCTCTTCGGCAAAGAGCTGGAACTGCGGCTGTTCATGCTGAACCTCAATTCATATTTTCTGGGGTTCTCAAGCCTTTCGCGTGGCTTGGCTTCTGATGTGAGAGACAACCGTTCGGAGCGCGACGCGCAAATTCAGCGGCTGGGTGAGCTGGCGCGCATCCTCACGGACGCGGGACTGATCTTCATCACGACGCTGCCGTCTCTGGACGCCTATACGGTCGACCGGCTCAAGGCTTTGAATCAGCCGAATGAGTTGATCGTCATTGGACTAGGGGAGGCGGCGAAAATCGGTGTGAAGGCCACGCTCATCTTCGACGAGTCCGAGGAAATCGGCCGGCGCGTCGACGCGGTGCTGGGCTATCTGGCAGACCAACGCGTGATTCCGGATTACAGCATCTGAGCGGCGCGGTTCTTTGGGCAAGACCGGTTGAGAACGAGGGAGAACTGTGCCATACTTTCGAGAAAGCGAGGGAACGATGAAGAACAAGTATAGCGTTTTGAAAGAGGCTTTTGACGGGTTTCTGGCGGGAACCGTGACGCCTGATGCGCTCAAGCCGGTCGCTGCGCCCTTCGGCATCTATCAGCAGCGCAACGGAAGTTTTATGGTGCGCGTGAGGGTAAACGGCGGCGAGATCTCATGTGTGCATCTCTCCGGACTGGCGGACGTCCTTAGCGCCGTTGGCGGGTATGCGCATCTGACTTCACGGCAGGATATCCAGTTGCACGATGTGTCTGCCCCGCGTGTTCTGGAGGCTGTGTTGGCGTGCGACAGGCTTGGTCTTCCGTTTAGAGGGGGTGGCGGCAACACGTATCGGAATATTTTTGTGAGCGCGGACAGCGGGTTGTCCGAGACATCCGTGTTCGACGTTTATCCGTATGCCCATGCCCTCAATCGCGCGATGCGAAACTGCGAGAAAGCTTTTGCCCTGCCGCGTAAACTCAAGATCGGGTTTTTCGCGAGCGGGCACGACCTGCTACGGGCCTCCGTTCAGGACCTTGGTTTCGTCGCGAAAATCCGCGACAACCAAAAAGGTTTTGCCGTCTATGTCGCTGGCGGGATGGGGCGCGAGAGCTCGCCGGGGCTGGAACTCTGCGGCTTTCTTCCAGCGACTCAGATCGTCCGGGCGGCCGTGGCGCTGGCGGAGTTGTTCTACGACCACGGCGACCGCGCCAACCGGCATCAGGCCCGCTTGCGTTTTCTGCTGAAGCGGTTAGGAGCCGAGGCGTTTCAGCGGCTCTATCTGGAGTACTTCGCCCGGTCAGAGGAACGGGTTGTCAAAGTGCGCTCCGACGCTGTGCTCGACGAGCTGATTCAAGGACTCGCGCGTGGCCGGGCGGACAAGGAAGTCCCGGGCTTTCCGTTGTGGGAACAGATTGCTGTTTCGCCGACTCGTTTCGGCGATGAGGTCAAGTCGGTAAGGCTCTTTGTGCCCTATGGCAATCTCGTGGAGAGACAGCTCCGCTCGCTCGCGTCGCTGATTGAGGAATACGGTTCGCCGACGGTCCGTCTGCTGCCTACGCAGGATATCCTGATTCCGCTGATGCATCGCTCTGCCCTGCCCGGGTTTTACGAGCGCCTGCGGAATGAGTTGTCTGAGATCGACCTCACCTTCACTTCCTATAAAGGGCATCTCGTTACGTGCGTCGGCGCATCAGTCTGCAAAATCGGCAGTGCGGATTCGCCGGCGGCGGGGGATGCGATCGCCGCCGAATTGGATCGGTACCTGCCGCCCGACACGCCAGAGAAATTGAGGTTGCTCAGGGTTGTGTCTGACGACTTGCGGATTTCAGGATGCCCCAACGCCTGCTCGGGGCATCCGGCCGCACGGATCGGCATCGAATGTCTGAGGCGGCGGGAGGGCGAGGAGGTCAAGACGCTCGGCTATGTGTTCGCGGGCGCAGGTGTTGGGCCGGATGGACACGTCCGGCTTTCCGTGCGGTTGCCGGGAGAGCCTGTTTCACTCGAACAGCTTGCGCAAAAGGTTGTGGAGTTGGGGCAAGGGTAGCGCCGCTTATCAGCCTTACGCTGGAGTGTTCCCGGAAAGTTCCGGTGGGGGCGCTGCGGCAGGAGCCTTCTTCAGGAGTGCTTCTCTCGCAGAATCGATGAACACGCGCATGCGGCATTCGCTTTCGCGCAGTTCGCTCTCCTTGAGAGTGCGCTCCGTGACATCGGTGTCCGAGCCGCGGTAACCCTGCAAGTTGCCCTGCGCATCAAAAATGGGGAGTCCGCTGGTTGACACCCACACGAGTCTCCCGTCCTTGGACACAATCTGGTTGTTCAGCCTCAGAAACGGCTCCCGGCGAGCGATCGTTCGGAAGGCTTCATTCTTGAAGGCGGCTCGATGATCAGCGGGGTGCAGGTCATAGAAATACTTCTTGCCGACCAACTCATCGGGGCGAAACCCGATCACCCCTCGAACCACATGGCTGACATAGGTGTACTGGCCTTTTGCGTCGATCTCCCAGTCGAAGGTCCGGCTTTTCTCGGCCAGCAGGATATACCGTTTTTCGCTATCCCGGAGTGCTTTTTTTTGGGCGGCGAGCTTCGCCTGGAACCAATGCATCAGGATAAAAAGCAGTCCGAACAATCCTGAAACGAGGGAGAGCCCTCCTGCGGTAGCGGAATATTCCAGTCGCCGGAGTTCCGACATCACCTCGGAAAGGTTGCGCACAACAAGCAGTTCGGGGGCTTCTCCGCCCGACACGTCACAAAGGAGCGTTTTTCGCATCTCCAGGTCGGCCGAGACTAACGACCATCCGGCGAACAAAGCTTCCGCGAGCAATACCGCGACGAGCGCTGAAATCGCCCTGCGCAGCATTCGGTTGCTGCGGTCAGATGTTGTGGCATTCATCAGAAGCGAACCTCCCTCTTTAAGATTTTGACTTGCTGAATTATGCGGTGAACACTTGAACCCTTCCCGTGTACGTGCGAAGCCTTGCGTTTTTCCATATATCAAGGCGAACACAGCGCTTCTCGCAGTTTCTCCGCCAACGTATGGGTTGAGAATGGCTTTGATATGAAATGGAGACCCTTGGAGAAAATGTTGAGGTCGGCTATGGTGTCGACGGAACACCCCGACATATACAGGCATTTCACGTCCGGATAAAGGGCGGTCATTTTTTGGGACAAGTCGTAGCCGTTCATTCGGGGCATGACGACATCGGTCAGCAGCAAGTTGATCGTCCCGGCGTTTTGCTCTGCCAAACGGAGCGCTTGCTCCGAAGAGTCTGTTGCCAAGACCCGGTACCCCAAGTTTTTGAGCATGCGGGTCAACACTTTCAGAAGGAAGTGCTCGTCTTCCACCACCAGGACCGTCTTGTTGTCAGAATCGGCTATTGCTGTCGGGACTGCGGGCGTGTGTGTTTCGGCAGGCTTCTGATGAAATGGCAGGAAGATCGTGAACGTAGTTCCCTTTCCCCGTTCGCTGTGGACATTCAGAAAACCTTTGTGCTGGCTGACGATGCCGTATACCGTCGCTAGGCCGAGGCCTGTGCCTTTGTCGTTGCTCTTGGTGGTGAAAAAAGGTTCAAAGATATGCGCGAGTGTTTCCGCATCCATGCCACAGCCCGTGTCGCTGACGGACAGCGTCACATAGTCTCCGGGTGCGGCATTGACGCGGCAGGCGCAATAGGCCTCATCGAGAGTGACCCTGCCGCTCTCAACAACAAGACTTCCTACTCCTGCGATGGCGTCCCGCGCATTCACGGCGAGGTTGGCGAGGATCTGATCGAGTTGTGAGGGGTCGATCATTACGGTCGTGTTCTTTTTGGCCGGCCGCCAAAGCAGTTCGATGTTCTCCCCGATCAGGCGACGCAACATCGTGAGCATGTCGCTGATCGTCTCATTCAGATCGAGCACTTTCGGGGCGATCACCTGTTTGCGGGCAAAGGTCAATAACTGTCGGGTGAGGTTGGCGGAACGCTGGGCGGCTTTTCCGATCTCGACGAGGATTTCATGGAGTTTCCTCGGGGACAGGTCACTTTCCCGGGTCAGTTCCACATAGCCGAGGATCACTTGGAGCATGTTGTTGAAATCATGGGCGACCCCGCCTGCGAGCAGTCCGACCGATTCCAGCTTCTGCGCGTGGAACAACTGCTCCATGCTCTGGCGCAAGTTCACCGCTGTCCGATGGCGGTCGAATGCGATTCCGACGCTCATGGCGATGCCTTCCAACAGCGCGATCGTCTCCGCAGAGAACCGGTCCGGCCTCCGGTCGTTCAACTGCAACAACCCGACGGTCTCGGTGCCGGATCGTATAGGAATGAGAGCGACAGACCGGTAGCCTTCCCTTAGGCAGAGGTTGCATGTGTTGCTGTGAAGGGACGTGCCGGAAAATGTGTGTGCAAACGGTGAAGAATCGTTTGTCCAGGCGCTCCCGCCCGGAGAGAAGAGCGGGTTGGTTGGGTCTGCGAGCCCTTGAAGGACGAGGCTGCAGGTGCACTCGCGCAGCGGTTTGCCGTCAGAACCAAGCTCAAGCACGCCGTCTGAGCGGTACGAGCAGAGGCGTTCTTTGGCATCCACAAAGAACGGAGGGAACCCGGTGTGCGCGTAGTAATGAAAATCCTTCTCTTGGGCGATTCTGATGCCGACCGCTTCAATCCCGATTTCGCGCTGAATGGATACGATCAGATGATCGGCGGCCGTACGGAAATTCTCCTCACGGTTGAGTGTCTCCAGGATCTCAAGGCTCATGTTCCTTTGGCGTTCGGCCTCTTTCCGCTCGGTGATATCTTGAATCATGCCGATCGAGCGGATGACCACCCCTGTCTCGTCGCGCTCATGGAAACACTTTTCATAAACCCAGCGGGTTTCTGAGGAGGAGGTGCGGACGATCCGGAACTCCAGCACATAGCCGTCTTTTCCGATGCGCAAAGACTCAGCATATGCGGCTTGGCGTCGGGCGAGGTCGTCAGGATGAATTGCGCCAAGAAACTTTTCCGCAGAGATTACCGGCTCATGGTGCTTAAATCCGAAGATACGATAGAGCTCATCTGACCAGATCAACCGCTCTTTGGGCGACTCGAGAAGCCAGCTCCCGATGTGAGCCAGCTCCTGAGATCTTGCCAGAAATGACTCGCTTTTGGGCTTCTTCTTTCGTATTGACGTATGAGTTTGAAGTAGCACAGCAAACTACCTGTTTCAATAAGACGGAGAGGGACCTCGTTGTTCCGGTGAAAGCCGCTGAAGAGGCCTTCGCCCGGTGCGTTCAATTGGATTTAGTCTGGGGACAGAGTTGTAGCCTCAGCCGCTCGTGTTCTTCAAGAATGGGTGCGGATGCATGGGTGATCAAGGTCTTTGAATAGGCGAGCGCTTGGCCGGCATCGCGGAAGCGGCCCTGTTTAATCCGGAGGCGTGTGAGCGTCAAATATAGGCGCGGGTCGTTTGATCCTAATGCGAGCGCACATCTCAGAGGACCGTTGGCTTCGTCTAGTCGTCCGCCTTCGAGGAGGATGTTCCCGAGCGTGTCCCACGCCTGATAGAAGTCCGGTTTGAGCCGGATGGCTAGCCGGACCTGGTGTTCAGCCTCGGCATGACGACCCTGCTGACGGAGGAGCTCTGCAAGGTCGTTCAGTGCTCCGCATGACGCCTGGCTGGCGATGCTTTTGCGGAGGTAGCTTTCGGCTTCGGCATAACGTTTTTGCGCCAACCTGCGACTGCCCAAGATTGCGTGGGCTGCTGCGAAGTCCGGAAGATGAGAGAGGACGATCAGCGCATCCTTTTCTAAACGAGACGTGTCGCCGAGCAACAGGTCTGCCCGCAGGAGTTCCTCGTTTGCGCTTGCCAATTTCGGATCGTTCTCCAAGGCACGAACGAAACAGGCGCGAGCCTCCGCAGCATTGGGGGGCGCCGCCCGCATGAACAGGCACCCCTGTGTCATCTCGATTAGCGTGTGGGCAAGGGCAGTATTCCCGGCAGACGCTTGCATGGCGGGTATCACCAACTCGCGGATTTCGGCAAATGCCCCGCGGTTCATCAGAATTTCCGCGAGAAGAGACCAAGCCGACAGATGCGAGGGTTGATTTCGCGTAAGTACCCGCAACAGGTTTTCCGCTTCGGCGCTTCGGTTGGCAAGTAGAAGGGACATGGCGTGGGACAGTTTGGTGTCGGGATGCTTCTCTCCAGCCGCTTCCCTTGTGCGCATTAATGAATGAGGTTTTCTCTCCAGAATCATGCCCGGCTCAGCCAGCCACTTTTCCCACAATCTTAGCACATCCGGGGAGGGCTTCTCGCCGAAGCCATAACCTGCCAGAAGAGCCGGCAACAGAAAATCCGCTTCTTGGGGTGCCAGTGCTCCGAACCGTGCGACGGTGTTGTCGAACAGGTCGTCGTTTTTATTTTCCGCCGCGAGCGACTGAATCCGGTTCGCCAGTTCTTGTGTGGGGCCGAGCGTTTGTATCCGGAGTCGCAGACTGTATTGGTTAAGACAGGCACAGATATTTTTTTCATCCATCCGTAAGGCTTCACAGTAGGCAGAGTCGGCCTCTTGGGTACGGCCCGATTTCTCGAGAAGAACGCCGAGGTCATTGGCCATCCGGCTGGCATAGACCCGCAAACGGGTCTGGAGACGCCGCAATTCGGGACGCAAGGAAGGTACGTCGGCGAGAAGCGGTGCGATGCGCTGGCTCAGTTCGGTTTGCCGGGCCAGCGCTCTCGTGTAGTCGAACGACCCGTTCGGCGGAATGCCGGCATAGACCAACCCCGCGGGAATCGGTATGAATCCGGCGCGTTGCCACGGAACTGGGGTTCCGAGCACGGCGACCTGTGTATGTTCGCCGGGATGCTCACGCAACCAGTCTTCGACGAACATCTCGGGTGAAGATTTCTGCGACGGGGACTCTTTTGAAAGGGCGAGGCGGAACGGCGCCGCCTTCTGCGTTTTTTCCTGTCGCGTTGCCGCGAGCGTGCGGGAATAAGGGACGAACATGATTTTATTGTTAGTGACATGAGCGCGGATGATCACATTCAGGTCGAGTGAGCCATCGATGATCAGGCAACCGGCTGGACCTGCCTGCATGAGCATCTCATCTGCGATACGGTCAGCGAAGGCGGTTTTTCGCCCGTTCGAGTCATCCAAGTTCGTGTGAAAAGAACGCAATGTGACGATTCCCAAAAGGCCGCACATGCCATAACCTAGGATGCGAAGCCCCAGTGACGGAGTGCCGAGGTCAAAGGAGGAATTATACATTGAGCGGCTTGCCATGAGGCTCCAGTAGGCAAAGCAACAGCCGACGGCGCAGGCAACCGCAAGGCTGGGAAAGACCGGAAGGTGGCTGCCTTCGCGTGCCATGTTCCAAGCGGTATGGGGAACGTTTGTCATGCAGGCGATGGCGAAGGCGGTGAAAAGCACATTGGTGACGCCCCATTTCCAACGCGTGCTTTCATCTTGCTGGTCGGAAAACTTTCGGATGCTTACGGCGGCCAACAGGAGTGGAGCGACGGTTTGAAAGCAAACAAAGAGCCAGCCGGTTTTGGGTAATCCGTACATCAGGGAGTTCATGTGGGAATGCACGAGGCCGGAAAGCAAGCCGTATGCCAGATGAAGATCAAAGACCGGACCCCAATTGGACAGAAAGATGAAAAGCGCCAAGTTCAAAGCCAATCCGGAGAGACCAGTCAGAAGCAACAGAAGAAGAAAAGATTCGCTGAGCTGATTGAAGCGGATGCTTGTCAGAAGGATGATGGCCAAGATGAGCGGGACAAGGACCACGAAGGCAACAGACTCGATTACGCCAAGGCCGAGAAAAAAGATGACGGCGACACAGGCGCTTGTTTTTCCTGTAAAATGGTAGCAGGCCAAGAGCTCAAAGGTGAGGAGGAGAGAAAGGAGCGTAAACGTCGTCGCATGCAGTGATACTGACGCGATCCAGAAAGGGGAGCTGAAAGCAAAGGAAATGGCGGTGACAACGCCTCCGAGGTTTGCGATGAGGTATTCAGTGGCGTCGCTCTCCTCATCAGGCAGAGCGCTCTGTGGCGAGCCGCTTGCAGGGGCGAGTGGGACTCGGTCAACCGGCTCTTCATCTGCAACAGGAACCAGCCGGAGAGTGGGGCTTTCGCGAATCATTTCGAAAATGACCCGCTTGGTGATCCGGAAAAGCCAAGCAGCCGCAATGCTGCCACACACGGCCGAGAACAGGTTGAGCCGGTAGACAGTGTCGAAGAGGGGAAGTGCGGCCACCACACGTGAGGCCACGAGCCAGAGAGGGTGGGTGACGGGAATGCCGGGAAGCAGACGCAGGACTTTCCCCGTTTCGATCGCCGAGAATCCAGGAACCACGCCCGGCGCGAGCGTCAAGAGGTAAACGGTTAGGGAGAATACGCCGATTCCGCACATGAGCCAGAACTCGGATTTGTTCCGTTGATAATACTCGGAGAATGCGGAAAACAGGGTGTGCCCGATACGTGAAATGAATGAACGGCTTCGCGGCAGGGTTTGAGAGTCGGACAGGTTCATGTGGTGTTCCGGTTTTGTTTATGTGCGTTGCTCGCATGACGAACGTCCCGTCTGAAGCATACGCCGGCGGCGGGTCAGAATGGCAACACAGCCGAAGCCGAGCAATGCGAGGGCCGATGGCTCGGGAACAGGGTTATAGTCGTAATAGTAGGTTACAAAGACATCGGCATCTCCATATATATCCGTCCGATTTACATTATTGCCTAAATTGTTCAACGTCCAAACGCCTTGAAAATCGACTTGGAGCGGAAGCGTTCCTGATCCCACATATTCCGCCAGAGCTTCCGTAATGTCCGGTGTGCTCGCGATGCCCGTTCCTGCGGAAGTGACATCGAAACGGCCATAATCCGTGCCCGTCCAATCCGGATCCCCATCGCTATCTGCGCCAATTGTGGTAAAGGTCTTTGTAGCGGTGTAGTTTTCTACGGCACTGTTTGCACCATAGCTTACTTGGCTCCAGGCCTTACTGTAGCCATTAGGATCATCCAGATCAAAAAGGGTTGCTTTGACATTGCTCGCCGAAGAAGGGCTCTCGTTCTCAAATTCAAAAACGCCTGAAATGGAACCGTCAATAGAAAACACCACCTTGGTCAACGTGTATTCATTCGCTGAACCGCCCTTTTCGGCTGCAACGGACGAGGCGTTGAATTTAGAAAGATTGAGCGTTTGCGTAGTGGACTCCAGCGCCATGTGCACGCTGTCTGAGTACGTCACGCTGCCTTCACCCCAACTTACGGTTTCGGCGGCAAAGGCGACTGAGAGCGATAGGAAAAAACCAAAAACGACCACGGAGCGTAACAGCTTCATGAGAACGTCTCCCTCTTTACAGCATGAATGTCATGCGGTCTTGATCTGCGGGGTTTGAGAGGCTCTTCCCCTCGTCCCCGAATCATCCGTTTATTATCCCCGCATAAAATCATTATGGCAGACGGAGGGAGCAGGCGATATTATTCTTTAGTATAATATACTTTGGTATAGGTGACAGACGAACGTTTGGCGTTCCGATGCCGGTTTTTCGCGCTTAGGCGTTTGTGCTCAGATGTCCACGCTCGGTTATCCGCACCAGTTCTGCCACAGAGGAGACCCCCATCTTCTCCATGACGCGTCTGCGGTGGACCTTGACCGTGATCTCGCGGACGCCGAGTTTTGCCGCAATCTGTTTGTTGAGTTTACCTGCGATGACTCCCTGCAGCACGTCCGTTTCCCGCGGGGTTAGCGTGGCGATCCGTTTGCGCACCTCATCTGTTTCGGCGGAGCTTTTCCGCCACTGCCGGTGTATTTCCAGAGCCGAGCTGACCGCAGTGAGCAGTTCTTCCCGCTTGAACGGTTTGCTCAGAAAGTCGATCGCGCCTTGCTTCATCGCATGGACACTTGTCCGGATGTCGCCGTGTCCGGTCAGGAAGATGATCGGCATTTTCTTGCCGGTTCTGGCCAATTCTGTCTGCAACTCGATCCCGTCCATGTCAGGCATCTGGACGTCAAGCACGAGGCAGCCGGAGCCTTCAAAGCACGGACGTTTCAGAAAGGCGCTTGCACTGGAGAAAGTCTCAATGCGATAGCCTGCGCGCTTCAGAATACATTCGAGAAGTGTGCGGACCTCTTGCTCGTCATCGATCACAAAAACCGTTGAAGGAGGATCAGAAGCAGTATTCATAAGCGATTAGCTCCGTTCGGGAGGGGCGGTCATCATCGCGGCACGGTCCGCTGAACTGATGGGAACCCGGTCAGCCGCTAGCAGAAGCGCCTTCAGGACGATGAAGGCGTTCGACTCTCATGATTTTTTTACTATAGCAGGGTCTTGAGATCGGCTCAAGATTGGGGTTGGAAGGATTTTTAAGCGCAAGCGTGTCATCCCGTCAAAGCTTGAACGGCCAGAGGGGTCTTGCTACGATGAAAGCTGATTAACCGGAAAAGTCTTGCACGGTGCTCTGTTTGTCAAAAGGGTCATGTGTCGGCTTTGGAGTATTTAAAGAGCGGGCTATTTAAGGCAGAAAGACGTAAAAGATGCAGAAGATCAAAGTCAACGGGCAGCGTATTCCCGAAGAGGCGGTTCAGTTCGAGTTGGAGCGCATTGTCCGTTTCTATGCTGAGCACGGCATGTCACAAGAGCAGGTGAGGGCTCAGATGCCGGCGCTCGTGCAGAAGGCGATTGAACAGGCGATCGGCGCCAAACTGCTGATCGACGAGGCCAACAAGCTCGACATACCGGTGAGTGACGACGAAATCGATGAGCAAGTCGAAAAGATCGTGAAGCAGGTCGGCGGCCGGGAGGCCTTTCAGAGCGCGCTGGCGCAGCAGAAAACCAGCGAGGACTCCTTCCGTGAGCAGCTGCGGCGCGGGCGGCGCGTGGACAAGCTGGTCGAGAAATCTGTGGCCGGTGTGGCCGAGCCGACCGAGGATGACATTCAGAAACACTTTGAGGCGCACAAGGAAGAGTATGCCAAAGGCGAGCGCGTCTTGGCGCAGCATATCCTGATCACCCCCGACGGCGACACGCAGACCTCCAAGGACGAGGCGCGGGCAAAGATCGCGGCGGTCCGCGAGCGTGTCACGGCCGGCGGCAAGGCTTTTGCGGATGAGGCGGCGGCGCATTCGATGTGCCCGAGCGGCAAAGAGGGCGGGAGTCTGGGGTGGTTCAGCCGCGGGATGATGGTGCCGGAGTTCGATCAGGCGGTCTTTTCGATGAGTGTGGGCGAGGTGAGCGACATCATCGAGACGCAGTTCGGGTATCACATCATCTTCAAGACGGATCATGAGGCGGCCGGCGAGGCGGACTTCGATCAGGTCCGCGAGCAGATCCGCGATTTCTTGCGCCATGCCCGGCGGGGCGAAGCCATGACAGCGTATGTCGAGGAGCTGAAGGCGAAGGCGACGATCGAGATGGAGTAACGAAATAATGGAGCGAGGGCCGAACCGGCCCAAACAAAAGTGTCGATTCTAAGGTTCCTGTGTTTCCCTTCGCGGTGAGGTTGAATCATGATGACGCATGAGAGTTTGTATCAGCGGGCTTGTCGTGTAATTCCGGGCGGGGTCAACAGTCCGGTGCGGGCGTTCACCGGGGTCGGCGGCACGCCGTTGTATGTCGAATCCGGCAAGGGCTCAAAAATCCGGACGGCGGATGGGCATACGCTCACGGATTTCTGCTGCTCTTGGGGCGCGATGATTCTCGGCCATGCCCACGAGGAGGTCGTGGCCGCGATTCAGGCGCGGGCGGCGCTGGGGACGAGCTTCGGGATCAACACCGAGGGCGAGGTGCTCCTTGCTGAGCGGCTTTGCTCGCTGGTGCCGTGCATGGAGCGGGTGCGGCTGGTGAACTCCGGGACCGAAGCGGTGATGACCGCACTGCGCATCGCGCGCGGCGTGACGGGGCGGAAGCGGATCATCAAGTTCGACGGCTGTTATCACGGGCACAGCGACAGCGTTC
>Ga0209066_10003901_pt1 | contig 16645 bp, 19 predicted proteins | sample All_14_2_FD_187198 | JGI IMG/M metagenome (GOLD analysis project Ga0209066, IMG submission 187198) | Freshwater microbial communities in response to fracking from Pennsylvania, USA - Allegheny Zone_MetaG_DW_15 (SPAdes) (version 2) ...
CGACCCCGCCACACAGGTCGCGCTCGGAGTCGGTGACACCGGGGCGAGCGTCGGGCCGCTCACGCTGAGGGCGCCCTCACCGAGCGCGCCGAGTGACACCGCGATCGGGATGCCGAGAGCGGGAACGACGAGGAGAGCAGCCAGGGCGCCCGCCGTCGCCAGGCCGAGCGCGAACCCTTCGGTGCGGTCTCGGAGGCCATCGGGGCATCGCTCTCGGAAGGCGTCATGCCTCCACCCTCGCGGCGAGCGTGTACGTCGCCTTAAAGCGCACGCGCCCCGATGTGGCACGCGAAGGTGCGAAGCGCAACCCCTCGATCCCGCGCGACCGCCGACTTAGCGTCGGCAGCACGGTCACGAAAGGAACGACACCATGGCCACGATCACCCTCGAATCCCCCAGCGAACTGCTGCACTACCAGTTGCGCACCGCACTCACGATGGAAGACCACTCGCTCGCCGCGCTCGGCGAGCTCGCGAAGGCCGCCAAGTCGGGCGAGATCAAGAAGATGTTCACCCACCACGCCGACGAGACCCGCGAGCAGATCGAGAACCTGCACCGGGTCTTCGAGCTGCTCGACCTGCGCGACTCGACCGCCCCGTCGCCGAGCACGACCGGAATCACCAAGCAGGCGGAGTCGCTCATCGCGAAAGCGGGCCCGAAGCTGCGCGACCAGGTCGTGCTCTCGTGCGCGCTGGGCAATGAGCACTACGAGATCTCGGCGTACGAGGGCCTCATCATCCCGCTCGAGACGATGGGGATGCCCGACGCCGTGAGCCTGCTGCGCGCGAACCTCGACCAGGAGGTGCACACGAGCGAGGAGCTGCGCGAGATGCTGCAGAAGGTCGTCGGTTAGCGAGCCGAGGGCGACCACGAGGATGGCGCGCGCAGCAGCGCGGGGCGAGCGGGCCGAGCACCGCTGGCCCGCGGTCGGCGCCATCCTCGTCGCGCTCACCCTCTACGCGCTTCTGCCGAGCAGCTTCTTCCCGGCCCTGCGCATCGGGGTCGTCGTGGCCTGCCTCGCGCTCCTCATCCCGGTGATCGCGATCAACCCGGTGCGCTTCACCCGGCAGACCCGGTGGTCGCGGCGCGCGTCGATCGCCGGCACGGTCGTGCTCGCGATCGCCAACCACGTCGCGCTCGGGCAACTCGTCGTGCAACTCGTGCAGGCGCAGGCCGATCGCGACGGCACGCTGCTGCTCGCGGCGACCCAGGTCTGGATCACCCACGTCATCGTCTACGCCCTCATCTACTGGGAGATGGATCGCGGCGGACCCGTGACCCGCTCGACCGCGCCCCGCGCGGAGCTTCCGCTCGCCGACATCCGCTTCCCGCAGGACGAGGATCACGACGCCGTCACCGAGGTCGCCGCCGGATCGTCGGCGACCGTCAACTGGACGGCGTCGTTCGTCGACTACGCCTACTTCTCACTCACCAACACGATGGCGTTCAGTCCGCCCGACGCGATGGCGCTCCGGGCGCGCACCAAGATCCTCGTCGGCCTGCAGGCGTTCGGCGGGTTCGTCATCCTCGTGCTCGTGATCGCGCGGGCCGTGTCGCTGCTCGGCTGAGCTGCGCGCGCGACGCAGCGATCACGGTTCGAGCACGACCTTGATGCAGCCGTCCTGCTTCTTCTTGAAGATCTCGTACATCTCGGGCGCGCGATCCAGCGGAACACGGTGCGTCACGAGATCTTCGGTGCCGAGCGGATCGGCGGGGTCTTCGACGAGTGGCAGCAGCTCCGGCAGCCAGCGCTGCACGTTGCACTGGCCCATTCGGATGGTGACCTGCTTGTCGAAGAGTTTGAGCATCGGGAACGGGTCCGCGACGCCGCCGTAGACGCCGCTGAGCGACACCGTGCCGCCCCGCCGCACGACGTCGAACGCGAACATGAGCGCCGCGAGCCCGGTCGACTCCCACCGTCTGCATGAGGGCCTTCGCGAGCGGCTCCGGGAGACGGATGGCACTCGACTGCACGAACGCGGCCACGGGGTTGCCGTGGGCCTCCATCCCGACGGCGTCGACCACGGCATCCGGCCCTCGGCCTCTGGTGCGCAGCCGCAGCCACTCGGCGGCACCGTCGAGGTCGGAGGTCTCGACGCCGTACCGTTCGGCGAGCGCCCGCCGCTCGGGTACGGGGTCGACCCCGTACACCTCGTAGCCGCGGTGCCGGGCGATACGGGCGGCGAACTGCCCGACCGGACCGAGCCCGACGATCGCGATCGTCCCGCCCGGTTCGACGTCGGCGTACTCGACGCCCTGCCACGCCGTGGGCAGGATGTCGCTCAAGAAGAGGTAGCGATCGTCGGGCAGTTCGGTGCCGACCGGGAGCAGGTTGAAGTCGGCACGCAACACGCGCAACCGCTCGGCTTGTCCGCCGGGGATCGAGCCGTAGAGCTCCGTGTAGCCGTAGAGCGCCGCCCCCGAGTCCTGCTCCCGCACCTGAGTGGTCTCGCACTGCGTGGTGAGCCCGCGCTCGCACATGAAGCACGCGCCGCACGCGATCACGAACGGCACGACGACGCGGTCGCCCGGCGCGATCCCGACGACGGCGCTGCCGACCTCCTCGACGATGCCCATCGCCTCGTGCCCGAGGATGTCGCCGCGATGCAGGAACGGCGTGAGCACGTCGTAGAGGTGCAGGTCGGACCCGCAGATCGCGGTCGAGGTGATCCGCACGATCGCGTCGGTGGGCTCCTCGATGCGCGGATCGGGGACCTCGTCGACGGAGACCTTGGTCGTGCCCTGCCAGGTGAGTGCTCTCATCCCCCCGGTCTATCCGAGCGCTCCCGACGGGTCGAGACCTTGCGCTTCAGGCCGAAGTGCGCAGTAGCCGTTCGAGCAGACGCAGGGCTTCGAGAACGGTCTGCTCGACCACGCGATCGGGATCGCCGACGAAGTCGTGCCGGGCGGCGTTCTCGGTGGTGCGGACGAGCGCACACACGTAGACCGTGCCGGCGGGTTCGCCCTCCTCCGGGCCGGGCCCGCCGGCACGGTCTACCGCGACCGCCGCCTCAGCTCCCGTGAGCGCGGCGACTCCCCGCGCCATCGCGCGGGCGGTCGCCGCGGTGACGACCGGACCCTCCGGAACCGCGAGCACGTCGAACTTCGTCGCCGGGCGGTAGGCGACGACGCCCCCGGCGAACCAGTCCCCCGCGTCGGGCGCCTTCGCGAGCGCTTGGGCGAGGGCTCCCCCCGTGAGCGACTCGGCGACCGTCACGACGATGCCGCGTTGCTGGGCGATCGTCGCGATCGAACGCGCGACGGCATCCCTGGTGGGGCCAGGCCTGGTCACCTCGGTCGCCGGGGCCTAGGGTCGAGCACATGGGGACCCTCTACTACGGGGCGCAGCGCACGCCGGTGCGCATCGACGACCGGATCCTCGTGCACCTGAAGCTCGTCGCGACCTCGAAGCTGCGCCGGAATGAGCCGTTCCTCGTGTCGTGGCATGACTCCTCCGAGGTGGGGGGCGGGCGCAGCTCGGTCTGGATCCACCCCGACTGCGATCTGCACTACAAGTTCGATGGCGGAAGCACCGCGTCGATCGACCAGGACCTCATCGAGGCGCTCAGCATGGCGGCGAACTCGGCCCGCGGCATCGAGATCGACGAGGCCACCCTGCGTTAGCACGTCAGCCGCCGACGAGACCCGTGCCTTCGCCGAGACGCCCCGCGGCCGCGACGCGCATGCGATGGCGGAGGTCGGCGACGAACGCCTCGTCGAAGATCTCGTCCTCACCGAGCGAGTTCTCGGCGTAGACCTGACTCGCCGGACCGATGACGAGATCGAACAGCTCGACCCGACCGAGTGGCCCGAGACCCGGCACGCGCACGTGGTCGGCCGACCCGGCGCGGGCGAGAGCCGTGGCGTAGTCCAGGAGTGCGTCGGCGATGGAGTCTCCCGTGAGGATCGTGGAGCCCCCGTAGCTGATGCGCTTCATGACCCCATGACAACACGCCTGAGCCCCGTTGGCACGAGCCTTGCGACGCGCAGACGGCAGTGCTATCCGGCCGAGGCCGCGACGGCGGTGTGCAGCCGTGCGACCGCCGTCTCGAGGCACAGGCACTGGGCGACTTCGACCGACGTGTTGTAGACCTCGCCGCGCAGCACGACGAACACGGGTCCGGCGACCTGCACGTACCCGACGGTGCGCTCGCCGTCGAGCACGCGATAGACGTCGTCGAGCACGGGGAGCGCGCGGAGCGCGGGCGGATCGGTGCGGGAGGAGGCGGGCCGCGTCGAGCGTGCCGTCGTGCGGCTGTTTCGGCGATCGGCGGTGAGGGTCATGGTGCTTCGATCCCATCACCGTCGCGCCGAAACCCCCAGCCCTTGCGAGGGCGCGGGGAGCATGCTACTCGCGCCGTCGGGTGACGAGCGCGGAGTCCGGGGGCAGCGTCAGGGGGCGCCCGCCGACGTCGTCCGCAGTGCGGAACAGCACCTCCTCGTCGTCGTCGAGACGCCACGCGGTCGCCCCGAGATTGAGGCGGATGCGCACCCGCCCGCGCAGAAAGGTGACGCGCTGCGTCGCGGCGTCGACCTCCGCGCCGAGGTCGCACCACCGGCCGCTGTGCAGATCCGGCTCGCGCGCACGGAGGGCGATGAGCTCGCGGTACTGGCCGAGCAGGGTGCGGTGTGGCTCGCGGTCGAGCTCCGCCCAGTCGAGGCGTGAGCGCGCGAAGGTCGCCGGATCCTGCGGATCGGGCACGGCATCCGCATCCCACCCGTGCCGCGCGAACTCCCGCACGCGTCCCTCCGCCGTCGCCCGCGCGAGCTCCGGCTCGGGGTGCGAGGTGAAGAACTGCCAGGGGGTCGATGCGCCCCACTCCTCGCCCATGAAGAGCATCGGCGTCGCCGGGGTGAGCACCGCGAGCACCGCGGCGATCGCGAGCCGACGGGGGGACAGCGTTGCCGAGAGGCGGTCGCCCGCGGCGCGATTGCCGATCTGGTCGTGATCCTGCACGAACGTCACGAGCCGCCACGCCTCGTCGTCGGGCTCGAGGGCGACTCCGTGCACCCGCTCCCGGAACGACGACCAGGTGCCGGCGTGGAAGAACCCGTGCGTCGCGACGGTGCCGAGCGCCGCGAGCGGGGCGAAGTCGGCGTAATAGCCCGCCGTCTCCCCGGTGAGGGCGACGTGCGCGGCATGGTGGTAGTCGTCGCTCCACTGGGCGGCGAGACCATACCCGCCGGCGACCCGGGGGCGGAACATGATCGGGTCGTTGAGATCGGATTCGGCGATGAGCGTCAGCGGGCGCCCGAGCCGTAGAGCCGCCTCGTCGATCTCCCGCGACAGCTCGGCGAGGATGTGCTCGCTCGACGTGTCGCGCAGGGCGTGCACGGCGTCGAGCCGCAGTCCGTCGACGCCGTACTCCTCGATCCACATGCGCGCGTTGTCGAGGATGTAGCGCCGCACCTCCGGCTCGTCGAGATCGATCTCGTCGCCCCACGTGTTCGCGGCGCCGTCGCGCAGGTACGGCCCGAAGAGCGGCAGGTAGTTGCCGCTCGGCCCGAGGTGGTTGTAGACGACGTCCTGGATGACGCCGAGGCCGCGCGCGTGGCAGGCGGTGACGAAGCGGGCGTAGGCGTCGGGCCCGCCGTACGGTTCGTGCACCGCGAACCACGCGACCCCGTCGTAGCCCCAGTTGTGCGTGCCGTTGAACCCGTTGACGGGGAGCAGCTCGACGAACGCCACGCCGAGGCCGACGAGGTGGTCGAGCCGCTCGACGGCGGCGTCGAGGGTGCCCTCGGGCGTGAACGTGCCGACGTGCAACTCGTAGATCACGCCGTCCCGCAGCTCCCGACCGGGCCACGCGCCGACGTCGGCCGTGCGCGGCGGCGTCGCCTCGCTCAGTCCGTGCACGCCATCCGGGAGGCGCCGCCCGCGCGGGTCGGGTCGGGGCGTCGGATCGTCGCCGAGCAGGAACCCGTACCGCGCGCCCGACACGAGCTCGCCGCCCTCCCACCAGCCGCCGCCGACCGGGGCGAGCGGATGCGGCATCCCGTCGATCTGCACGGTCACGGCATGCGCGCGCGGCGCCCACACGCGCGCCGACGTCATCGCTCGTCCCGCAGCAGGAGGGCCACCGGGTACCGCGCGAGCACGGTCGCGAGCGGGAGGGTGTCGCCCTCGACGGCCGCGCCGGTGAAGGCGTCGACGTAGCGACCCGGGGGCGCGAGCAGCACGGTGTCCCGCCATCCGCCGGAGCGCTCGAGCCCCATCGGCAAGCGCGTGGCGACGACGACCGCGCCGCCCCGATCCGCGGCGACGACGTGGTCGGCGGCCGCCCCGATCGCCGGCAGCGGGAGGTAGCGGTCGAAGAGTTCGGGCCGATCGCGGCGGGCGCGCAGCGTGCGCGACGTCACGAGCAACTTCGCGGCACCGCTCGCGTCGACGACCGGCTGCTCCCCCGCGTCGAGGCGGTCGAGCAGCTCGCGGCGCGCGGCGAAGTCGACGGGTCGGCGGTTGTCGGGGTCGACGAGGGAGCGCTCCCAGAGTTCGCTGCCCTGGTAGACGTCGGGCACCCCCGGCCCGGCGAGTTGCAGCACCTTCGCGGCCAGGCCGTTGTACCACCCCGCGGGCTCGAGCAGCCCGACCATCGCCTCGACGTCGGCTCGCGTGGTCGCGTCGTCGAGCACGCTGTCCACGAGGCGATGCAGTTCGCGTTCGAAGCCGTCGGCCGGGCGCGTCCACGTCGTCGCGGTTCCGGCTTCGCGAGCGGCCTTCTCGGCGTAGGCATGGAGCGCCTCGCGCTCACGCGGCCACGACCCGACGATCGACTCCCAGAGCAGGTTCTCGAACGGTCCGTCGCCGAGCGACAAGGCGGACCGGCGGCGCACGACGAAGGCCGCCCACTCGCGCGGGATCTCGGCGAGCGCGGTGATGCGCGCCCGGGTGTCCTCGCCCCGCTTGGTGTCGTGCGTCGAGAGGGTCGTCATCGAACCGGGGAGGGCCGCGAGCCGCGCCTGCTGCCGGGAGTGGAAGTCGTCGACGGTGATCGAGAACTCGTCGGGGTCGCCGCCCACCTCGGTGAGGGTCGCGAGGCGTGAGACCCGGTAGAAGGCCGTGTCCTCGACACCCTTCGCCATGACCATCCCGGAGGTCTGCTGGAACCGCACGGCGACGCGACGGTCGGGGTCGGCGAGCGCCGATCCGACGACGTCGAGGGCTGCACCGAGGTCCGCCCGACGCGATCTCGCCGCGCGAACGGCCGCGTCGAGGTGCCCCGCGCCGTACGGCAGGTAGCTGCGATAGACCGGGAAGCACGCGAGCACCTCGGCGATCGCGTCTTCGAGCAGCTCGGGGTCGCCGGCGCCGGGCTGCTCGGCGAGGAGGTCGCGCACGAGTCGCCGCACCTCCGAGCGCAGGATGCCGTCGGCGATCCCGCGCTTGGTCTCGTGGATCAGATCGGCCCACGGACGGCGACCGCCGCGCAGGCTCGCGTCGATCGAGTCCAGCCCGGAGCGCCCCGCCGGGTCGACGAGCACGCGATCGATCTCGGCGAGGGCGTCGTAGCCGGTCGTGCCGGCGGTCGCCCAGAACGGCGGAAGCGGTTCGCCGTGCTCGAGGATCTTCTCCACGAGCGTGTAGGCCCCGCCGGTCGCGTCGGCGAGGCGGTCGAGGTACCCGCCGGGGTCGGCGAGCCCGTCGGGGTGATCGACCCGCAGCCCGTCGACGAGCCCCTCGTCGATCCAGCGGAGGATCTCGGCGTGCGTGTCGCTGAAGACCGACGGCACCTCGACGCGCACCGCCGCGAGTTCCGTGACCGCGAAGAACCGGCGGTAGGTGAGGTCGGCATCGGCGCGCGTCCAGTGCACGAGTTCGTAGTGCTGGCGCGCGTGCACCTCGGCAGGGGTGCCGTGCCCGGTGCCCGGGGCGAGCGGATACCGGTTCTCGTAGAAGCACAGCTCGTCGCCGTGGACGCGCAGCGCCCCGTCGGCGACGTGCTCGTCGATCGTGCCGACGAGCACGGGAAGCGGAAGACGCCCGCCGCCGGCGTCCCAGTCGATGTCGAAGTGGCCCGCCCACGGCGAGTCGCGCCCCCGCCGCAGCACATCCCACCACCAGGGGTTCGCGACCGGGATCCCGACGCCCATGTGGTTGGGGACGATGTCGACGAGCACGCCGAGTCCGAGATCGTGCGCGGTCGCGGCGAGGCGTTCGAGCGCCTCCCGACCCCCGCGGTCGGCGTCGACGTGCGTCGGGTCGACGACGTCATAGCCGTGAGTCGATCCGGGGGTCGCGGCGAGCAGAGGCGACAGGTAGAGCCAGTCCGCCCCGAGGTCGTGCAGGTAGGCCGCGACCTCGGCGACGTCGTCGAGAGTGAACTCGGCCGAGACCTGGAGGCGGTAGGTGGAGACGGGGGTGCGGGTCACGGCAGGTCCGTTCCCGTCGGGGTCAGGGTGACGCTCACCGCCGCGTCACCGGTGTCGGCGGCGACGTGCTCGCGCAGCACGACGAGCGAGTGGGGCGCGAGGGTCAGTCGCGCGCCGGCACCGAGCGGTTCCCGGTCCACATCCGACCCGCTCGTGTCGACGACGACGTCCCACGTCATCCCGTCGACGACGTCGGGCAGCACGACCTCGAGATCGGCGGCGTCGGCCGAGAACCACACGAGGAACGACCGGTCGACGACGCGCTCCCCGCGGGGACCGCGCCCGTGGATGCCCTGCCCGTTGAGGAACATGCCGATCGCGCGGCCGAATCCCGCGTCCCAGTCGTCCGGCTCCATGAGCTCCCCCGACGGCCGCAGCCACGCGAGGTCGGGCCACGGATCGTCGTGGCCGCCGCGCCGCACGGGGCGGCCGTCGAAGAAGCGCGATCGGCGGAAGGTCGGATGCTCGCGGCGCAGTCGCACGAGGGCGGCCGTGAACTCGAGGAGCCCCTTGTCGGCGCCGTCCCAGTCCACCCACGAGAGCTCGGAGTCCTGGGCGTAGACGTTGTTGTTGCCGCCTTGCGTCCGACCGAGCTCGTCGCCGTGGAGGATCATCGGCACGCCCTGGGACAGCAGGAGGGTCGCGAGGATGTTGCGCTGCCGCCGCGCGCGCAGCGAGAGCACCGCCGCGTCATCCGTCTCGCCCTCGACGCCGCTGTTCCACGACCGGTTGTGGCTCTCGCCGTCGTTGCCGTCTTCGCCGTTGGCGTCGTTGCGTTTCTCGTCGTACGAGACGAGGTCGCGCAGCGTGAAGCCGTCGTGCGCGGTGACGAAATTGATCGACGCCACGGGGCGCCGCCCGTCCTGCTGGTACAGGTCGGCCGACCCGGTGATGCGCGAGGCGAACTCGCCGAGGGTCGCCGGCTCGCCGCGCCAGAAGTCGCGCACGGTGTCGCGGTACTTGCCGTTCCACTCCGTCCACTGCGGCGGGAAGTTGCCGACCTGGTAGCCGCCGGGCCCGACATCCCACGGCTCGGCGATGAGCTTCACCTGGGAGACGACCGGGTCCTGCTGCACGAGTTCGAAGAACGTCGCGAGGCGGTCGACCTCGTAGAACTCGCGGGCGAGCGTCGCGGCGAGATCGAAGCGGAAGCCGTCGACGTGCATCTCGGTGACCCAGTAGCGCAGCGAGTCCATGATGAGCTGCAGCGTGTGGGGGTTTCCCACGTGGAGCGAGTTGCCGGTGCCGGTGTAGTCCAGGTAGTAGCGCTTGTCCTCGTCGACGAGCCGGTAGTAGGCGGCATTGTCGATCCCGCGCATCGAGAGCGTCGGCCCGAGATGGTTGCCCTCGGCGGTGTGGTTGTAGACGACATCGAGGATCACCTCGATGCCCGCCTCATGGAGGGCGCGCACCATCCCCTTGAACTCCTGCACCTGCTGACCCGGGCCGTCGCTCGCGGCGTAGCCGGCGTGCGGCGCGAAGAAGCCGATCGTGTTGTAGCCCCAGTAGTTGCGCAGGCCCTTCTCCTCGAGGGTCGCATCGTGCACGAACTGGTGCACCGGCATGAGCTCGATCGCGGTGATCCCCAGCTTCTGCAGGTGGGCGATGACCGCGGGGTGGGCGAGTCCGCCGTACGTGCCGCGCAGGCTCTCCGGGACGTCGGGATGCCGCATCGTGAGGCCCTTCACGTGCGCCTCGTAGATGACGGTGTCCTTGTACGGGATGTTCGGTGACCGGTCGCCGGTCCAGTCGAAGAACGGGTTCACGACGACGCCGTGCATCGTGTCGGACGCGGAGTCGTCGTCGTTGCGCCCGTCGGGGTCGCCGAACGGATACGAGAAAAGGGACTGGCCCCAGCGGATCTCGCCCTCCGTCGCCTTCGCGTACGGGTCGAGCAGCAGTTTCGACGGAGTGAAGCGCTGACCGGACGCGGGATCCCACGGGCCGTGCACGCGATATCCGTAGCGCTGGCCGGGCTGCACCCCCGGAAGATAGGCGTGCCAGACGTAGGCATCGACCTCGGTGAGCTCGACCCGCGTCTCCGTGCCGCCGTCGCCGAGGAGGCAGAGCTCGACCCGCTCGGCACCCTCGCTGAACAGGGCGAAGTTGGTGCCGTTGCCGTCGAAGGTCGCCCCGAGCGGATACGCCGAGCCGGGCCACGTCTGCGGCGTCGCGTCGCTCTGCATCAGGTGCCGCCCGCGCGGGCGGCGTCCTCGTCGACGCCGGCCAGCACCCACCCTTCGTCACTCGCCCGGATGTCGAACGTCGCCCTCGCGCCCCCGTCGCTGCGGGCGCGCACGCGCCAGTAGCGACATCCGTTGATGTCGGCGCACCGCGGTTCCTCGACGATCCGGAAGCGCACGCCTCCGCTCACGAGCCGGACGGGACGGTCGCCGACGAACCAGACGGCGACCGCCGACCCGGTGTGCGACGGATGCAGGAGAGTCATCGCAGGAAGGCGCTCGCCAGCAGCAGCACGATGGCCGCCGCTCCGGCGTTGATCGACCAGAGCAGGATCGTGGCCAGCCGGGTGAGGTCGCGCGTCCCGTCGCTCCCGCCATCGATCGCGGCGTGCGCCGTCTCGAGGTCATCGAACACGCCGAGCTCGCGGCCGCGGGAGTTGGTCGCCCGGTACGCGCCGTCGACCCGCTCGACGAGACCGGCGTGCTCACCACGGCGGTTCGCGACCCAGAGCCCGGGTGCCGGACTCATCCATCGCACCTCGGAACGGTTCTCGATCGCCGGGAGCTGCACTGTCGTCATGCCGAGGACGCTAACGCGCGTCGGCGACGCGATCGGAGGTCTTGACAGTGCCCCGGTGCCCGGTTAGAGCAGCCGTCAGGTCGCGGGTTCCCGCTCCGGCGGCTCGGGCATGAGCACGAGACCACCGGGCGAGTTCGCCGACTTCGTGAGCATCTGCACCCACTGGGGGTTGAGCCGCGGCTGCCTTCCGCCGAAGTACTCGAACGTGAGCGGGATCGACGGCGCGAGCCAGACCGAGGTGCGCCCGAAACCGCTGCGCGAGGGCTCGGTCCAGGTGAAGGAGAAGTGCTCGCCGCGCCGCAGCTTCGACCAGATCACGACCTGCAGGTGGGCCAGCACCCGGTCGTCGAACGAGACGGCGAACTTGGAGTCGTATGTCAGGGTGCCCACCGTTGGGATGATATCGCCACGGAATCCGAAGCCCCCGCGCGCGCCGGGGGGCCTTTCGCCCGCTGGGGCCGCGTAGTATACGCGCGAAGTGCACGACGACGCCCGTGTTGACCCGACCCCGCCCGCCGACGATTCTGAAGCGGTGATGACGGGCAACGAGCTGCGCTCCGTGGCGGAACTGGCGGGTCAACTCCGCCGCGCCTTCGTCGCGGGCGAGCTGACCGCCTACTTCCAGCCGCAGTACGACCTCGCGACCGGCCGGGTCGTCGCACTCGAGGCCCTCTGCCGCTGGCGGCATCCCCAGCACGGTCTTCTGCTCCCGGGTCGATTCATCGACGTCGCCGAGCGCTACGGGCTCATCGCCGACGTCGGACGGTTCATGCTCGAGGAGTCGGGCCGCCAGGTCGCCGACTGGCATCGCCGCGGCCTGCATGTCGGGCTCTCGATCAACGTCTCCCCGAGCGAGCTCGATCCCGAGTTCGCTCGCACGGTGCTGCACCGTCTGCGGGAACTCGACCTGCCGCATCGGGCGCTCACCGTCGAGATCACCGAGTCGCCCGCGATCTCCTACTCGCGCGCCGAACTCTCGGCGCTCGAAGCTCTCATCGACGGCGGGGTCGGCGTCTCGATCGACGACTTCGGCATCGGGCACACGTCGCTCGATCTCGTGCGCCGCCTGCCGCTCACCGAGGTCAAGATCGATCGATCGCTCGTGCAGAGCTCGGCCCGCGCCGTCGACGACCTCGTGCGCGCGTGCCTCGACATCGCGCGGGACCGGGAGGCCGTCGTCGTCGCCGAAGGCGTCGAGACCCGCGAACAGTTCGAGCGCGTCCTCCACTGGGGATGCACGCGTGCGCAGGGCTACTTCTTCTCACCGCCGCTGCCCGTCGAGGAGATCGAGACCCTCCTCGCCGGAGCCGCGTGACGGTGCGAGGTCGGCTAGAGCCCGTACTGGTCGTCGGGCGTGACGTCGCCGTCGCTCTCGGAATCGGCCGTGTCGCCGCCGACGTCGATCTGCGACCACGTCACCGGCATGCCCGGCGAGAACAGGATGTCGATGCCCGGCCCACCTCGCAGCGGTGGGATGTTGACGTAGCCGCCCCCCGCCTGAATGGCCGCGAGGATCTGGTTCTTCAGCTCGGTCACGGGCTCGGGCAGGAAGTAGTCGCGACCATCAACGGTCAGCCGGTTCACGATCGTCACGCTCGCCAGGGTACCCCGCTCCGATTGACCGACACTTAGGATCGCTTGAATGGGAAAGCTGCACTACGGTTCGCCTCCGGCGACGTTCGAGATCGACGACCGCACGCTCGTGCACGCTGAACTCGTCGTGCTCGCGAAGCTGCGCCGCAACGAGAGTTTCGCCCTCACGATCGACGCCGACGGGGGCGGGCGCTCGACGCTGTGGCTCAACGCTGCCTCGGATCTGCGCTTCGAGGTCGACTCTCAGAACCACGACATCAACCGCGCCTGGCTCGACGAGCTCATCGACTCGGCCAACACGACGGTCGGGATGCGGCTCGTGCCCGAACCCGATCGCCCGCCCGCGTCCTAGCCCGCCGAGGCCTGGCACGACGTAGCCTGACGCCATGGAGCATCGCGAGGTCGACCTCGTCGTCATCGGCGCGGGAGCGGTCGGAGAGAACGTCGCCGACCGCGCGGTGCACGGCGGACTGACGGTCGCGATGGTCGAAGCCGAGCTCGTCGGCGGGGAGTGCTCCTACTGGGCCTGCATGCCCTCGAAGGCGCTGTTGCGCGTCGGGGCCGCCACGCGCGCTGCGCGCGCGGTGGCGGGCGTGGGCGACATCGGCGCGATCGACCCCGCCGCCGCGTTCGCCCGGCGCGACCGCATCACCCACGCCTGGGATGACGCGTCGCAAGTGGAGTGGGCCCACGGTGCCGGCAATCGAGGTCGTGCGTGGCCATGGGCGGCTCGCCGGCGAGCGCCGCGTCATCGTGAGGGCGACCGACGGCACGGAGACCGAGTTCGTCGCGCGCCATGCCGTCGCCGTCGCGACGGGAAGTGCCGCACTGCTGCCCGACATCCCGGGGCTCGCCGACCTCGAACCGTGGACGAGCCGCGAGGCGACGAGCGCGAAGTCCGCGCCGCGCCGCCTCGCGATTCTCGGCGGCGGAGTCGTCGGCAGCGAGATGGCGACCGCATACGCCGACTTCGGCACGACCGTGACCCTCGTCGCGCGCGGCGGGCTGCTCGCCGGTCAGGAGCCCTTCGCGGGCGACCGCGTCGCGGCAGCACTCCGCTCGCGCGGCGTCGACCTCCGCACGGGCGTCGAGGCGACGGGGGCGCGCCGTGAGGGAACCGACAAGGTGCTCGAACTCTCCGACGGCACCGAGGTGCGCGCCGACGAGATCCTCGTCGCCGTCGGACGCGTCGCGCGCACGGGCGACCTCGGCGTCGAGACGATCGGGCTCGAGCCCGGCGCCTGGCTCGACGTCGACGACACCCTGCGGGTGCGCGGCCATGACTGGCTCTACGCCGTCGGCGACGTCAACCACCGCGCGCTGCTCACCCACCAGGGCAAGTACCAGGCGCGCGCGGCGGGCGATGTCATCGCGGCCCGCGCGACGGGAGGCACCGTCGACGACGACGCGTGGGGCCGGCACGTCGCAACCGCGGACCACACGATGGTGCCGCAGGTCACGTTCACCGATCCCGAGGTCGCCTCGGTCGGGCTCACGGCCGCCGCGGCCGAGCGGGCCGGCCACCGCATCCGCGTGCTCGACTACGACCTGTCCTGGATCGCGGGGGCCTCGGTCGTCGCCGACGACTTCGCGGGGTGGGCCCGCGCGATCGTCGACGACGAGCGCGACGTGCTGCTCGGCATGACCCTCGTCGGCCCCGGGGTCGGCGAGATGATCCATGCCGCGACGATCGCGGTCGTCGGCGAGGTTCCGCTCGCGCGCCTGTGGCACGCCGTCCCGCCGTACCCGACGCTCAGCGAGGTCTGGCTCCGGCTGCTCGAAGCCGACGGACGTCGATCGGGGGCGGTCGGCTCCTAGTCGGCCACCCGGTTGCGGCCCGCGTGCTTCGCGCGATACATCGCGGCGTCGGCTGCTTCGAGCAGACCGGCCCGCGACTCGCCCGGGTGCGCGACGACGATGCCGCACGAGGCCGTGACGGTCACCCGCGTCGACCCGACGGCGATCGGCGCCGCCACGGCATCCACGATGCGACCCGCGAGCCCGTGCACGTCGGCCCCCGCCACGCCGTCGCAGATGACGATGAACTCGTCGCCGCCCAGCCGCACGACGACGTCCTGCGATCGCGAGTGGGCGAGCAGCCGCCGGGCGACCTCGAGGATGACGGCGTCGCCGACCTCGTGCCCGTGCTCGTCGTTGACGCGCTTGAAGTCGTCGAGGTCGAGGAACAGCAGCGCCTTGCCGTTCGGCCCGACCGGCTCGGGCGTCGCGAGACGCTCGACGAGGTACCGACGGTTGTGCAGCCCGGTGAGGGCGTCGCGCATCGCGAGCTCGGCGAGACGGGACTCGGCCCGACGCTGCAGCGCGACCCCGAGGTCGTCCGCGAGGCCGCGCGCTTCGGAGACCACGTCGCCCCAGGCGGCGGAGCGGCCTCGCACGCTGCGGCGCCACGCCGCGAACGACGTGCGGGGGGAGAGCTGGTCCACGCGATTCGACGCATTCGGGTCACCGAGCCAGCCGATCTCACGCGCCACCTCGCCGCGGAAGAACACGAGGGCGTCGCCCTCGGTCTCGAGCGGAACGACGAGCAGCCCGGCGACTCCGGGAAGCAGCTCGGCGAGCTCCGGCCGATCCTGTTCGAGGCACTCCGACACGAACGACCCGCCCCCGAGCGCCTCGAGCAGGCGCGTCACGGCACTCGACGGCGGGACCCGGCCGGCGACCCGCGCCTTGCCGTCGATCTGAACCACGACGCCGTCGGCGGGAACGAGATCGAGCACGGTGCGCCGCCCGGACAGCAGCGCCGAGGCGACGTCGTCGGAGATGTAGAGCGGGGCGAGCAGCGCAGCGCGCTGTTCGCGCACCTCGACGGTGTGCCGCAGCCGTTCGATCTCACCGATCGAGGAGATCTGCATCGCGATCTGCGTGACGAGCACCTCGAGCGATCGACGCAGCAGCACGGGAAGACGCCGCGGGGTCGGGTGGGCGCACGTGATCATCCCGACCAGTCGACCCTTCTCGACGAGCGAGAACGACACGGTGGCCCCCTGGCCCATGTTGCGCATGTACTCGAGATGGTGCGGTGAGACGCTGCGCAACTCCGCGTGCGAGAGGTCGATCGAGCGGGCGTCGCCGCCGAGCGACATGAGCGGCATGCCCGGGTCCGACGTGCTCGCGATCGCCCGGCACAGTTTGGTGAGGTAGAGCTCGCGCGCTTGCGGGGGGATGTCGGATGCCGGGAAGTGCAGGCCGAGGTACGGCTCGAGGTCGGGAGCCCGGTCTTCGGCCACCACTTCGCCGTGCCCGTCGTCGTGGAAGTGATACACCATGACGCGATCGAACCCGGTGAGTTGCCGCAGCGCGATCGCGGCCTCGACGCGCAGCTCCTCGATCGACGTGAGCGTCGAGATCCGCTGGATCGCCGTGACGACTCCCGTGCGCACGTACTCGACGCCGTCGATGACCGGCTCGAGTTCCACGATCGCGAGTCCGTCGGCGCGATGCACGATGGCATCCGCCGGCACGCCCGCCCATTCGACGCGCACCGGGTCGACGGCGTTGCCGGTGCGCACGGCATACTCGATCGCGTCGCTGCCGGTCTCGGCGATCGGGCGGCCGAGCCATTCGGCGGCGTTCTGGCTCGCCACGACGACCCGCGCGGTCGCCGTGTCGACGCCGAGCAGGAAACCGTGCGACTGGATCTTTCCGGGGGTACGGATGGGCTCCTTGGCGCACTCGTCGAGTCGTCGCAGCTCGTCGATGTCGACGGCGAGTTCGGCGGGATCCAACGAGTTCTCCGTCCGCCGGAGAGGGTGGAAGCAACCGGCTCCTCACGATAAGCGCGCCGCGGCGGGGAACTCTAATCCCCGGCGGTCTCGAGGCAGGGGGGTTGACGCCCGCCCGGTCGATCGCGTATTGGCGGTCTCGTTACCGATCCGATATCGAATCGGGGCGGTACGGG
>Ga0209066_10003902_pt1 | contig 16643 bp, 12 predicted proteins | sample All_14_2_FD_187198 | JGI IMG/M metagenome (GOLD analysis project Ga0209066, IMG submission 187198) | Freshwater microbial communities in response to fracking from Pennsylvania, USA - Allegheny Zone_MetaG_DW_15 (SPAdes) (version 2) ...
ATTTCGCACTGATAGCAGCCGTTTCTCCGTTCCTCCTGCAGTGCGCGACCCAGAACGAGGTTCAGAACCTGCAGTACCAGCTGCGTATCATGAACAAGAAACTGGAAGACATGAAGGTCACTACCGTCAGCGATCTCCAGAAACGGCAGGCCGATTCGTCAGGCCAGATGAGCCAGCTTGAGCAGGAGATCATGACCCTGAAAAGCCAGCTTGATGAGACGCAACAGCTCAATTCCCAGCTGAAGGAAAAAAACGCCCAGCTCGAAAACAATTTTTCCAGTTACACCCAACAGGAATCCGCCAAGCGTGACGAGGCGATTCGGCGGATGGAAGAGGAACAGAAGGCCAAGGAAGCAAAATTGGCGGAACTGTCCGAAAAAATGAAGGTGCAGCAGGAAAGTGTCCAGGCGATGCAGGAGGCGAGGGTACAGGAGGCGGACCGCCGTGCCCGGGAGGCGAAACTTGCAGCCGAAAAGGCCAAGGCACGGACACAGGCTGCCGGCAGCAGCCTGGTGACCGGTAGTGCCGGAGTCGTCAAGATCGGGGCTGCGCAGCAGAAAAAGATCCTCTCCTCTTCACCGCTGCCGGTAACCACCGAGGCGGCGCCGAAGACGACCGCGACGGCGGCAGCCGCACTTCCTTCGCCACCGGCCGCTGTCGAACCCGAAGTCCAGCAGCACATTGCGACTGAACCTCCTCCGCAACAGACCGCGGCGCCAGCTCCCCCTCCTTCGCCCGCTCCTGCCGCCGCCAAGACGGTCGGTGGTCTGGCCGAGGCCAAAAATCTCTACGACAGCGGCAAATACCAGCAGGCCTATGCACTGTACGAACAGGTTGTCAGGGACAAAGGCACCGGCAACGATGCCATCGATGCCCGTTATATGATGGGAGAATGTCTGTTCCAGCAGAAAGAATTCGATCAGGCAATCCTGCAATACCAGAAGATTATCGCCCAACAGGCCAAACATCCGAAGGCGGCGTCGGCAATGCTGCGCCAGGCCATGGCCTTCGAAAAACTGTCCGACAACGAAACTGCCAAAATCATCTACCAGAAAATCCTGTCCAGTTACGGCTCATCGCCGGAGGCGGCACAGGCTCAGGAAAAACTCAACAAACTGTAGGCAAAGATTGATCCCGCCGTGAAGATCCGCCTCGATGCGCTTTTGCTTGAGAGAAACCTCGTTCAGCAGAAGGACAAGGCTCGGGCGTTGATCGGCGCCGGTGAAGTGCTGGTAAACGAGAGGGTGGTGGACAAGGTGGGGTACCTCTGTGACCCCGAAGCAGTTGTCCGGATTCGAACACACTGCCTCTACGTCTCCCGAGGAGGCTTGAAACTGGCGGCGGGACTTGATCACTTCAGAATCGATCCGAGCGGCCTGACATGCATCGACATCGGGGCATCGAGTGGCGGATTTACCGACTGCCTGATCCAGCACGGCGCCGGCAAGGTTTATGCTGTCGATGTCGCTTATGGACAACTGGACTGGAAAATCCGTCAGGATCCTCGTGTGGCCGTTCTCGAACGGTGCAATGCCCGCCAATTGACGCCGGCACAGATACCCGAGCCGATCGACCTGGCGGTAATGGACGTCTCCTTTATCTCCATCACCAAGATCATCCCTGCCCTGCTACCCTTGTTCACAGGGCCGTTTGCCCTGCTGGCGCTGATCAAACCGCAATTCGAACTGCCGAAGGAGGATATCCCGCGCGGGGGTGTCGTTCTTCTGAAGGAACTGCACCAGAAGGCGATCGACCTCGTCACCGCTTATGCCCTGGGCCTGGGACTGAAGACTGAAGGCACCGTCCCCGCCCCTGTTTTGGGTCCCAAGGGGAACAAGGAGTTTCTCGTTTATCTGCATTCCTGACGAATCGGGGGTGCCCCTGTCGTCGACCGCAATCCGCCCTCTTTGTGTTCACTGCTCATCCAGCGATCGAACCGCGATCAGCAACTGATCTTGGCCGTGTCGGCCATGATCCGGCGGAGAAGGCGACAGAATTCCTCATAACCGATCTCCGCCCGTATACCGGGACAGGATTCGGCGATAATGTGAAAATTCATTTCATCATCAAGAATTGAAGGATGGAGGGGCCATTGACGGCATCGCCAGGGACGTCCGGCATGGACGAGGCATCCCTGGTTGTAAAAAATGCAATGGCCGTCAACTGTCTGCATCTGCACGATCGTACCGGTGATCCGCCAGTATTTCGACATGACCTCTTCGCGATGAAGGTTGAGACTTTGAATCATCTGCCGCTGGTCATTGTCGTCCAATGACACGGTAGTCTCACCCTGGCAGCAGAATCCGCAGCGTTGGCAGGTAAAAATTCTTTCAATTTCCGACATGGATATATCTCTCACAAATACTGAAATCAGTCACGCCATCGATAGACGCAACATCGTTGGGCCATGCACCTGAGATGAAGCGAGGGGAATGAGACGAGGATCGGCGACACTAGGCGTAGCCGATATAATCTCCGAAGGTCGAAATGTCGATACCGAACTGCATCGCCGCCGCCTTCCATTTGAATTCATCAGGGGTATCGAAGATGATATGATCACTGGCCGGAACAGTCAGCCAACCGTCACTGACCAGTTCCTGTTCGAGTTGACCGGGTCCCCAGCCGGTATAGCCGAGCAGAAAGAGAAACTTCTCGGGTCCCCTGCCCTGCGCTATGTCCTCCAGGACCCTGGTTTCCCGTGACAGCGAAATGGTGGGGCTGATCTCCAGCCGATATTCTGTCTGATAATCAGACTGGTAGAGGATAAAAGCGGATTCCAGTTCAACCGGCCCCCCGACATAAACCGGCGGCAGTTTCTTTTCAGGAATCGGCAGGTGCGCCCCATTGAGGATTTCCGAGAAGCTGAAGGCGGGGTTGGGTTTGTTGACCGCGACTCCCATTGCCCCCTCATTGTTATGAGCACAGACCAGAATTACCTGTTCTTCGAAACGGGGATCGGGCATCCTTGGCGTGGAAACCAGAAAAGAACCGGTGAGCGTATCAATAATCGGGGCCCTGTTCGTTTCCATTGTGTTTCCCCCTTCGTGAAAATGGGTTCGCAGTACTTTGCAGGCAACTCCTGTCGTCAGCATCCTTTCCTGCATAGTATCAGACCGACTTCCCACTCGTCAAGTCAACCCGGCCCAACCTCACGGTTCAATCAGGATGGGGTCTTGATCGCGATTCTTGGAGGGTAACGGGAAAATGACCATGACAAATGAAGGCCAATGCCATACACTTTAAAAAAGCGAGCAAGACTCCCGTTATATTCCCTCCTCAGCGCAGGCCGCAAACAACATGGATATTGATCAACACATCGAGCGCATCATCGGTTCCGCCCATTACGATCCTTTTCAGGTCCTTGGGGTTCACTTTTCCGGGAAGAATGAAGAGATCGTCACAATCCGGACCTTTCAGCCCCATGCCCGAATGGTGGAGCTGCTGATCGGCAACGGGAGCACCGATATGACCAAAACCCGGGAAGAGGGAATGTTCGAGACCGTGATTGACCGGTCCTCCCTTGCCGATACCGATCTCGATCCCTACTCCTATCAGTTTACCATCCATTACCACAGCGGATTCGTCGAGACCATCAACGATCCCTACCGTTTTCTCCCGCAGCTTGACGAGGACGACCGGTATCTTTTCAACTTCGGGACCAATTACCGACTGTACGATCACCTCGGCAGTCATTGCGCGGTGATACGGCATGTGGCCGGAGTCATCTTCCGTGTCTGGGCCCCGAACGCCGAAGCGGTTGCCGTAATCTGCAATTTCAACGGCTGGGACGGCAGAATCCACCCGATGCGGTCACTTGGCAGTTCGGGAATCTGGGAACTGTTCATACCGGGCCTGCAGGAGAATGAACTCTATAAATTCCGGATCAGGACCAGGGACGGAAATTTTATCGAGAAATCCGATCCCTTCCAGTTTTACGGGGAAATCCGACCGAAAACCGCATCGATCGTTCGCGATCTCAACCGGTACCAATGGCAGGATAACGAATGGCAGGAGAATAAACGATCCATTGCCCCCTACGATCGGCCGCTGTCGATCTATGAGGTTCATCCGGGATCATGGCAGCGGGACCCCACCGATCCCGACCGCTTTCTGACCTTCAGGGAGCTGGCGGAAAAACTGATTCCCTACGTCAAGCAACTCGGCTTCACCCATATCGAATTGATGCCGGTGATGGAGCATCCGCTCGATGAATCCTGGGGCTATCAGGTCACCGGTCCCTTCAGCCTCACCAGCAGATACGGGCTTCCCGAAGATTTCATGTACTTTGTCGACCAGGCCCACCTGAACGGGGTCGGCGTCATCCTCGACTGGGTTCCGGCCCATTTTCCCAAAGACAACCACAGCCTCGGAAAATTTGACGGCACGTCCCTCTACGAGCACGAGGATCCCCGGCTCGGATCCCATCCCGAGTGGGGGACCTTCATCTATAACTACGGGCGCAAGGAAGTCAGCAACTATTTGATTGCCAATGCCTTGTTCTGGATGGACAAATATCATATCGACGGCCTTCGCGTCGATGCCGTCGCCTCGATGCTCTATCGCGACTACGCCCGGCGGGAAGGTGAATGGCTGCCGAACTGTTACGGCGGCAAAGAGAATCTCGAAGCAGTTGAATTTATCCGCCACACCAACTCCGTAGTCTTCGATCATTATCCCAACACGCTGATGATCGCCGAGGAATCGACCAGTTTCTATGGTGTATCGAAACCTGCCGACGTCGGTGGACTCGGCTTCGGTTTCAAATGGAACATGGGGTGGATGAATGATATCCTCAGCTATTTCACAAAAGATCCGCTGTTCAGAAAATTTCATCATAACGCCCTAACTTTCTCGATCATGTACGCCTTCACTGAGAATTTCATCCTGCCGATGTCGCACGACGAGGTCGTACATGGGAAACGGTCTCTGATTGACAAGATGCCGGGCGATCTGTGGCAGAAATTTGCCAACCTCCGTCTTCTGCTGCTGACGATGTGGATGCACCCGGGCAAGAAACTCCTGTTCATGGGCGGAGAATTCGGGCAATGGTCGGAATGGTACTGCAAACGCAGTCTCGACTGGCATCTCCTGGAGGAAAACGATCTGCATCGGCAGACCATGCACTTTGTCGAAGCGTTGAATGCGATGTATCTGGAAAACCCCTCGCTCTGGCAACAGGACTTTGCGCAACATGGCTTTCGCTGGATCGATCTCGACGACCGGAACAACTCGATCATCTCGTTCGTCCGCTATGCCCGCAATCGTGAAGATCACCTGGTCGGGGTGTTCAACTTCACGCCGCAGACGTTTTTCAAGTACACCATCGGCCTGCCGACCGGCAGGCCGTACCGGCAGATTTTCTGCTCGGACGATACCGTCTATGGCGGCAGCGGGGCTACCGAAAATGTGATCTATACCCCTGTCGCCAACCCCTATGCCCAGGCCGATTACCGTACCACCCTGAAGATCCCGCCACTTGCCGGCGTCATCCTCAAACCCTGTTGACCGATGCCCTTCCATCACCATTATCCGGAGCAAGAAATATGACCGCACTGCCGACACAACTTCCCGGCGAGAGAGTAAAAAAAGCGCTCGTGGCCTATTGCGAGATGAAGGGAAAACACCCGGAACGTGATCGGCGCAGTCTCCTGCAAATGGTTGAAACCAAATTCGATCTGACTCCGCTCGAATGCGAGTTTCTGAACCGCCAGATCCTGGATGAGGGGAAATAGTTTTTTGTGATCCGGCTGGCAGTTGCGCTCAATCCGGCCAGGATGGCAACGGTGGACAATGTTCTTTCCGCCGCCGCCTGTTGCTGGTTGGTATGAAAAATGAAAATCCGACCGTGAGAAATTGCTGATGGACGCCTACCACCAGATAATCGCCACGATCGCGCTGATGATGGGGACGGCCTGGGCCAGTGGCATCAATCTCTATGCCACGATTGCCATGCTTGGCATCCTGGGGAGCACCGGCAATATCGTTCTGCCTGCATCCCTCGTCATTTTGCAGGATCCTCTTATCATCGGCGCCGCCTCCCTGATGTACTGCGTCGAATTTTTCGCCGACAAAACCCCGGGGGTGGATACCGGTTGGGATGCGCTCCATTCATTCATCAGGATACCCGCCGGGGTCATGCTTGCCGCCGGCGCAGTCGGAGAGGTCAATCCGGCCCTGGCGATTGCCGCCGGAATCCTCGGCGGCTCCGTTACCGCCACCAGTCACATGATCAAGGCCGGTTCCCGGGTCCTGATCAACACCTCCCCCGAACCATTCTCAAACTGGGCGGCCTCGTTCACCGAAGATGTGGCGGTCATTGGTGGACTCTGGCTGGCGCTCCATTTCCCCGTGCTCTTCCTTGCCCTCTTCGTCGTGTTCATCCTGCTGGCAATCTGGCTCATTCCCCGACTCTGGAAGGCCATCATCGCCGTCTTCAGCAAGCTCTCCTGCCTCTTTAAACACAATGGAGCAGGTCCCGGACAACCACAAGGCCTCTCCGTCGGCGGCCCTGGCTCGATGGAGCAACGCGGTCAATCACCCCCAGTCAGGCTCCCGCCGCCGCAACCGCCGACGACCTGAGTTCATGCCGGCGCCAGGGTCCTCCTCTGACCAAGCAGCTGTCGATACAGGGCCTCCGTCTGTTCACACATGGACTCGGTGGTGAAACTCTCCCGGACCCGACTCTTTCCCTTTTCACCGAACGTGGCGAGCCGGGATGGTTCCATGGACAGCGCCTCATCAAGGGCGCGAGCCATATCAACCGGATCGGATGGTTGCACCAGCCAACCGGTCTCCTGATCGACAACGGTTTCGAGACTCCCGCCATGGGCGGTGGCGATGACCGGTTTCCCCATCGCCATCGCCTCGATACTCGTCCGGCCAAAGGCCTCGGGCTCGCTGGACGAGGCTGAAATAACGATATCCGCAAGGGCATAGGCTGCCGGCATGTCCGAACAATGTCCCACCATCCTGACCTTGCCGGCCAGGCCGGAATATGCCGTTAATTGCCTGAGTTCCTCGACAAATCCCGGATTTTCGTCCGTGTCCCCGACCAGTATGGCCTGAAAATCCTGATGGCGCAGCATACCGAGACACTTGATGAACACGTCCTGTCCCTTCAGCCGGGTAAGCCGTCCCGGCAGCATGATGAGCGGTATGCCATCGGTGATTCCCCATTGCCGCCGCAGGCTCTCGATCCGCATGGGATCAACGTGTTCGACGGCAAACTGCTGCATATCGACTCCCCGGAAGATCAGGGTAACCCCCTCTTGCCGGCCATACCGCTCGCGTATATGTTTTTTTATGCTTTCCGATACGGCAATGACTCCCATTCCTCTCGTCATGATGGCGCTGTAGGCATTGACTGAGTAGAAACCATGAAAGGTCGTCACCAGAATCGGCCGCCGGCATTGCGGCAGGGATTTCCAGGCCAGATAACCGACCCAGGCCGGCATGCGGGAGCGCAGGTGGAGGATATCGACCTTCTCCTTCTGCAGCAGACGGCGCAGTGGCAGGACGAATCGCAGGGACAACGGGGTCTTGCTGCCGACACTCCAGGTAATGTGGCGGCTCCCCTCTTTCTCGAGTTGAGGAACGAGTCGTCCGCCCCCGGATACAACAATCGAGCGATGACCTTTGGAGGCCAGATAGCGGCCAACCTCGAGGGTCCCGCGTTCGACTCCGCCGCCTTCGAGTTCAGGCAGCATCTGCACGACGGTGAGACGACGTCCAGTCCTCTTTGCCTCTTTTTCCTCGAGCAGGCGGGTATACAGTTCGACTGTCTTGCTGCACATCAGCGCCGCGGTAAAATGCCGGGTGGCCCACTCCTTCCCGTCGGCGCCCATCCGCTGCAAGCGGATCTGATCGGCCAGCGCCTGGCGTATGGCCTCGGCCATGGCATCTGGATCGGAAGGCGGCACCAGCCATCCGGTGGTCCCGTCGACGACAGTCTCCAGGCTGCCGCCATGGGCCGTGGCAATGACCGGCCGCCCCATCGCCATCGCCTCGATGGCCACCTTGCCGAAGGCCTCCGGTTGGCTGGAAGAGGCGGAGACCACCACGTCAGCCAGCAGCATGGCCGCCGGCATGTCGGCGCAGTGGCCGACCAGTCGTATCTTGTCGTCAAGACCATAGCTGACGATCTTGTCCTGCAGTCTTTTGGTGAATGACTGATTTTCACCGATATCTCCGACGCACAGGGCCATAAACGGCAGATCCCTGATCAAGTTGAGGCTGTCAATGAAGACCTCCTGCCCTTTCCATTGGGTCAGCCGTCCGGGAAGAACGATGACTGGAAAACGATTGCCATCGAGCTGCCATTGTTGTCGCAGGGCGTCAACCCGATCCAAATGAACCAGATCGGGATCGAAGCACTGGACCTCAAATCCACCGTGAATGAGCTCAATTCTGTCCGGCTCGATACCATAATTCTGGAGGATGTGGTCACGAATCGTTTTCGAAACGGCGATAACCTTCTCGCCCCTGGTCATGATCGTCGAATACTGGTTGACGGAGTAAAAACCATGGAAACTGGTGACAAGGGCGGGACGGGAGTCATCCGGAAGCATATTCCAGGCCAGATATCCTAGCCAGCCCGGCAACCTCGAGCGGAGATGGACGACATCAATTTTTTCCTCAACATACAGCCGTCGAAGTTTCTTGATATATTTCAGGCATCTCGCACTTTTCTCGCCGATGCAGGGCCAGTGCAGGTGCTCGCAGCCATTGCGTTCCAGCAGCGGCACCAGTCGCCCCCCACCGGAAATGACAATCGACCGATGACCGCAGCGGGAAAGATGGATGGCAAGTTCCACCGTTTCCCCCTCGACCCCGCCTTCTTCCAGTTCGGGAACAATCTGTACGACAGTCAGTTTTTTGGTGGCCATCTCTTCACGATCTCTTCAGCACAGCGCCTGGCTTCATGCAAGGGCTCGTCATTTTCGGACCCCACCGCCTGCTGGCCTGACAGCCAGGCCGAATAGACGACGGCAAGACCATGTGCCGTCAGGTAGTCCGCACTTCTCTTGAATTTATTGGCGGAACTCAACCATTCCACCGGTAACAGCCCGACCTTGCATCCGGCGCTCAGCGCCTCGTAGACCATCGACATCGAATCGGCGGTAACCCAGACATGCCGGCTACGGGCGTATTGCTGTTCAATCCAGCCGGGAGATGTCGCTTCGTATCTGATGAATTCGATATTGGCGGAAACACGCGCCACCGCTGTCAGCATTTCGACGGTTTCGATGGGAGTACGCGGCGACGAACCGACCGTCCAAAGGATGTCCTGGTGCCGATCTGCGATCTCCCGGACCTGCCCGACCACCTCTGCCGAAAACCAGCGATGACTTTTTTTATCAACGCCACCGACAAGGATCAGGCCGCGGCACGGATCCTTGTCACCGGACGGTCGCGAGCAGTTGGGAGGACCGATGGTTGTCACCATATTGCCGCCGTCTTTGACTCCATCATGGAGCGGGACAAAGCAGAGATCAAAACAAGGGCGCAGGTAGGAGGCCGGAGTCATACAGGTCACGGCCGGAATACCCGCAAGCTTCTTGTTCCTGAGCATCGGCACATGGGTCGAAGAACCGGTCCCGATAAGCAGATCTATACCTTGATGGTCCTTCGTCCCTTTCGCGCCCCGTGCCGCAAGCAGTCCGGCGAGTTCGGCGATACTGCCCGGTAACCCCTTCCGCTTGACTCTGATCTCGACGACTTTCAGGTCGACAAGCCTGCCAAGCTCATACAGGATGCCCCTGGTCTGCTTCTCATGCCCCGGCCGCCCATCAAAAAAGGCGAGAACTTTCATCGGCGGTTTATCTTCAGTCATGGAATGCAGCTTACACTCTCACAATCTGCATGCAAGCTTCATTTCTGCGGTAATCGGCGGCACCGGGAGTTGAAAATTCGGCGATCAATCTGCAGAAAAATATTGTAGGGCTACCGCGATTGTGGGGGAGGACCGGAGGACGGCTTCCGCGCCCCACCACCGGCAAGCTTGACAATGATCTGGCTGGTTTTCTGTAGCCTGTTCGTCATGGTCTTGAATAGATGACTGGAAACATCCGGGTATTTTTCGATTATTTCATCGATCTTGTTTCCAGGATAGCGTTTGATGGTACTCCGCCCCTGGGATGCAACCGTCGCCGTCCGCTGTTCGCCGGAGATGGCGGCCATTTCCCCAAAGTATTCGCCCGGTTCGGTCAGTTCGGCGATCTTTTTTCCACCTTTGATGACCGCCAGAGCACCACGGATAAGTTTGAAAAAATCAGTATCGGTGTTCCCTTCCCGAATAATGATGTCCCCGTCCTCATAATTTTCAACATCCGTATTGATCAGGTAGGCCGGCAGTTTCTCCTTGTGAGCGACCGTACGGCGCAACGCCTCATCGATACTGGTTATCCCCTGCCGAACCTTGGCGAGGGCAGCTTCCCGCAGCGGCGTCATTCCTTCCTGGATGGCAACCTTGCGCAGTTGATCCTCTGGTACTTCGGCGCTGACCGCCTTGCAGACTTCATCGGTCATTTCCATCAACTCAAAGAATCCAACCCGTCCCTTGTAGCCAAGCCCGTTACATTCCGAACAGCCGGTCGGTCCGTAGGTGACCACCGTTTCGACTTCATCTTCGCGGAAGCCGGCCCGCAGCAACTCTTCTCTCGAATGTTTGACGACTTTTTTACAGTTCGCACAGAGTCTCCGGCCCAACCGCTGCGACAGTACCATGGTCACCGAGGAGGCAAGCATATAGGGCGGAATACCGATATCCACCAGACGACCGATCGTCGCGGCGCTGTCATTGGTATGCAGGGTGGAAAACACCAGGTGGCCGGTCATCGCCGCCTTGATCGCGATCTCCGCTGTTTCCATGTCCCGGATCTCACCGACCATGATGATATCCGGATCCTGGCGGAGGAAGGCCTTGAGGGCGGCGGCAAAGGTCATTCCAACCTCGTTGTGGACATTGACCTGATTGATACCCTTGAAGTTGAATTCAACCGGATCTTCCGCCGTGAGGATTTTGATATCCTCGCTGTTCAACGAGTTCAAGGCCGAATACAGGGTCACCGTCTTGCCTGAACCCGTCGGCCCGGTCACCAGCAGCAGTCCCTGCGGTCTCGCCAGACAGCGTTTGAGCATCTCGAACGTTTGCTCTTCAAACCCCAGCCTGGTGAGATCGACATTGAGTGAGCTTTTGTCGAGGATACGAAGGACGACGGATTCACCGTAAAGGGTCGGCAGGGAAGAGACTCGAAAATCAACGGATCGGTTGCGTCCGACCCGCATCTTGATACGTCCGTCCTGCGGCACCCGCCGTTCGGTGATATCGAGACCGGAAAGGATTTTGAGCCTGGCGACGAGGGCGTTCTTGATGGTCAGCGGCAGGTTCATGGCCTTGAAGAGGGAACCGTCCTTGCGATACCGCACCTGCATGTTCTTTTCATAGGGCTCGACATGGACGTCCGAGACCCCATCCTGTACCGCTTTGATCAGGATACCATTCACCAGTTTGATGATCGGGGCATCGGAGGCGGCAAACTGTTCAAAATTTTCTTCATTGCCGCTGGAATCAATCTCGAAATCATCCGCCGCCTCGGCCAGGATCGAACCGAAGTCGTCAACCTCTGTGACCTTGTCATCCTCGTGCGACTCTTCCTTCGCCAGAAAGAAACTCTTCGCCTCCTCGTCACTGATGCCGTAGTGCTTCCTGTAGGCCTCGACGATATCTTTTTCCGTCGAGACACAGACCGACAGCTCCTTGTTCAGGGCATTCTGCAGTTCCTCCACGGCCATGGCATCGGTCGGTTCGGACATGGTTATCTGCAAGGTATTTCCGGCCATCCGCAAGGGAAAGGCCATATACTGCCTGGCGGTCTCGTAGGGGAGAAGTTTCAGCGCGTCCTTGGAAGGCGGTTCATTCAGAATGACAACCGGGGGGTAATTATGCTGTCGACTGAGAAAATTGAAAACCGTATTCTCATCGATATAGTCGAGTTGGCGAAGGATGGTGCTCAACCGTCCACCGCCTTTCTGCATTTCCTTCTTGGCGTTTTCCAGCTGTGATAGCGTTATATACCCGGCCTTGCTCAACAGCTCGCCGATCTTCAGTTTACCCGCACCGGACTGATCCTTGACGGTTTTCTTCATCGAGGTTCCGGTACGACTTGCCGTACTCGCTAACGCAGCCATATTCGCATTCACCCTGATAGGTATATCTTCTCTTCCGATCTGTGCCCCGGGAATCCTTAAACCTGCAAAATACTTTATTCTCTCGGAAAATGAAATTGATTATTACATGCATTGAAGCCGTTTGCCCATTGCCGGTGAGGGTCAGGCAAGGCAAAAAAAGTCCTCTTATCTCAGATCGAGATAAGAGGACTTTTCAAATCCCGCTCAAGTTACAACAACGGGTATCTTTTTCTGAACTCTGCGGCAAGCGGAATCATGATCTCCCGCATTGACGGCTCTGCTGCCTGAGTCGTCCGCAAAGAAAATATATGTTTCCATTCCAGAAGGTTACAATACATGATGATCTCGGTTTTGCAGGAATTGGGAAGAACGGTACGTGCCGCCTGGGGAGTGGCCGTCTCGAGGAGTTGGAGATACAGCCGTTCGGTCTCCTCCATTGCCTGTTGCCAGAGGCTGTACTCGGCTGTGCCCTTCTCGAAAAACACCGGCTTGATAAAGGTCACCTGATTGCCGAACTTGTCCTGGCTGTAGCGGCAGTAGCGCTGACTTTCCTGCAGGAAGGAACAGGGGCGGTGCCGAACCAGCTCATGGGTAACCGCCCTGTTGACAATGAACCTGACCCCGACATGCCGATGATGACACAACAGGGGCATCGGCATGTTTTCGACCTCGGAAAGACTCATTTTGCGGATCTCGAGCCCCGGTTCCAGCGGCAGGACCTTGTTCGCCGAGAAGACACCTAGAAAGAGATAGGGTGTCTTGCCGTGCAGAACGGACAGGATACCGTTGACGATCGGATTGTCGCCATGCTGCAGGGCCATTTCACGATAGGCCCTGATGGAACCGGTGACAATGCAGCCGGCCGGTGTCGGGTCGACCATCAGAAACCTGGGCTGGCAGGCCAAGAGCTCGCCCAGCCGTACCGGACGACAGGTGATCTCGAACGTTGCCACGGCCATCTCGAGCACCGAGTTATGGCCATGGGCCGAGACCTTTGTGACAAAGGGGATTGCCGAATCCTCCGTGATCTTATCCTCGCTCTTGTAGCAGACCCTGCCGCAGGCCTCGAGACGTACGGCCAGGGAGGAACGATCAAGATCATCCTGGATTTCAAACGAAGGTTCGACAATTTTCATCGGCTCAGTTTCCTTTCCAGAAAGGCGACATCTGCCGGAGGGACTCGATGATCCCCGGCATCTTTGCCAGGACGGAATCGACTTCAGCCTCGGTGTTGTACGAGCTCAACGAAAAGCGGATCGATCCATGGGCGGCGGTAAATGGGACACCCATGGCGCGAAGGACATGGGAAGGCTCAAGCGACCCCGAGGTGCAGGCCGAACCGGAAGAGGCGCAGATGTTGTAGCGGTTCATATGCAGCAGGATCGCCTCTCCTTCCACGAACTCGAAGCTGATGTTGCTGGTGTTCGGCAGCCGTTCAATCTGATGGCCGTTGCGCATCGATCTCGGCACGGCGGCAAGCAGCCCCTCTTCGAGTTTGTCCCTGAGGGCCCTGACCCTGGTGTTTTCATCATCCATCTTCTCCGCCGCCAGATCGCAGGCCCTCCCCAGGGCGATGATCGAGGCGACGTTCTCGGTGCCGCCGCGCCGCCCCCTCTCCTGATGTCCACCGGTCAAAAAGGGCACGAACATCGTTCCCCGGCGCACGTACAGCACCCCGATCCCTTTCGGCGCGTGGAGCTTGTGGCCGGACAGGGACAGAAAATCGACATCGAGATCCTTGAGATTGATCGGCACCTTGCCCACCGCCTGGACGGCATCGGTATGGAAGAGAATCCCCCGCTCCCTGGCCATCTTCGCCATTTCGGCAACCGGAAAAATGACACCGGTCTCGTTGTTGGCCCACATGACGCTGACGATGGCCGTGTCGTCGGTCAGCGCCTCCTCATACTCGTCCAGGTCAAGCATGCCCTCCGCATCGACCTTCAGCCGGGTCACCCGGTGTTTGTGACCGGTGAGGCGATCAAGGTTTTCGCAGAGATTCTTGACCGCCGGGTGCTCGACCCGGGTCGTGACGATATGGCGTTTTTCAGGATAGGTCTGGAGGGCCGACAGAATCGCGGTCGAATCGCTTTCGGTCCCGCAGCTGGTAAAGGTGATCTCCTCCGGTTCGGCGCCAAGCAGGTTCGCCACCTGGTCACGGGCCTTTGCGAGCGCGTGACCGACCTGCCCACCGAAGGTATGCATGCTCGAGGGATTGCCGTAATAATCGGCCAGGAAAGGCATCATCGCCTCGAGGACCTCGGGGGCAATCCTGGTTGTTGCGTTGTTATCCATGTAGATAACCGCATCATCATGCAGTTCCATCAGTTCTCCTCCACGATCAAGGTGTCCAGGACGAGTTCGCGCAATTTCTTTTCCACGTATTCCTTGATCGTGGTCTGCGATTTCGAACAGCTTTTGCAGGCCCCGCGCAGCGAGACGCTGACGAAATCGCCATCGACGTCGATCAGCTCGATATCACCGCCATCCTTGCGCAGGCCCGGCCTGATCTCCCGCTCGAGAACATCCTCGATCTTCTTGATCTTCTGCAGCGTCGTCATCTTTTTCGGTTTTTCCATCGGTTTGATCCATTCCAGCTTGCCCTCCACCGTCCGCTGCAGGATCTCCCGGAGCTTGTCCTCGCATTTGCCGCAACCGCCGCCGGCCTTGGTGAAGTTAGTGATCTCTTCGACGGACCGGAGGTTGGACTCGTTGATCGCCCTGATGATTTCGAGATCGGTGACCCCGAAACATTCACAGACGATCTCCCCCTCCGCCATTGGCAGCGTCAAGCCTCGATAATCGGCAATCGCCGCCTCGAGGGCCTCCCGCCCCATGACCGAACAGTGCATTTTCTCCTTCGGCAGACCGCCGAGATAATCGGCGATGTCCTCGTTGGTGATCTTGCTCGCCTCGTCGAGACTCATCCCCTTGACCATCTCCGTCAGCGCCGATGACGAGGCAATGGCGCTGGCACAGCCGAAGGTCTTGAATTTGGCGTCGGTGATGATCCCCTTGTCATCGACCTTGATCGTCAGTTTCAAGGCATCGCCGCAGGCCAGAGAACCGACATCTCCGGTCCCGTCGGCCTGCTCCACCTCACCAACGTTGCGTGGATTCAAAAAATGTTCTTTTACCAGATCCGTATATTCCCACATAATAGAGTAACTCCTGAATATTGTTTATCAGAAAGGCCTTTTCTCAGTGACAATAATACCTGGGGCGCAAAAAGCAACCGGGTTTTATCCATAGCAGACGGCCCTGGCCACTACCACAGTGCAGGCCTCGGGGTTTACAACAACCCTATCTCGGCGAGCATCTCCCTGGCTGCAGCGACCAGGTGCACGGTGCCGTCCGCCGTCCTCGATTCGACGTAGAAACGGATCTTCGGTTCGGTTCCCGAGGGGCGGATCATCAGCCAGGAGCCGTCGTCAAGAATCATCTTGCGGCCATCGAGGGTGATGACCTCGGTAATCCTCTTGTCCTCTCCGCCAACATTGATGGTGGCGCCGGGAGCGTATTTTTCGAGGCGGGCGAGGATCTCGAGCAGTTCTTTCCCCTTGATCCGCACTTCGACCCCGTCACGGTCCGGATAGTACGCACCGTAGAGGTCTTCAATGTCCTGCAGGTACTCACTCAGATTTTTGTTGGTCGCGGTCACCATGTCGAGGGCCAGGAGGAGGCCGATATAGGCGTCCTTTTCCGGGGTATGGCCGATAATCGAGATGCCGTCCGACTCCTCGAAAATGACAAGGGCGCGGCCGATGACCGGCTTGAACTCCTTGAAACCGACCTTCGGTTCGAACAGTTCTTCGCCGAAGGCCGCAGCTAGTCTGTTGGCCATGTTCGAGGTGGCCACCGTTTTTGCGACCATCCCCCTTCTGCCCCTATATTCATGGAGAAAATGGTAGGCCATGGCGCCAAACTGGTTCATGCCGATTTCTTTGCGGCCATCGGTAAAACGTATTCTGTCTCCATCCGGATCGATAATCGCGCCCAATTTCAACCGTTCCGGACGGGCGTCGAGCGCCGCCACCAATCCTTTCATGTTGGCGGTGGATGGCTCCGGAGCGATGCCGCCGAAGGTGACATCGGCAGTGTCCCGCAGGGTGATGAGGCGATCGCACGCCGTGTCAGCAAACAACCGGCGGATGTGGAGACGGCTGGCGCCATGGACCGAATCGACGGCAACTACGATATCGTCGCGACCGTGAAATTCGTCGATGATCCGGTCGAGGTCAAGACCATGCACCATCTTGTTCCGGCGGACCAGGCTTTTCCAGGCGGCCAGTGAATCGAACGGTCGCAGCCCGGCTGACTCCATCAGCCGTCCGGAAAAAGCGCCGCCGGCAGTGGCGAAGATATCCGTAGTCATCAGCCGCCTGGCGTTGACGGTGATCCGCTCCGTTAAAATCGTCGCCGCCGGTCCGGCATCGGCAGCGTTGTATTTGTAT
>Ga0209066_10003905_pt1 | contig 16637 bp, 13 predicted proteins | sample All_14_2_FD_187198 | JGI IMG/M metagenome (GOLD analysis project Ga0209066, IMG submission 187198) | Freshwater microbial communities in response to fracking from Pennsylvania, USA - Allegheny Zone_MetaG_DW_15 (SPAdes) (version 2) ...
TAATTAATGGCTCCGATTGCTAACGTGGCTAACGATTAAAACATGCCAAAAGCTATATGATTTTAGAATGATAACAGTATAAAAATGCTTCGCAGAAAATTCAGTGCGCTTTAAGCCTTGACACTTTTGCTGTTTGATTTTATCATTTCACCTATCGAAAAGTTGGTACGGTTTAGCCCACCTCAAGAAATAATCGTCTGCGATTGATTTTCAAAATGGTGCCTTTTTGTTGTATCCGCATTATCCTTTATTTTTGCAGAGATAACGTAATAAGTTCTTTAAATCGACTCAAATCGCTTCAAAATAACTGGTGCCCAAACCGGTGCCCTGCTTTGATGAAGAGTACTTAAATAGCTCATTCTGAGTGCCTTAGTGATAAAAAACATTACCCCAACGGGCTCAGTAGTTGTTCAGGGCAAATATCTGATTATAATAGCGTTGACCTCAAAATGACTCTCCGAACATGACATAGAATCCGTCATCTCCCTGGCCAAAGCCATAATCTAGTCTAAGATTAATGTTACTTTTTCTGTCAATCAAAAAACGCAGGCCCAAACCGTAATTCGGTTTCAAGTTAGTTAATGTAAGGCCTCTTAGATTGGGATATAGCTTTGTAATACCTCCGAATACTGCGGCTCCAAATCTACCAACCAATTGTCTCCTTATGTCTCCTTGTAGTGTATAGAGATTTTTGTCTCTAAAGCGCCCATAGTAATATCCTCGAACTATCTTGTCGCTGCCGATAAGGGCATAATCGTAGGACAATGGGTCTCCAACTGTAAATTCGTTGTAGAACCTAATTGAACCAACAGTCTTAGCAATGATTGTCTTGTAAGTTCGTCCATCAATGATGATTTTGGTATATCGGCTATCGAGAAAATTATAAACATTAGTAAATTCCAGGTAAATGCCTTGTAAGGCATTTAGGAGGTTGTTTCGAGTATCCTTTAACAAAGTCAAACCTACACCCAAGTTTTTCCCATTTGCTAGTTCCGGATATTGTATTGAAGTCAAATATTTCAGTTTTGAATAGCCTTTAAGAACCAGTTTTGGTCCCACAAAAAGTCGATTGCCGATTTTTTAAGGAGATTCACATTTACGATAACTCGATTGACTTGATATCGCGTTTCTGAGCTTCCGGCGGTAGTCTCACCGATGCCAAAGTAGAAATCTACAAATTTTGAGTAGTGAAATTGTCCTTGCGTATACCATTTTTCTCGTTCGAAGAAGTAATTCCAACTCGACTCAAAGATCGTTTGTTTTTTCCACGTATAATCGAATTCAGCCTTTGCGTTTGATATTCTTGTAAAGCTATCCTTATAAAAGTCAAGTGTAAATAATGAAAACACTCCTAAATAAACCCCGGTTTCCGGCGTGGAACCAAATGCTGCTGCGTTTTACCACTTGAACAGTTGGTATTTATATAGTGTTACAACGATATTACGTCTAATAATAGCTTCATCAAATAATATTTTTAGACTTGTCTAACTTTCTTTATTTTGCATGTCAAATACTTCAGATGAAAAAAACCTTTACGTTTATAACGGTTCTTCTTATCGAACTCCTATTTATTCTATCCTGTCAAAAATTAGAGCCAAAAGCTCCACCTGATGATGAGATATTAGACGGGCCTGTGGAGGGTTTATCTCCAGAACAAAATCAAATGTTCCTAAGAGGTGATGTTGCCTTTAACGATGAGATATTTACCAAAGAAACCGGATTAGGCCCACTATTTGTCTCCACCTCATGCGGTAGTTGCCACGCAGGAGATGGCAAAGGGCATCCGTTTACAACCCTCACACGTTTTGGACAAACTGACGAGAATGGGAACACATTTTTACATTTAGGCGCACCCCAACTTCAAAATAGGGCAATAAGCGGCTTTCAACCAGAGCAAATACCTGCAGGTGCTACATTCTCGAAGTTTAATCCTCCCGCAAATACAGGGTTAGGATTTATAGATGCAGTTTCAGATGCTGATATTATTGCAATGGCTGATCCAAATGATGCCGACGGGGACGGTATCAGTGGAGTGCCGAACTGGATAGCTTTAAAGAGCTTCATTACATTACGTACAGGTAGCGTCGCCAATAACGGAAAGTACATAGGAAGATTTGGTAAAAAGGCAGGAGCATATGATTTGTTACAACAAACGGCTGGCGCCTATAATCAGGATATGGGCATTACTTCTACGTTTGAGCCTTTTGATACCCATAGCGGACAGGAAATAGATCCGGAAGTTTCTAATCAGACCGTGCATGATGTTGTATTTTATTTACGCACACTTAAAGCACCTGTCCAAAGAAATGCCAATGATGGAGATGTAATAAGAGGGAGGGAATTATTTATTCAATCGAATTGCGGCAAGTGCCATACTCCGGAATTGAAGACGGGCGTATCCTCTATTGCGGCTCTTTCTAATAAAACATTCTATCCATACACTGACATGCTGATGCACGACATGGGTAAAGATCTCGATGATGGTTACACGGAAGGAACGGCAAAAACTTATGAATGGCGCACGCCAGCCTTATGGGGCCTGGGACTTTCAAAAAATTCACAGGGCGGAGGGTATTTCCTGTTGCATGACGGAAGGGCGAGAAGCATCGAGGAAGCTATCTTATTGCATGGGGGTGAAGCCCAAAATGCCCGTGAAAAATATAGTAAACTTTCACAAGAGGAGAAACAAAAACTAATCAGATTCCTAGAGAGCCTATAATAACCATGAACAGAAGAAGATTCATTAAAACTGGCTGTCTGGCTTGTACTAGTATAGGCCTTCTAAGCACTGTCATGCAAAGCTGCACGGCTGTCAAATTCAGTACCGGAACTTTAAATGAAAATGGTATATTGATAGATATAAAAGACTATGAAGTTAAAAACGGTATGCGCAATTACGTGATTATACGGCATGATGATTTGCAATTCCCGATCTGTGTTTACAAGATTGATGAGAATAAATATTCGGCTCTCCTTATGCGTTGCACCCATCAGGGCGCAGAGTTACAAGTTGCTGGCGATCAGCTCATATGCCCTGCCCATGGCAGCGAGTTTGATAAATGGGGGAAGGTGACACAAAGCCCGGCAGCGGAAAGTTTACGCAGTTTTCCGGTATCAATTATTGGCGACCAACTTTTTATTGACCTAAGAAAACATAGTTAATGCGACCAGTATTATTTACGCTGTTTTGCCTGCTTGTCACAAAAACGACAACGGCGCAGATTGACAGTTCGCTTTTTAGAAGAAAGCCGCTTGATAACACGGGGATGTCCTTGAATATGGATGCCATCTATAGTCGACCATTTCTTTCGGTGGGCAAACTACCTGTTGCATTAGGTGGGTATGTCGAAGCTAATTATCAGCATCTGGGCACTGATGGCATTAGTGAAGGGCACCAGTTTCAAATGCGCAGGTTTACTTTATTTGTTGCATCCGGGATTTCCCGCAGGATTAAGTTTTTATCGGAAATAGAATTTGAGGACGGCACAAAGGAAATCAACATCGAATTCGCGGCTTTAGATATAGAGTTCCATCCTCTGTTTAATATAAGGGGCGGCGTTATCATGAACCCTATCGGCGCTTTTAATCAAAATCATGATGGTCCTAAATGGGAGTTTGTAGATCGCCCGGCATCAGCGACACAAATGCTTCCAGCGACCTGGAGCAATGTGGGATTTGGGATGTATGGTAAGCAATTTAGGCAGGATTGGGTATTTGCCTATGAAGCCTATCTAACGAACGGCTTTAATGACAAGATCATTGACAATAGTGAGGGGAAAACTTTTTTGCCAGCCAGTAAGGAAGACAGAACACGATTTGAAGAAAGTTTTAACGGTGTGCCATTGGTAACGGCAAAAGGCGCAATAAGGCATAAGAAAATTGCAGAATTGGGTTTGTCCTATATGGGTGGCGTATACAACAAATTTCAGGATGATGGTCTTGTATTAGATAAAAGACGGAGAGTGGATGTCGTTGCTATAGATATAAATTCAACCCTGTCTCGTTTGAAGACATTTATAAATGCGGAATGGGCGTGGGTATATGTTGATGTCCCCGAAACCTACACGCAACAATATGCGAACACACAACGAGGCGGTTTTGCAGATATCGTGCAGCCCATATACACAGGAAGTATATTCGGTTTCGATAAGTCAGTAATAAACGCAGCTTTCCGGTTCGAGTATGTTGATTATAATGTAGGCAGCTTTAACGAGACAGGAGACAATATATCAGATCATTACTATGCGATTGTCCCTGCCATTAGCTGGCGGCCTTCACCACAAACCGTACTCAGGCTTAACTATAAATATAGCTGGCGTTCAGACTTATTGGGCAATCCATTAAGAAAGACTGCCGGACTACAGATAGGGGTTTCAAGTTATTTTTGACATGCATTGACATTTACAATTGCTAAAATGAGTTGTTTTTTTATAAATTACATTCAACGAACCTGTGAAAAATATACTTTATCTGTTAATGGGGATGTCTATTTGCTCGTGCGGTAAGAGTGTTGTTGATTATAATATGAAAGGTGAGTTTATTTACTATAATCGATTGGCCACACCTATACAATTGCATATCCGCAATGGTCTGAATAAGGCAAAGGAAGACCATATAATTGACCCCGGGGGCTCATTTACAATTCATACCAGCGGAGAGTCACACAATCCCGTTGCTAATCCAGCGGGTTATGTTCCGGGAATAACCGCCGATACGGCGATTATTCAGTTTAATGACACGCTTTGCTATACCGAATACAGGGAGGGTGCCTGGTTGCATAATATAAATAAATACAAATCGAATAAGAGGGGTGATGCAGATTATGTTTTTTCTTTTGACATAGACAGCAATCTCGTGAATTTAGCCCACCTCTGCCCTGATCTAAGACTTTTTCGACCAGAATTTTAGAATTTATAATGCAAAGGCGTATTTTTGCTACCTGATGCGACTGACAGCAGCCATATTAGCTCTACTGGTATTTATCCTTTCCTGCATTCCATGTGCAGATGGAGAAGCTATGGCTAATGTTCGCGCTAATTCTCAAAATGAAGTCCCTAGTCCCGTTTCGCATCACAATGATCATGAAGACATTGACCTCTGTTCTCCGTTTTGCCAGTGTTCATGCTGCGCCGGCTTTTCCATTATTATCGCGCCAACCGTAATACCTCTACAGGCGGAATTTCCTACGTCTCGTGTGTTTACATCACATCTCCCTGAAGATGTCATTGAGATTTCCTTGCCGGTTTGGCAGCCTCCCCAGTTAGTATAGATTCTTATTGTAAAATCAGACTAGCCCATAGTGGCTTTTGTCTGCATTATTCGAATTTATACATACTGCATGCTAAATAAAATCATTCATTTTTCAATAAGGAACAAGCTGACTGTTGGGATATTCACCTTGCTGCTGATAGCCTGGGGAGTATACTCGCTTTCACAACTACCCGTTGACGCGGTTCCTGACATAACCAATAATCAGGTACAAATTATTACCACTGCGCCAACGCTGGCTAGCCAGGAGGTGGAACAATTCATAACCTATCCGATTGAACAGAGCATCGCCAATTTGCCGGACCTTGAAGAAATTCGGTCTATTTCGCGGTTTGGCCTGTCTGTTGTGACTGTTGTTTTTGATGATAAGGTTGATATCTATTTCGCCCGCCAGCTTATCAACGAGCGGCTCAAGGAAGCAGAGGACCAGATTCCCGATGGACTCGGAAAGCCGGAGCTTGCTCCTGTTTCTACGGGTCTGGGCGAAATTTATCAGTACATCATTCACCCTAAAAAAGGTGCAGAGCATAAATACTCGGCAATGGATCTTCGGACCATGCAAGATTGGATCGTTGCCCGCCAACTATACGGAACACCCGGCATTGCTGAGGTGAATTCTTTTGGGGGAATGCTCAAGCAGTACGAGGTTGTAATCGATCCTAATCGGCTAAAGGCTATGGATGTAACTATAGCCGAGCTATTGGACGCTTTGGAGAAAAACAACGCTAATACCGGGGGCGCATACATAGATAAAAAGCCCAACGCCTATTTTATACGAGGCATAGGACTGGTGTCTACTCTGGAGGACATCGGAAATATCGTCGTTAAGACAGTTAATAACGTTCCGGTACTGGTACGACATGTTGCGACGCCACGGATCGGCAGCGCAATACGCTATGGTGCGATGACCAGGAATGGCGAAGGAGAGGTAGTCGGAGGCATAGTGATGATGTTAAAAGGTCATAATAGCGCCGAAGTGGTCCAAGCGGTAAAGCAAAGGATGGTCACAATCAAAAAGTCCTTGCCTTCCGACATAGAGATAGAGCCTTATGTTGACCGTACCAACCTCGTCAACCGCGCGATAAAAACCGTTGAGACCAACCTTATAGAGGGAGCGCTGATAGTCATTTTTGTATTAGTTCTGTTCTTGGGAAATTTACGCGCAGGGCTTATTGTCGCCTCAGCTATCCCATTGTCCCTACTGTTCGCCCTTGGAATGATGCATGTATTTGGCGTGAGCGCCAATCTGATGTCTTTGGGTGCCATCGACTTTGGCCTCATAGTCGACGGAGCAGTCATCATCGTTGAAGCTACCATGCATCATCTTGGCTTGCGCAACATGAATAGAAAACTAACTCAACAGGAAATGGACGAAGAGGTATACCAGTCTGCAACACGCATCAGGAGTAGCGCGGCGTTTGGGGAGATTATTATTCTCATTGTATACATACCAATTCTCACGTTAGTAGGTATAGAAGGCAAAATGTTCCGTCCAATGGCGCAAACGGTAGGCTTTGCTATTTTGGGCGCCCTGATACTGTCTCTTACCTATATTCCGATGATGTGTGCCCTTTTTCTTCCCAAACAGAGTACACATAAAAGAACATTTTCTGACCGAATGATGGAGTTTTTTCAGCGAAAGTATGATCCCATCCTGCGGGCCGCCATTCGTACTAAATATATGATCATAACGATTGCCGCCGTGCTGATGATTATTACCATTTTCGTTTTTTCGCGAATGGGAGGAGAATTTCTGCCGCAGTTGCAGGAAGGCGACTATGCCTTCCATTGTATCCTCCCGCAGGGGGCTTCGTTGTCCCAAAGTATCGAAACTTCCATGCAGGCGGAGCGGATCATCAAATCGTTTCCTGAAGTCAAACAAGTGGTTGGAAAAACAGGAAGTGCGGAAATACCAACTGACCCGATGCCTCCAGAAGCCTCCGACCTGATCATTGTACTAAAGGATAAAAAGGAATGGATTACAACGGATGACTATAATGAATTGGCGCGTATGATGATTGAAAAGCTGGAAGCAATACCCGGCGTCTTCTTTGAAGCAAATCAGCCCATCCAGATGCGTTTCAATGAGTTGATGACAGGAGTTCGTCAAGATGTGGCTATCAAAATATTCGGTGAAAATATTGAGACGCTTGCCTCTTTAGCTCCGAAGGTTGCTGCAGTGATACAGCAGGTAGACGGCGCTACAGATCCCCAGATTGAGCAGACAACAGGACTGCCGCAAATAACTATAGAATATAATCGTAATCAGATGGCGACCTATGGGCTTAATGTATCGGACGTAAACAGGGTTATTACGGCTGCCTTTGCCGGATCATCCACCGGGGTCGTTTTCGAGAACGAACGCAAATTTGATTTGGTTGTTCGCCTTGATACAACCTACCGTACGTCCATTGATGATGTAGCCAATCTTTATATACCGATCGGAGCCTCTAACCAGGTTCCACTAAGCCAAGTAGCGAAAGTCTCTTTCAAAGAAGGCCCCGCTCAGATTAGCCGCGAGGATGCAAAACGTCGTGTGGTAATCGGTTTTAACGTGTGGGAACGGGATGTTCAAAGCGTCGTGGAAGAAATACAGTCCAAGCTAGCCAGCTTCCCGCTGCCGGCCGGCTATTACTTTACGTATGGCGGTACTTTTGAAAATCTGCAGCAGGCCTCCGCTCGTTTAAGTATTGCCGTTCCGGTGGCCCTATTCCTGATATTTGTCCTATTGTATTTCACCTTTGGTTCGGCCAAACAGGCGGCTTTGATCTTCACAGCCATTCCCATGTCTGCAATCGGCGGTGTATTTGCACTCCTGCTCCGGGATATGCCTTTTTCCATTTCAGCAGGGGTGGGTTTTATTGCCTTGTTTGGAGTAGCTGTGCTGAACGGCATCGTATTGATAGGCACATTTAACCAGTTAAGAACCGATGGTATGGCCGATCCGGTACAAAGGGTATTGGAAGGTACGAGGCTAAGGCTCAGACCTGTGCTCATGACGGCAACTGTTGCATCACTCGGTTTTTTGCCAATGGCTTTGTCAACGGGCGCCGGAGCTGAAGTGCAAAAACCCCTCGCCACAGTAGTTATTGGAGGATTGGTCACCGCGACGATACTAACGCTGGTTGTTTTGCCGCTGCTTTATATCGTTTTCAGCAATAAGAAAAGTGAAGGCATCAAACCGTCCGTAATGCTTGTGTTGATCGCTGTATCCTGTGCCTTGCCATTTGGTACAAACGCACAAGCAACTGTTTCCAAGACCAGCAATATTACCATTGAGCAGGCCTATGACATTGCCCTTCGAAACAACCTACAGCTTAGAGGCAGTGACATCGCAGTCCGGAAATCCCAAGTTCTTACAGGCACCTATTTGGACGTTCCTAAAACCGGCATATTTGCCGAGAACGAGGACTTGCGCCCGTCAGACAGCAGGGGGATACTAAAAATCGGACTTTCGCAAAATATTGAATGGCCGGGTATTTATTCTGCGAGACGAAATTTATTGCAGGAACAACTAAAATCTGTCGGCCTTACCCGGAAGGTTCGCGCTTTAGAAATAAGGAGAAGTGTACAGGCTGCTTATTATACACTGTGGTATCATCAAAGCCGTCAACAGTTATGGCAGACACTTGATAGCCTCTACAGAGAGTCGGCAGTAATAGCGCGCCTCCGTGCAAAAACGGGAGAAAGTGCAGGACTAGACAGCCTTTCCGCCAATGCAAAGAGCCAGGAGGTCAATGCCAGATATCGCAATATCAGCAACGACATAACGAGCCAGCAAACAGTGCTGCAGGCGTTACTCAATACTGATACAGTTTACCTGCCACAACCGGAGCTGCTCGGTAAGATAGAGGTTGATTACGCAGGTCTCATACAAGAAGATCATCCTGCCCTGCTTGTCCAGCAACAGGCGGTGAGCGTAGCGCAGGCAGATCTGAGAATTGCCCGAATGAGCCCGCTGCCTGAATTTTCGGGGCGGTTTTTCTCACAGCGGCTTTATGGATTACCCGATCCTTATTCTGGTTTTTCCGTTACCGTCGGCGTGCCGATTTTTGGAGCAGGTAACTATAAGAATAAAATCAGGGCTGCAAAGCTTGAGCGGGATTACCAGGAATCGCTGCTGCATTTTGAGCGGCAGATGCTCGGAGCACAGGCTAAACAATTGCTGCAAGCCGTTGAGAAAAGCAGGCAGTTGTTACAATATTATGAATCCGCAGGACTGAGCCAGTCGGAGGAGATTATTCAGGCAGCGAACCTTTCTTATAGAGGCGGCGAAATCAGCTTTGCCGAACTGTCGCAATACCTTAATCAGGCACTGGAGATCAGGCAAAACTATCTGGAAGCGCTCCACCAATATAACCTGGATGCCATTCAGTTAAACTATTATTTAAATCGTTAGACAATGCATTTACGACAAATATCTTTTCTGTTTCTCCTTTCCATCGCTGTTGGCGCTTGCGGAAAGAAAACAGAGACTACGCAGACAACCGAAACAGAGGAGCATCAGGAAGAAACTGCGATTGTAACACTGACCGAGGTACAAATGAATACTGCCGGCATCGTGCTTGGCAATATTGAAATGAAAAATCTTTCCACTGCACTCAGTGTGAACGGTACACTCGCTGTGCCCGGTCAGAATAAAGCCTGGGTTACCTCACTTGTAAGCGGCGTCCTGAAATCCATCAAAGTGCAGCCGGGTGATTTTGTCCGAAAAGGTCAGGTGATTGGGACTATTGCCAATACCGAGCTGGCAGGGATTCAACAGCAGCTGGTATCTATCAAGGCGCAGATTAGGTTTGCCGAGCAGGAGTTGAGTAGGCAACGAACGTTAGTTGCCGGAAATGCTGCACCATATAAGAATGTGCAAAAAACCGAGGCTGAACTAAGCGGTCTACGCGCGCAACGCGATGCGCTTCAAAAGCAGCTTGTGGCAATCGGCGCGCCTGCTTCCGGAATCTCTTCTGTCCTGAACATAACGGCGCCCATCAGCGGAACCATTTCCGACATCTCCGCTCAGATTGGCTCCGAGGTAAATGCCAATACGTCTATTGCTGAAATCATCAATAATTCAGAACTCCATCTAGACCTGTTTGTATACGAGCGTGACTTGCCAAGTGTGAAGAAGGGACAGAATATCCACTTCACACTGACTAATAATCCTGGCAAGGAGTATGATGCTGAGATCTATTCTGTCGGGACTGCTTTTGCCAATGAAACCAGGGCAGTGCCGGTACATGCTCATGTGATCAACGATAAAACAGGATTAATAGAAGGAATGAGCGTAACGGCAAAGATCAGTCTTGGTCAAGAGGTATATCCCGCGGTTCCCGATGGGGCTATTGTCGGTAATGGTGGCAACGATTATATCTTCATTCTCTCAGATAAAAAACATGATGCGCATGAGGAATCAGAGCAAAGCCATGATGAAAGTCAGCACGGGCATAGTGAAGATCATGGAACGGAAACGGCGTTCGAACGGGTGCAGGTAATCCGAGGGGCATCTGATGTTGGCTATACCGAGATCAAGCCGGTGGTCACTATTCCGCACGGCACGAAAATCGTTATTAAAGGCGCCTTCTTCCTAATGGCCAAGATGACCAATGCCGGCGAGGCTCATGAACATTAAAGCAAAAACAGAATATATGCGGGAAATATTATTAGCACTATCGCTTATCAGCCTCTGTTCTTTTTCAGACCAGGAGCAAAGCACACTACCTTCCATTGAACTAAAAAAGCTGAATGGAGCGAGTTTTAATAGCACAGAGATCTTCAATGATGGGAAACCTGTTGTAATCCTTGTCTGGGAGATATCCTGCAAACCATGTTTACAGGAATTTGACAACATAAGTAAACATTATAGGCAATGGCAGCAGGAAACGGGTGTCAAAATTGTTGCCATATCGATTGATGACAATAGGAATTACAACAAGGTCGGACAAATGGTGCGGTCGAAAGGCTGGCCTTACGAATTTTACCAGGACAAGAATCAGGACATCAAGCGCGCAATGGGCATACAAGTTTGCCCCTACTCCCTTATATTGGACAGAGAACGGAAAGTCGTCTGGCGAAAAGCCGGATATGCTCCGGGCGACGAGGCTATCCTGTATGATATTGTTCATAAACTATCTAAAGGAGAAAAAATATCCAACGAATAATTACAAACAAAACCAGTTCGAAATGAGGAAAACAATCCAAATGCTGAGTATAGCTATGCTGATGCTAAGTACATTCAGCGTAAACGCACAGTCCAAGGTAGTTAAGATCAAAGTCAAAGCATCTATTTACTGCGACCACTGTAAACAATGCGAAAGCTGTGGGAAGCGGCTGTATAACGCAATACAGGAACAAAAAGGCATCCGAAAAGTTAGTATCGATCCGGAACAAAAAACCGTAGAAGTCACGTATAATTCTGAAAAAGTTACTGCGGATGCAATACGCCAAGCTATAGCTCATGTGGGGTTTGATGCGGACGATGTAAAAGCTGATCCCAAAGCGTACGAATTGTTAGATGACTGCTGCAAAAAACAATGATGAATAAAGAGCTGGAAGCGATATTGGCACGCAGGCAAATAAAGCCAACGGCTATGCGGTTACTGGTATTGGAGTTCCTTACATCCCAGACAGCAGCCATAAGCCTGCCGGACTTGGAACAAGAGTTCCAATATTCAGACCGTACAACTTTGTATCGTACGCTGAAAACCTTTGAGGAAAAGCTCCTGATTCATAGTATTAACGATGGAAGCGGCAGCATCAAATACGCGCTGTGCCAGGAAGATTGCCTCGGAGAACATCATACAGACCTCCATCTGCATTTTTATTGTACTGAGTGTAAAGAGACTACCTGCCTCCCTAAAACGAGAGTGCCACAGGTCTATCTACCTGAACATTTTAAGTTGGCAGAGTTGAACTTGATGGCTAAGGGAGTTTGTGGCAGCTGTGCACTACAAGATTGCAACTGAGTTGCATGTCTGCTGGTTATAGCTTTGTACTAAAGGAAAAAAGGATGAGACAAATAGTGTACAACTTTCCAGGGGTCTTCTTTGTAATCTACATGTTAGCTGCATTTGTATGGCCGAGCGTAAGGGTGTATAAACGTACAGGCATAAAATTATTGACGTTTGGTGCATCCGATTCCGCTCACGATTACATAGGCAAAACATTTAAAGCGGTACTAATAGTTATACCGTTGTCTATTATCGTATTTTATTCAAACTGGGGCGTCTACAAATATTTGCTGCCGGTCTACTACCTGGATGATCATGCCGTGAAGCTATCCGGTCTGGTACTTTGCCTGCTCTCACTCGCGTGGACGGTTGCCGCGCAGTGGCAAATGGGAAACTCCTGGAGGATCGGTATAGACGAACAGCGCCCTGCTTGCCTCGTCACGGGGGGACTATTTAGCTTGACCCGTAATCCCATTTTCCTAGGAATGATAGTTACATTAATTGGGTTATTTCTTCTATTGCCGAATGCGGTGACCTTTATTACGATGGTCCTAGGATACATTCTGATGCAAATTCAGGCACGCCTTGAAGAAGAATTTCTTTCGATGAACTATGGTGCCCAATACACTGAGTACAAACGCAGAGTGCCGCGTTTCACGCCATTACTTAATAAATTGATAAGCCAAGATATATGACGATAGTTATGAAACAAAATAAAACAATCTCAAAAGTATCCATTAATGACGATAATGGCTGGAAAGCACATTGGGACCTACTGTTGGCACTGCTTATACTGATCATACTGCTGGTACTGGAGTACGGTTTCCATTTAGAGCTGAATAGGATCATAGCGCTGGTGATCAACTTGGCAGCGTATCTACTTGCCGGAAGAAATGTTCTTAACCTAGCCTGGCGGAAATCAATCCGGGGCGACTTCTTTAATGAGTTTGTGCTTATGAGCGTGGCGACTATCGGCGCTTTTATCATCGGTGAATATGAAGAAGGTGTAGCTGTAATGGTTTTCTACCAGATCGGCGAATGGTTTCAGGAGGCCGCTGTAAGCAGGGCAAAGAGAAGTATTAAGGCATTGCTCGATATCCGGCCAGACAAAGTTACGGTGATCAGGGAAGGACAGAACAGCGTGGTCAGCCCGCAGGAGGTCGCCGTCGGGGAAACCATTCAGTCGAAGCCGGGAGAGAAGGTTGCGTTAGATGGTGAGTTGCTTTCTGAATCAGCTTCGTTCAATACGGCCGCACTTACCGGCGAAAGTAAACCGGACACAAGGTACAAGGGGGAAAAGGTATTGGCCGGCATGATAAACCTCAATACAGTATCCGAGATTAAGGTATCTGCTGCATTCAAAGATAGTAAGTTGAGCAAAGTACTGGAGATGGTTCAGGATGCAACAGCAAGGAAATCACAAACACAGTTATTCATATCGAGGTTTGCAAAAGTTTATACACCGATAGTATTCTTTCTGGCACTTGCAGTTTGCCTGGTTCCTTACTTTATAGACTCCGATTATAGTTTTAATACATGGTTTTATCGGGCGCTGGTTTTCCTGGTCATCAGTTGCCCCTGCGCCCTGGTTGTATCCATCCCTCTCGGGTATTTTGGCGGTATTGGATTAGCATCCCGGACAGGAATACTGTTCAAAGGGGGCAACTTCCTGGATGTGATGACACAGGTTGATACTATCGTTATGGATAAAACAGGAACGCTCACCAAAGGTGTATTTAAAGTGCAGGAGGTAAAAGCGCAGAGCATATCCGAGAATGAGTTGGTGAAAATAGCTGCTGCGCTGGAACGGAACTCAACACATCCCGTAGGCAAAGCGGTTGTTGAATATGCAGCGGGAACGGCAGGTGAGCTGAAAGCTACCCAAGTCGAGGAAATAGCAGGTCATGGTCTCCGAGGTGTAGTTGCAGGAAAGGAAGTGCTCGCAGGAAACCTAAAGCTTTTGACGAAATACGCAGTTACCTACCCATCTCAGCTGGCGCAGATAGCGGATACTGTAGTAGTGATAGGTATAGACAATCAATATGCCGGCTATATCACCATTGCTGATGAAATCAAAGAAGATGCAATAGCTGCCATTGCATCTATGCATCAGCTTGGCATCGAAACCGTAATGCTTTCGGGGGATAAACAGACTGTCGTAAACAATGTCGCGGGCATAATAGGCATAGACAAGGCATATGGAGATCTGCTACCGGAAGGAAAAGTGAAAAAGGTGCAAGCACTGAAGGATCAGGGAAAACGTATTGCATTTGTTGGCGATGGAGTCAATGACGCTCCGGTTATAGCATTAGCGGACGCAGGCATAGCAATGGGCGGACTCGGTAGCGACGCCACTATCGAAACTGCGGATGTGGTTATTCAAAATGACCAGCCATCGAAAATTGTTGCTGCTATCAGAATAGGTAAGATTACAAAAAACATTGTGTGGCAGAATATCATTATCGCGATGGTAGTGAAAATACTAGTGTTAGCACTCGGTGCAGGTGGTGTAGCTACGCTTTGGGAAGCAGTCGTAGCGGACGTAGGTGTCGCATTATTAGCCATATTAAATGCTGTCAGAATACAGCGCATGAATATATCTACACAATAACCAAATAGAAGTATCATGAGAGAGATCGGAAACAAACGAGGATACACAATTACAATTGCACTGCTATTTACTACTGCACTACTTTTAGTCGGATATTTTTCCTTTGGCATATGGACAACGTTTATTTTCGCTTCGGGTTTTCTGGGCGGCTTCCTGATTTGGCTATTCATGCCGAATGAAGCCCCCTTCGAGCGTATCAAAGTTCCATATTGGCTGACGTTGACTTTCTTCATCCTGCTCCACCGAGTAGAGGAGTACTTGTTTAAGTTTCAGGAAGAACTATCTGCAATCACGGGCAATCCTGTTCCGGAAATCAAGTCGCCTGCCCTTATTGCGCTCGTTCTTGCTTCTGTAGGCGGTTGGCTGTTTATTCCCTATCTGATTAAACACGGTTATTCCTTTGGATACTATCTGGCTTGGACTTTCTTTGCTGCAATGGGCATAACCGAGCTGGCACATTTTATCTTCCCCCTCTTTACGGATCGTCCATACGGCTATTTCCCTGGTATGGCAAGCGTAGTCGTCCTTGCCCCGACCGCATGGTGGGGAATGTGGCGGCTTAGCCGTGTGCAACGGTAATAGTCCTCCGGATGTACTTGCATATATCACTGGTGCATATTAATAGACCCATTATCTAACTTCTTAAACACGTTTAATCTTTCTGCAAAGTCCTTTTTCATATCCGTATCAAAACTATCCATGTAGTTCTCTGTTGTACGTTTTTCATAGTGGCCTAAAGTTTCTTGGATAAACTCCGTAGATGCACCTTGCCGTTTCAAAACAGTAGCCAAACTGTGTCTAGCGACATTTGTAGTCGATTTCCTGTCGATACCCGCCTTTTGACAAATAGCTTTCATACCGTCGTTGACAAATTTTGTAAACGCCTTAACTCGCAAGTGTTGTGCCAATGGATCAAGTGTATCATTCAATATCGGGAATAAGAATGTATTACCATCTACACGTTTATTTCCAATTTCATGGATAATTTTCTGGATCTCTTCACTTATATATACCATTATCAGTTTTGGATCGTCTTTCGTTGTTCTTTCAATTTTCGCTCGAGTGAACACTATAAAGCCATCATCAATATTCCTGTATCTAAGATAAGCTACATCCTTTGTATTCATCCCATTGCCATAATAACAGAAAAACCAATAAAGCTTGGCTTTTTTTTCTTCTTCACTTTCAGGTGTGTAGTTGTAGAGCATGTTTAAATCATCCAATGGAAGGGCTTTCTTGATATTCCTGCCTGTTGGAATAATATACTTTCTTCTTCCGAAGGGGTAACAATTCTCGCGCTTTATAATTTTCATTTCAATAGCTTCATTGAATATCGTACGAAGGGGACGAAGTTTTATTCCAATGGTTGCTCTGGTACGTCCCTTTGCTCTCATCATTTGTTCGTATTGATTCAGATAACTAACCGTTATCTTATCGAACGTTACATTTCCCTTGAACTTCTTTAAAGAATTGTAGCTGTCCTGGTAATTTAAGGCACTGCCAATTCTCTCTTCCTGCAATAGCTTCTTGATGTAAATAAAGAATACAGCGGAAATACATCCTGGTATAGAATGGTCTTCCTTAAAAATTGGGAATCGAGACAGATATGGTGTATAATCGAAGTCATTTCCATCACTTATCTGTACAGCCTTAAGTTTTTTCTTTCTGGCTTTGAACATTGGGCTGCTGCAAATGAAATCATTCTCGAAGTCAATCCTATCGAAAGTACCGCAGTTTTCGAGATACTCATCAGCCTTTCTTTGGATAAGCCGTAACTTATCTTTTATTTCCTGTAAGGCTGCTCCCAATCGTGG
>Ga0209066_10003906_pt1 | contig 16631 bp, 14 predicted proteins | sample All_14_2_FD_187198 | JGI IMG/M metagenome (GOLD analysis project Ga0209066, IMG submission 187198) | Freshwater microbial communities in response to fracking from Pennsylvania, USA - Allegheny Zone_MetaG_DW_15 (SPAdes) (version 2) ...
ATCGAGAAACGGACCGGGCGGCCGGGCCACCTCTGCTATCAGAGTCGAAGCGGCCCGGTCGAATGGCTGTCACCATCGACCCCGGAGATGATCGAAACGCTGGCCCGGGAAGGCGTGAAGAATATCCTCATGGTCCCGATCAGCTTCGTGTCCGACCACATTGAAACTCTCTATGAAATCGATATCCTGTATAAAAAACAGGCAGAACAACTCGGCATGCGGCTGCAGTCGAGCCCTGCGCTCAACTCGCACCCGTCCCTTATCGCCTGCCTGAAAGATCTCGTCCTGCAGAGAAGCCGGCAATAAGCGGCCGACCGCGCGCGAAGATCGACTCCACTACCTGGTCAGATCTGGAATCGCCGCATACGGATATTCATCAGGATCGCGAAACCTATCATCGTCGTCAACAGCGACGAGCCACCATAGGAAACAAGGGGCAGCGGGATGCCGACGACCGGCAGGAAACCCAGGATCATCAGGATGTTGATGACGGCCTGCCAGAATATCAATATAACCACGCCAAAGGCCAGCAGCACTCCGAAACGATCCCTCGCATTCATCGCGATATACAACCCCCATACCAGCAGGAAAAAGTAGACCCCGAGAAAGATCAGGCTGCCGACGAAACCCCACTCCTCTCCCCACACCGCAAAGGCGAAGTCGGTATGTCGCTCCGGAAGAAAGTGGAGATGCCCCTGCGTCCCTTCAAGATACCCCTTGCCGAACTTGCCGCCGCTCCCCACCGCGATCTTTGACTGCAGGATCTGGTAGCCATTACCCATCGGATCGTCCTCCGGATGAAGAAATGTCTGTATCCTCTGTTTCTGATAGGGTTTGAGGACCTTTTCCCAGGCAAAGATGACAAGGGTAACGGCAGTGGCACCGAGGATCATATAGGTCGATAATTTGAGCCGGACGAAGATCGTCATCGAAACGAAGATGATCGCAATCATCATCGCCGTCCCGAGGTCGGGCTGGAGCAGGATGAGGAGAAACGGGATGCCGGTCAGGACAATAGGGACAATCAGCTGCTTGAGCGAGTATCCGTAGACCACTTCCTTGCGGGCGTAATAACTCGCCAGCGTAATGACCATGATCATTTTCGCCAGTTCCGATGGCTGGAGCTTGAAGAAGCCGAGGTTGATCCACCGCTGGGAGCCGTTGGCCTCGTGGCCCATAAAAATGGCGAAGACGAGGAGAAGGAGGACCAGGACATACATGGGATAATTCCAGAAGAGCAATTCCTGATAATCAATACAGACAATCACCAGGAATATGGCGAAGCTGATGAGGAGAAAAACACCCTGCTTGATATACGGAGTCGTCGCCAAAGACTTGGGGGGATAGGAGGCGCTGTAGAGATTGCTCAGTGCCGCGGCACAGACAACCAGAAGCAGAATCAGCAGGACAAAATCAAAATTTGCCAGCAATCTTCTATCAATACGCAGCATGTCTTTCATTTTGTTCTTCATCTGCATCGTCCCTGCAAACCTCGATCACCGTATTTCCTTGACGATCCCTTCATCCGGCACAGACAGGCGATCCCTGAAGTACTCTTTCATAACAGCCGTCGCGATCGGCGCAGCCCCGGAACCTCCATGCAGGCCGTGTTCGACAAGAACGGTTACCGCGATCTCGGGGTCCTCTGCCGGAGCAAAACTGGTAAACCAGGCATGATCACGGAATTTATATGGAATATCAGCTTCTTTCAAATGTCTATAGGCAGCGACCTTGACAACCTGGGCCGTCCCGGTTTTCCCGGCAACTGTAATTCCGTCGATCTTTGCACCGCGAGCGGTTCCGTGCGGACCATTGACGACCCCGATCAAACCTTCGCGGATAATTGCCATATAGTTGTCCAACCCCTTTACCTCTTCAAGCAGCTCGGGTTGGAAAGTCTGCACCACCTTACCGTCAGGCTCGATAACCTGCTCGATCAGTTGAGGGCGATACAGTTTGCCGCCATTGGCCACGGTGGCCGTCATCTGACAGATCTGGAGCGGGCTGGTGAGATTGAAGCCCTGGCCGATGGCCGTCGATAGGGTTTCTCCATCCTGCCACTTGGTCTGGTAACGGGAGATTTTCCATTTTTTGGTCGGGGTCAGACCGCTTTTTTCATGTTCCAGTTCAATCCCGGTCTTGCGCCCCAGCCCTAATTTGCCGGCGTACTCGGCCAGAGTATCAACCCCGACCCGCTGTCCGACCTGATAAAAATAGACGTCACAGGACTCCTCGATCGCCCGTTTCAATGTAACGGTTCCATGCCCTCCTCTTTTCCAGCATCCATAACGACGATTGCCGAAAAAGTAAGACCCGGGGCAATAAATAGGCGTGTCTGGCGTAACGACACCGGTGGCCAATCCGGCCAGGGCGGTGACCATCTTGTAGGTCGAGCCCGGGGGATAGGTGGCCTGCACCGTCTTGTTGATCAGGGGATGTTTCTCGTTGGTCAGCAGTTCCTGCCACTTGTCATGGGATATGCCGCCAACGAAATCGTTGAGGCGGATATGCGGCGTCGACGCAATTGCCAGAATCCTGCCGGTCTTGACCTCCATGGCCACAACCGCGCCGGATTTTTCACCGATCTCCATCAGGTTTTCGGCCGCCTGCTGCAGGTCGACATCGATTGTCAGCCTGATTTCACGTCCCGGCAACGGCTCATAACTCTTCAACAGCTTGCGCTCGAAACCTCTGGCATCGACCTCTGAATAGCTGTTGCCCTTTTCTCCTCTGAGATCAGCCTCTCTGAGCTTTTCAAGACCCATTTTACCGATGAGATCACCACCGCGATAGACAGTCTGGTCGGCATTCTCCAACTCGGTCTTGCTGATTGCACCAAGATAGCCGATGATATTGGCAGCCAGGTCCTGGTAATGAAAAACTCGGACAGGTTGGACTTCAATCCGTATCCCCGAAAACTCCTTATTGTGATTTTCCAGGTACGCCAAGGTCTTCCAGTCAACATCCTCTTTCAATCGGATCGGGAGATAGCGAGGGGTCCCTTCGGCCTCCCTGACCCTGCTCCACAGGGACGAGACCTCGTCGTTCAGAATCGGGGCAAGGCGCTTGAGAACATCGTCAAGGTCACGGGAATCCTCCCTCATCAGCACCACATCGAAAGATGGTCGATTGGTGACGATTTCCCGGCCCTTGCGATCAAGGATGTGACCGCGGGGAGCAACAACCTGACGAATACGGACCCTGTTGGAGTCGGCCCGGTTCTTGTATTCTTCTCCATGGTTGATCTGCAGAGACCAGAGCCTGATAACGATCAGGGAAAAAAAGATCAGCACGACAACGATGGCGCCGCTTACCCTGCGCCGCAGGTTATCGAGAGAAGCTGGATCACGTTCTGTGATTTCATCCGCTTCTTTTGAAAAAAGCTCTTTGAACATCATAGTGATCTCACGGGATGATCAAACCTCACGTCCTCCGTTTAAGCGGTCGAGGCTGAGTCTTCCGTTTCCGCAGAAACTCGCCGAGGGCGTTGAGCAGGATGAAACATGGAATTGTAGCCACCAGGAGAATGCCCGTCTCGGCAAACAATTTCCCCCAGGACCATTCCGGTAGCAATTCAGGTTTTATTAACAGATACAGTATATACCGAACCAACTGAACAATGAAATAACTGAGTCCGACAAGTGGAATCTGATACGTCGATTCCCGCAGGGGATTATTGGTGGTCATCGCCTTCAGACTGATAAAAACAATCAGAACTTCCAATGGATAGATGCCAAGATCAATCCCTGTCAGCACGTCCATGATCCAACCCAGAGAGAACACCAGGAGCAGTCCGGGGATCCAGGCGAAACGATAAGCGGTAAACGCGACCAGGATATAAATAAAATCAGGACGTCCTAACCATGAGGGGAATGAGTGCAGGAGAGTGGTTTCCAGGACAATCAGTAGGACGCCAAGAAGAAAAAAGCAAAGAGTCAACACTTGCAATCCGTGTCACTCGACCGTCAGATTCATTTCACGCAGAATTTTCTGCCTGTCGGTCGGATCGATGAAAACATATTCCAGTTTCTGGAAATCAACCGCAGGCTGCACTTCGATCTCCAGGAACATCCCTCGTTCCTTCTCCCTCACCGCCGAGACGGTCCCAAGGGGAATGCCGGCGGCGAATACACCTCCAATGCCTGCAGTGACGATTTGGTCACCTTCTGCGACATCGGTTTTTTTCAGCACATAGTTGAGAACAAAACCTTTCTCTCCCGCTCCTTTCATAATACCACGGGCCCTGCTTTTCTGCACCATCGCATCAATGGCACTGCTTGGAGCATTGGCAAGAAGTACCTTGGCGTAGTGCTCTGCCACATGGATAACCTGGCCGACGACACCCTGCGGGGTCAGAACAACCATGCCTGGCTCAATATCATCTGCCTTTCCCCGATCCACCAGAATTGTCTGGAACCAGTAGGCTGGATCTTTGCCGATGACCCTGGCGGAAAGCAATTTGAATTCCTGTTTTTCCTTGAACTCGAGCAGATTCTGCAGATGCAGGTATGTTCTGTAGGCCTCACGGTATTCGCCAAGCTCATTCATATATTTGTCAACGAGCAGGCGCAGCCGTTTGTTTTCCGCTTTGACGCTCCATAAATCGATATAATCACGGGAAAAATCGGAAAATCCGCCGAACGCCTTGGTGACCACCTTCTGGAGAGGGCTGACAACATCGAGCGTCAACTGGTGGACCACGCCGAACCTGCCGCCGATCATGGATGCAAATACAAGAAGGGCAACCGTCAACGCAGTCGCACCCAGAAGAAGCAACCTGACCGTTGCTGTCCGGGAATTGCCTTTTTTGCCGTTAGCTCGCTTTCTCACAGGTCCCAACAAAGAAGGAGCAGCTAAGCCCCGTGAATATTACCGATTGAAGAAACAGCCGATTTGGAAACTTCTTCAGTCAAGCCATTCCAATCAATCAATGGTAACTTCTCGAAGAATATCGAGATTGTCAAGGGCCTTGCCGGTACCAAGCACAACTGACGACAGGGGGTCATCGGCAACAATGATCGGCATTCCTGTTGCTTCTTTCAGAAGTTTATCAAGATTTTTCATCAGGGCGCCGCCACCAGTGAGGACGATTCCCTGATCAACGATATCGGCTGCCAGTTCGGGGGGGGTGACCTCGAGGGCAATGCGAACCGCCTCGACAATGACTTCAATCTGCTCGGAGATCGCCGACCGGATCTCATCGGCGTTGATGGTCAAGGTCTTCGGGATACCGGAGACCAGATCACGCCCTTTGATATCCATCGTCTCGTAAGGCTCCTCCGGCATGACATTACCGATGGTCGTCTTGATCAGTTCGGCAGTTCGCTCACCGATGGCGAGATTGTGCTTGCGTTTGATATACTGAAGAATTGCCTCGTCCATCTTGTCTCCTGCAACCCTGACCGATTTGGCATAGACTATGCCCGCCAGGGAGATCACGGCCACTTCCGTCGTCCCACCGCCGATATCGATGATCATGTTGGCTGTGGGTTCGGTAATCGGCAGATTGGCCCCAATCGCTGCAGCCATCGGTTCCTCGATAAGGTAGACCTCACGCGCACCGGCTGATTCGGCGGATTCACGGACTGCCCGCTTTTCAACCTGGGTTATGCCTGAAGGCACGGAAATCATTATTCGCGGATGGACGAGGGTACGGCGGTTATGTACCTTGTTGATAAAATAGCGCAGCATCGCCTCGGTCACCTCGAAGTCGGCAATAACGCCATCCTTCATTGGGCGGATGGCAGTGATGTTTCCAGGAGTTTTTCCCAGCATCATCTTGGCTTCATGGCCGACAGCGAGAACCTTGTTTATCCTCCCGTCCTGCCTGACGGCAACGACGGAAGGCTCTCTGAGCACAATGCCCTTCCCTTTGACATACAGGACGGTATTTGCAGTACCAAGATCGATTGCCAGATCGTTGGACAACCACCCAAACAAAAAATTAAAAGGTGAAAACATATTTCCTTCCTCGCAATGAAGAACGCTCTAAGGTGGTATATTGGGTAACTGCCCGGCCAGGAAAGCGGACCCGGGCTGCAGATGAAATAGTCACACGGAATGATTGAAAAATACACTTAATAAGACTGAGGAGCATACCAAGAATCCTCCGCCTTAGCAACATATATGCATTTTAAGCCCATCAAAATTGGAAAATTAATTGACACACTGTTGAAAGGCTGGTATCTATGTCGAACATTTTCGGAAACGAATAATGGGGTTATAGCTCAGCTGGGAGAGCGCTTGAATGGCATTCAAGAGGTCGTCGGTTCGATCCCGACTAGCTCCACCAATTAAAAAAAGGGGATTACGCAATGATTTGTGTAATCCCTTTTTTTTTCAGAAAGCACAGGGACCTTATACCGCTTTTGCTTCCAAATACCGTCCTTCGGTAGAGACTGCTCAGTCATCTATCTTGTCGGTATTCCTATAGGTTCAAAATCATAGTGCCTTCCTTTCTCCAGCGCGGAAAAACCATACAGCAAAGCCCCTTTTCAGTTTTTTTTTAACACTCAGACTGCATGGAATTTCTCGCCTTTGCCGTAGCAGACATACTCCAATAAAAGGTTATCCACGCTAAAACGATTTCCGCAAAAACTCTTGACAATGGAAAAAGTCAGGGGCAGGCTAAAAAACCGTACTGAATAAGATCTGACAGATACCTGTCACAAACCCACATGTTGTTGATAATAATGAATATACGACAGTTTCTCTTGATCAAAAGCGATTGTATAGCATTGGATCCGGCAACAGGCTGTACATCAAATCGCCCGAGCATACACCCAGCCCACTATCTACTAAAGAGGGATCTATGGCAAAAACAATTACCTTCAGGGTTATAAACAATCGCCTGCTATTCAAATGCACTTTCTGCCAAGCCAAGAAAATGATAACCCTTCCCCAGAATATCCACCGAAAAAGCATCCGCTGCCATAAATGCGGGGAACTATCACATTGTTTCCTAAACCACCGCCTGACACCAAGAGAACCGCAGACCGGCAAGGCCGTAATGGTTTTCAGTGATGGCCGTGAAGTCAATATCGACCTCACTGATGTCTCGCCGAGCGGTGTCGGCTTCGAGATCCCGAGCGGCAACAGGGACGTATCACTCGGCCAGGAGATAAGGCTGAAGTGCGCCTGGAATTCCCGCTTGCTTGATCAGGGGAGATACATTGTCAGAAACATAAAGGGCCGCCGGATAGGTGTAGAATTGATCGAAAAGAAATATAAATTTTGATGGATACTTTAATCCGTAATCACTTGCACTTAAATTACTAACAAGGACCCGCTCTATGAAAAGAGTAGCTATTCTCTGCATTATCGTTCTGATGTTTTCAACAGGATGCGCCAGAGGTCCTTTCGGCAGTTTCCTCCAATCTAAACCACAGAAACAACAGCAACTGACACGTGCCGAACTGCATCATGAAGCAGCTACCTGGAAAAAGGTCATAGCGGCAAATCCTGCCGATGCCTTAGCACAATACACCTACGGGCGGCTCCTCCTCGCCCTGGATGAGCCTCGCCAGGCGCTGCCCCATCTTAAAAAAGCGAACACCCTCACCAGAAACAACATCGATTATCTGCTGTGGCTCGGTATCGCTTATGGGAAGAGCGGAAGATTGTCCGAGGAGCAGGTCAGCTATTCAAAGGTGCTGCAGCTTGACCCGGAACACACCCAGGCCCTGGTCTATCTCGGCAACAGTTATCTCAAAGCGCAAAAATACCAGCCTGCGCTGAACTGCTACCAGCGCGCCCTGACGCTTCAGCCCGACAATGAGCAGGCCCTCTACAACCGGGCCATCATCTATAAACAACTGCAGCGTAAGACCTCGGAAAGACTGGCATGGAACCTATATCTTCAAAGACATCCCTCTGGGTCGCTCGCCATCAAGGCCGTTGAACATCTCAACCGCCTTGATGACTTTTCGTTTCGAAACCATCATCTCGGCCATCGTATTGTCACCCTTCCCGCAATGTCGTTCACCCCTCTCACCGCCGACTTGACTCGATCCGACCGGGCAAACCTCGACACGATCGGGTCCATTGCCGTCAATATGAAATCAGGCCCGCTCGATATCATCGTCTATCAGAAAAACGACGGGAATCTCGCCCGCGCCAAGGCCATAAGTATCAAACGCTATCTCGAGAAAGAATTTCCGCCCCTGGCCACCGATGACCGTATCCGGATCAGTTGGTTCGATGTTCCCGAAAAACTGTCATTTTCCAGCCATCGCACTACGATTGACGACTCAACGGTGTTCTTTCTTTCTCAAACGCCGGTAAAATCGCCCAAATTGAAAAACCGGAGCAAGAAAAAATGATAAACCCAAAGATTTTTTACTGCCCCAATGTGACCTTCCATCCCTGCCAATCGTTTATCGGTTAACAGCTTCCTCCAACCATTCATCTCAACAGTCTATCCTGGCAGGATGCATCGCACAGACGAAGAGATTGTCACAGAAGTCCTGGCCGGGAGAAAACAGCAATACGCGGAAATCGTAACCAGGTATCAAAAACCTGTTTTCAATCTCATGTTTCGGTATACCCGTCATGAACTTGATGCTGCCGATCTCACCCAAGACGTATTTTTCAAGGCCTTTAACCGGTTATCGACCTACCGGCATGAACGGAGTCTTTTCTCCTGGCTCTATACGTTGGCGATCAACGTGGCCAACGACTGGAGCCGAGCCAGAACACGGGTGCAGACAAAAACACCTCGATTTGAAGAGCTGCATACCCCTCACCCGGCAATTCATAATCCAGCGATACGATTAGAGGATCGCGAACAGAACGAGTTGCTTGATCAAGCCCTGACCTTAATCCCGGACGAAACCCGGGAGATTCTGGTCCTGCGGTATCGGCACGAACAACCTATCAAAGAAGTGGCGGCAATTTTTGGGATGAGCGAAAGCGCTGTCAAGATGCGGATCAAACGCGGCTTGGAACAACTGCAGAAAATCATGCAGGAGAACAACGATCATGAACAATGATTCTTTCGATAGAGAAAAAATCGAAACGCTGCTGCGCAGGCTTCCTGAACGCGATGTTCCTGCCGGACTGCATGAACAAATCATCGACAACCTGCCCACCGGCAACAAACCGCAGAGCATCCCATCGAAGCTGAGAAGTTGTTGGGAAAGACTGACGCTGCTTTATCCAATGCCGATCAAAGCAGGTGTAATTCTGGCGATGACCGTTGCCGCCTTCTGGCTGGGCACCGAGGTAGATTCCGAAAAAGAGATTAGCAACATTGCATTAATCCAGGAACAATCTGGAATTACCACTGCATTTGACGATGGCCATAGCAATCCGTTAAGCGACATGAGCGTGTACGAGGACGAGAACAACCATCTTTCTCGCAATTTTTTCTATAAAACCACTGCACAGGTAGAACAATCGACCGCTATGAACCGCTGGTCGGACACGTTTATCCGCCAAGTGGAAGATCAACCCAGGGGTACACAAAATTCCCAGGGGGCCACCATTTCAGGATCCGATTCGATACTGTTTCTCCTTAACCTCGCCCACAATCTCGCGGATAGCGGCAATTACCATGGAGCCCTGCACCAGTACGAAAAAGTCCTCCGCATCAACCCCCAGGAACAGACGGCTTTGTACAACCGGGCGACCAGTTATCATCACCTGAACGACACAAACGGCGAGCGACTGGCCTTCATCAGCTACCTGGATCATTTTCGGTCGGGACGATGGGCCTATCAGGCGGTGAATCACCTGCAACGGCTGGGGGTGTTCGATTATCAGATCAGCCAGATCGGCGGCCGAAAAGTGGTCATCAACCAGACCGTGCTCCTCGAGTCGCAGCATCCGGCCCGCCGACATGAATTGGCGCAGCTTGCGACCTACCTGCGCCGACCAACGGCAGAGGAACTACATCTTGTCGTTTTTTATCAGAACGACCTCGAAAAAAGCAGAATCATCGCCGCAGAATTGAAGCAGCAAATCGACTCTATCCTCGGAAAAAATCGAGCGCTTGTGATCCGGACCAGCTGGTTTGACGAGCCGGCCCCGGTCCAAACCGCCGAAGGAAAGAAACGTGAATTGGAACAAGGGCTCTTTCTCTTTACCCAACCATCAACCCAGCAAAGGAGCACTATATGAACACACGCAAACTCTACAAAAAATCAGCACTACGAGCGATTATGGTTTCAGGGGTGTTTTTTGGCCTGACCTCCGGGGCAATGCCGATCCTGGCAGCCGACGACGGCATCGATCAAACTGCAGAAAGCTACTATGCCAACCCGGCCCAGGCCTCCCATGCAGCCCAGCTTGCAGAACAGTTCACCATGGATGATCCTGGCATCCAAGATGCCTTGCAGGATGTCGATGACGCCCAGACAACGGTCGATGAGTTGCAGGCCGAAATCGAAGCGGGTGACTTCGAAAACGATGTTGCAGAAGCAGCTGCAATTGCAGAACTTGCAGACGCCCAGCAAGAACTTGAAAATGCGGAAATAGCTTATGCCGGTCTTGTAGCCGAGGTCTCCGGAGTCACTGCCGCAAACATCCAATCCATGCGCAGTGCCGGAATGGGATGGGGTCAGATTGCCCAGGACCTAGGGGTGCATCCTTCCACTCTGGGACGCGGGTTAGGCAAAAATCAAGATATCGCCACAGAACCGGAAACCGCGATTGACGTAAGTATCGACGATCCGGTCGCGGATATCGACACCTATCAAAATCGCAATCAACATCGGAATCAACATCGGAATCAAACCATCGCGACTCAACCTGTCGCACTCGACCCTGTATCTGTACCCGATGACCCGACCGTGACGACGGCCAGAAATATCGGCACCGGCTCGGCCAAGGGGCAGGGCAAAGGCGACAGGGCCCAGATCCATGAGCCTGGAACCGGCTTGACGACCACCGCCACATCGGCTGGCCCCAGTGCCAAAGGCGACAGGGACCAGCTCCACGAGCCAGGAACCGGCCTGACTGCCAGCTCCTCATCCGACACCTCGAGTGCAACCAGCGGCACCTCCGGTAGCAGTGGTAGCAGTAACGGCAACGGCAACGGCAATGGCAATGACAACGGTGGCGGTAACGGCAACGGTGGAGGCAACGGCAATGGCGGAGGCAACGGCAATGGCGGAAGCAACGGCAATGGCGGAGGCAACGGCAATGGCGGAGGCAACGGCAATGGCGGAGGCAACGGCAATGGGAACAAATGACGAGCGAGCAATACTCTCTTAGGTTTTGCTGATTATTTTGAACTCATTCACCCCGTACGACTTTCAAGGTAATCTCTCTTCAATCCCGGGAATATTTGATTTCCCGGGATTGATCACCTTCGTTATCCCAACAGCTCATTTTGTTCCGGACTAAAGCATCTCCTCCCATTAAAAGTAAAGCGAGCTACACGTCTTTTAAGCACGGACGATAAACTTCATTGTATTTCTCGGCAATCATGATATCTTTTCCTTCGAATTTCATGCGGATCTTCTGTCGATTTCGTGTGCAAGCACGATTATTCTGAACGACCATTACAGAAATATCATTTTTTTTATGTTGAATACGCCACGGCCGGATTTCCGAAAAAGTTGATTATCCTGCCTTAAAATAAAACTTAAACCTTTCATCAAATATAAATGAGAACGTGCATTCAGAGGAGATTTTTGTCGGCATCATTCCGCGGCGAACCATCCCTATGGAAATTCACGGTTCGAGGGATCTGATCACTATGCTGCAAAGTAATTACCTCATGGAAAGCGAATGGGAATCCTATCGCCTGGATGTGAAGATTGATGCCGAGGCTATCAAACGGCAGGCCAAATGGGCTGGGATCAAACCTGGGATGCGGGTCGCCGACCTTGGTTGCGGGCCAGGAAAGATTACCTCCCTGCTGTATGATCTGGTCCAACCGGGGGGGACTGTTGTCGGTGTTGACGGCTCAGCTGAACGACTTGCCTATGCGCAACAAAAATACGGCAGAAAAGGTATCGATTTCACTCAGGGAGACCTAACCCAACCACTTGATCACCTGGGTGAATTCGATTTTATCTGGGTGCGATTTGTTCTGGAATACTATCTTTCTCAGAGTTTCACGATGGTGGAAAATTTTGCCAGGCGCCTAAAACCCAAGGGCATCATCTGCCTCCTCGACCTGGATCATAACCCTTTCAATTTTTACGGCATCCCGGAAAGATTGGAACATACATTCAAACAGATCATGAAGGAATTGGAGAAAAAAGCGGATTTTGATGCCTATACAGGCAGGAAACTTTATTCCTTTGTTTACGACCTTGGGTTTGAAAATATCGATGTCAGGGTGGAGAACTATCGGGTGACTTTTGGCATGGCTGATGAACTTGAACTCTTCAATATGTTCAAGAAAATCGAAGTTGTCCCCGAAAAGATCAAGTTCAAATTCAAGGACTATCAGGGTGGGTACGCAGAATTTTATCAGGAGACGCTGGCGTTCCTTTCTGATCCGCGGAGATTCGCCTATACCCCGCTCATACTCTGCAGGGGTTCAAAAGGGGCATGAGCGGATCCCTCCTGCTTTTGTCAACCAAGGTCAATCAGTAGTTGTCGTTACTCCGGCTTCATCGTTTATCTATTTGATATATAATGTTGTATTAGGACACGGTCAGCTTTTTTCTTTTCAACCCAAAGTCTTAAATACCTCGGTATTGTCTTCCTCCCCTTTCACTCCAATGCAATCAGATTTCAGCTTTCCCTTTCAGGCCCGATGCACCCACGTCTGAAAAATGCATACCCCGACGATTAGCCGAGCAAGCGTCGGGCCTGCAGGATATTCTGCACGCTTTAAAATTGATAGGATGCCGATAGGCTCAGGCAATGGCTTGCCGCACCGGAAAATTCTCCATTGAGATTGCTGTTGAGTACAGTCCTATCCTCCTTCCAGGCATGCAGATAAGCCGCCCCAACAGACCACTGTTGTCGCCAATTGTACCTGACACCGAAAGACGCGAACCAGGCATCGGAGTCAGGGAGATCAAAAGAAAGCGTCTCATCAGGGATAGGATTGCCATCGAAACCGAAACCACCCATCAACGTCAGTCGATCATCCCAAAGGTACGTGTATCCGAGTCTGAAGGCGTCGACATCATCCCAATCCTTTACTACTGGATTATCGAAGGCTGCCGCCAGAACCGGGTGGCCAAGACTGGTGGGGTAGGAAAAATCCTGAGAACCATTTGCCGACCAGAACGTCCGCTCGTAGACAAATTCCAGGGTGGATTTGTCAATGGAATACGAGGCTGCCAGTGCAAGAACCGCCGGTAGGGGAATTGAAACAGAACCAGGCCCCTGGTAAAATCCGGCAGGCAAGAGTCCGTTAAAATAACTATTGGAGGCATAAAGGGTTCCGGAACCCTCCAAGTCCAGATCGATTTCCGAACGGTAGGTTGCCGCCAAGGCCAACTTGTCGGTGGGTTTGACCGACAGCGCAAGATTATACCCGTATTCGGTTGTATCTCCGTCCATGTCTCTGCTGATATAGGTATACTCAGGGGTAGTGGGAAGCCCTCCCCCAAGTCCTCCTGCAGGAACGGCCACTATATTGCCGGCGCTCCTGACGGTCGCATCGCTGTAGACGGCACGAGCGCCAAATGCCAACGAAAACATATCGCTCGCTTTATAGGATACGGTGGGGTTTGCTTCTACCACTGTCATAGTGAATTTATTTGCAAACGTGCTCGGAAATACATCTTCCCACCTCTTGGTCAGTCCGGCAGGAATGACAAAAGCGAGACCAAAACGGAAGTTGTTGTATTCGGGCGAAACAATATGGAGATTTGGCAGAAGGAAATTTTCTTTTTCGGACGTTCCGCTTAAAGCAGGGCTCCTGAAATCCTCATAGGTTAAGCTAGGCAGGTTAATATAGGAAATACCGCCCTCCATCTTCAATCCGGGGCTCATCCAGGACATATTTGCTGGATTGTAATAGGCGGCATCAGCATATTTGGCATTGGCTACATAGGCGCTGCCGAGGGCCGTTGCGTTGATGGATTGTTCAGGTATGCGGTAACCGGATGCAAAAGCAACCTCCGTTACAACAAGAATCGCCGTGCCGGCAGTTAAATAGATCGTTCTCACGTGCATGTCAGCCCCCATTGTCATTTTTTTTGGTAGCATTTTCGCCCATGTCACTTTCTTTTTTATCCAATATATTCCTAATATTAACGGCAAGAGATGTGGGTAGCAAGGGCTTGTTCAACAAGGTATAATTGTTCTCAAGAGCCCCTAGATGGGTTATCGCGTTATCTGTGTAGCCGGAGATCAATATGACGTGTATGTCCGGCTGATTCTGCTTGATCGCCTCAACCAACTGAGGACCGTTCATTCCCGGCATGATAACATCACTTATGATCATATCTATTTTATTTTTTGATAGTTTCCAGAGTTCAAGAGCCTCCTCGGCACAGGAAGTTGCCAGCGTCGTGTAACCGAGTGGCTGAAGAGTATCGACAATCATTTTGCGGATCGAATCGTCATCTTCGACAATCAAAATGATTTCATCGCCATGGGATAATTCCAGACTCTCCTCTATAATTGCCGCTTCAATTTCATCCTTGACGATCGGGAAGTAAATTTTGAAGCAGGATCCATGGCCTAATTCACTATAGAGATCAATATGAGCGTTATGCTGTTTGACAATGCCATACACAATGGCCAGTCCCAACCCGGTTCCTTTTCCAACTTCTTTCGTGGTATAAAAAGGCTCGAATATTTTATCTCTTGACTCAGGATCAATGCCTTCACCGGTATCGGTCACAGCGAGCATGGAATAATACCCTTCTTTTAGAAACTTCCTTCTCTGAGCATTTTTACTATCAACGTAAACATCACTTGTTTCAATAATCAGACTCCCACCATGGGGCATGGCATCCCGGGCATTGACAGCAAGATTCATTATTACTTGCCCGACTTGACTGGCATCAGCCATGATGCTGCCTATTTTATTCGACAAAAAAGTCTTTATCTGGATATTTTCACCAAGGAGTCTGGAGAGCATTTTGGACATATCCTCAACAATTATATTGAGGTTTGTCACCTTCGTTTCTATTGCCTGTTTTCGGCTGAAGATCAGCAATTGCTTGGTGAGACCTGAGGCCTTGCGACCCGCATGATGGATACTCTCGGCCATTTTAAAAATCGGATCCTCGGGATCAAGCTTCAAATTTATCATCTGGCTGTATCCCAGGATTGTGGTCAGTATGTTGTTGAAGTCGTGTGCGATTCCACCAGCAAGATTGCCGATCGCCTCCATTTTCTGGATCTGGCGTATCTGTGATTCCAGTTTGATATTTTGTAGTCGTGACCCAATTTGCAGTGCAACTCCCATGAGTAAATTCATGTCCCTCTGCACTAGCGGTCGCTTGCTAATAATGTTATCGACGGCGAGAATACCTAACGATTCTTCTTCATAAATGATCGGGCAACAGATCATGGATTTGACCCCCATCCTCAAGGCAAATTCAAGACTGCGCTTAGAAAGATCGTCCTTAATTTGTTGAATGTCATTAAGTAATATTGGTGTCTTATCCCTAAACGAAAGATAGAAAATTCCCTTTGAACCAGGGTTATCCAAATGAAAGGATAATTTATTAAGAATTTTTTCCTGATCTTTCTGATATCCGAATCCAGCTTTATAGTTGAGTCTAGTCCTATCAGGCGATGCCAGCATGATCAAAATTCGGTCATAGTCGAGGCGTCTATGCAATACATTTATTATCTCGGTGAACAACGCTTCCGTTTCGCTTTGTCTTGCAAGAGCTTGACCGATTTCGTTAATGAGCATCGAATTCTCATAATTAATATCAATCTGCTCAGTAAGCTCATCAGAGGAGTCTCTTAACAAGATTATGGTTTCCATCAAATTACTAATTTCAGCTTTGTTCAGAAACCAATTAATCACCATAATCGAGGTGATAGCGCTTGCATACAGGATGATAAAAGTCGAGTAAGTAAAATGTGCCGAATTGTTTAAAAATTGAAAAGCGAGAAAAACTGTGCACAACAGGCAGAACAAGCCTACGGTGACATTCCGAAGTGTTTTTAAAATTGTTACGGGTGACTTAGGCCAGGAGACTATGTAACGACATGCCTTGCCTCCTTTGAACATGCATTCAGGGTGACTTATCTGAGGGGGTTTAAGTTTGAACCATGTTGATGTTGCTTCCCAGTAACCAATTCTGTTTTCACATTGAAAAGGTTCTTCTTTCGTTCCAGGATATGGGGTGACGATTATTTCAGCTTTATTAGAACTCAATATTTTTGCTTCATATTTCGAGGACCTTGTTATCGCCCGAGCATATTTACCAAGTATTTCATAATACTTAACTGGGCTGATCAGGCTAATAACCGATCTTCCGAGTAAACTTTCTAATTCAGGTGAAGATGCAAAACGACCAGCCTCACGAGCGATCTTTCTGTTACCGGTCAGCTCCACGAGTTTTTCATAAAAACGATTTATCTGTCTTTGACTAAAAAAATGTCCTTTATCTTCGACCTGATAAAGTTCCATTTCAGCATAATTCAGGAGTTCAGCGATATTGACATGGCTGTACTTTTGTTTGATCAGTTTTAAATAGACGGAAATACCCCTGCTTCCGTACAGAGGTTTATTTTCATCGTATTTATCC
>Ga0209066_10003907_pt1 | contig 16628 bp, 15 predicted proteins | sample All_14_2_FD_187198 | JGI IMG/M metagenome (GOLD analysis project Ga0209066, IMG submission 187198) | Freshwater microbial communities in response to fracking from Pennsylvania, USA - Allegheny Zone_MetaG_DW_15 (SPAdes) (version 2) ...
GCCTTGACCTCACAAAGCTGACCGCCGCTGCGAAGCGGAAGGGCTTCAAGGCCGTACCGTTGAAAGGCGTGAAGGCGACGGTCTCTTTCGACAATGTCATCCGCAAGCACGCATCGAAGAATGTCGTCGCCGTGCTGCCGGGCAAGACGCGGCCTGACGAATATGTGCTCTACACCGCGCATTGGGACCATCTGGGGCGCTGTGAGGCCGCACCCGATGGCGACGACATCTGCAATGGCGCCATCGACAACGCCACCGGCACCGCAGCGCTCGTGGCTCTGGCGGAAGCGAACGTGAAGGCCGGCGCGCCGGACCGCAGCCTTGTCTTCCTGGCAGTAACGGCCGAGGAATCGGGTCTGCTCGGTTCCAAATATTATGGCGAGCATCCGGTACTGCCGCTGGGAGAGACAGTGGCGGGGGTCAACATGGATGCGCTGAGCATGGCCGGTCCTGCAAAGGACGTGGTCGTGATCGGCAAGGGCAAGTCCGACCTCGACGCCTATCTCGACACAGCGCTGGGGACGGAGAACCGCGTCGCTACGCCCGAACCAACACCGGAAAAGGGCTTCTATTATCGCTCAGACCATTTCAGCCTGGCCAAGCAAGGTGTGCCGATGCTGTATTTCGAGGGCGGAGAAGATCTGATTCAGGGCGGCAAGGCGGCCGGAGCAGCCGCAGCGGCCGACTATAGCGAGCATCATTATCACAGCCCCAAGGACGAATATGATCCGTCCTGGGACTGGAGTGGCGTCGCGTCGGACCTGAGGGTCTACTACGCCGTCGGCCGCGCACTGGCGGATACGACGGACTGGCCCAACTGGAAGGCCGGGGACGAATTCCGGGCCATCCGGGACAAGAGCCGGACAGGCAAGTAGCGCACACTACAACCGTCATCCCGGCTTTGGTTACCTTTCAGGGCGCTGGGATGACGGATAAAGATCAGCGCTCCGCTCGGGCGAGCAACGCCTTTGCGTCGGCGACATGCATGGCCTCGATCATGCGCCCCTCGAAACGTTCTGCGCCGCCCGTTGCGGCGTCGACCAAACGACGCGCTTCGGCGAGCGCTTCCGCGCTTGGGCCGAACACGCGGTTGCAGACCTCGACCTGGTTGGGGTGGATGAGATTCTTGCCATCGAAGCCGAACGCCCTGCCCTCTTCGCATTCTGCGATAAGGCCCTCCATATCGTCCAGGCGATTATAGACGCCATCAAACACGGCGATGCCCGCTGCGCGCGCGGCCAGAACAACGGTCTGTAAAGCCAGTGACAAGCCCTGCCGCCCAAGACCAGGGAGGCCAAGGTCGCTGCGCAAATCATTGACGCCTATGAACAAGGCCGCCGTGCCCGTCTGCGCGGCGATGGCAGGTGCGGCAAGCAGGCCCCTGGCGCTTTCGATCATTGCGATTACCGGCTTTGCACAGACGGAATAGACGTCATGCACATCCTGTGGGCTTTCCACCTTGGGCAGAACCACGAACTGGGCGGTGCTGTTCTTTACCGCCACCATCTCGTCACCATGCCAGGGCGTATCTGCGACATTGATGCGGATGCCCACCAGCGTCTCTCCGAACAATGGCGCTGCTGCGACGGCGGCGTCCCGCGCTTCCTTCTTCTGATCATCCGGCACGGCGTCCTCCAGATCGAGGATGACCATGTCACACGCGAGCCCCCGCGCCTTTACAATCGCGCGCGGATTGGACGCGGGCAGAAACAGGAGCGAGCGCGCGTGGCGCAGCGGCAAGTGATGGATCGTCATGGCGGCGGTCGGTTCCCTCGTTGCAGCCGGAAAGCGCTTCCCCCCTCCGCCATTTGGCGGCATAGTCAAGGTCGGACATTCCCCGGGGGAGGGCTTCATTCCATGGGCGTCACCGCCGCATTCATGATTGCGCTGCTGGTTTTCATCTATCTGGCCGCCAGCATCAAGGTCGTCCGCCAGGGCTTTCAGTACACGATCGAGCGCTTTGGCCGGTTCACCGAAGTCGCGCAGCCGGGCCTCAATTTCTATCCTGCATTTTTCTATAATGTCGGTCGCAAGATCAACATGATGGAACAGGTGGTCGATGTCCCCTCGCAGGAGATCATCACCCGCGACAATGCCATGATATCGGTCGATGGGGTCGTGTTCTTTCAGGTGCTGGACCCGGCCAAGGCAGCCTATGAAGTGGCCGACCTGTATCGGGCGATCCTGAACCTGGTCACCACCAACCTACGTACGGTGATGGGGTCGATGGACCTGGACGAGACGCTGTCGAAGCGCGACGAGATCAATGCCCGCCTGCTGCACGTTGTGGATGACGCGACCGAGGCATGGGGCATCAAGATCACGCGCGTGGAAGTGAAGGACATTCGCCCGCCCGCCGACATCGTCAACGCCATGGCGCGGCAGATGAAAGCGGAGCGCGAAAAGCGCGCCCAGATATTGGAAGCCGAAGGCAGTCGCGCCTCTGAAATCCTGCGGGCCGAAGGCGCCAAGCAGTCTCAGATACTGGAAGCGGAAGGACGGCGCGAAGCAGCCTTTCGTGACGCTGAGGCGCGCGAGCGTGAGGCAGAAGCCGAGGCGAAGGCGACGCAGATGGTGAGCGAAGCGATCGCTGGCGGCAATGCGCAGGCGATCAACTATTTCGTTGCACAGAAATATGTGGAAGCCGTGAGCCAGTTCGCCACATCCCCCAATGCCAAGACCATCCTGTTCCCGGTCGAAGCGACCCAGTTGATCGGCACGCTGGGCGGTATCGGCGCGCTCGCGCAGGAAGCGCTGGGCGGAGGCACGAACGCCAGCCCGCCGCCGCCAGCGTCGCGACGTGGCCCGTTCAATCAGGGTCAGGGCTGACGGAACATGGACTGGCTGACTGCGCTTGACCTGCAGAACCACTGGTGGTGGCTGATCCTTGCCGTGCTGCTGGGCATAGGCGAGATCATGATGCCGGGCGTGTTCCTGATCTGGATCGCCATCGCCGCAGCGATCACGGCCTTTGCCGCCATGGTGACCGGTATCGGCGTAACGTGGCAGTTGCTGCTGTTCGCCGGGCTCTGCCTGATCGCCACCTGGCTGGGGCGACGCTGGTATGCGGCCAATCCGGTGCGATCGCAGGATCCGCTGATGAACGACCGCGCCGCGCGGCTGGTGGGTCAGGTCGTGGTCGTCGTCGAGCCGATCGCCAACGGCCATGGCCGCGTGCGTGTGGGTGATGGCGCGTGGACGGCGCGTGGACAGGATGCGCCTGTAGGCGCGCGCGTACGAATCATCGGCGCAGATGGTACGGTGCTGCTGGTGGAGCCGGCATAGCCTGTTCCATGCCCATCGACCTGATCTGCCTCGATGCCGACGACACGCTGTGGCACAATATGCGCCATTTCAACATCGCCGAGGAAGCGCTCCACGCGATGCTGGAGCCATTCGGCGACGCCGCCACGATCAGCCATCGACTGGAGGAATGTGAAGTCCGCAACCTTGCGGTCTATGGCTATGGCGCGAAGGGCTTTACGCTGTCGATGATCGAGACGGCCATCGAGCTGTGCGGCGACGCGGCCACGCCACAGATGATATCGGAAATCCTGGCGGCCGGGCGGACCCTGCTGACGCATCCGGTCGAGCTGTTCGACGATATCGAGGATACGCTGGAGGCGCTGTCGGCACGCGCGCCGCTGGTGCTCGTGACCAAGGGCGACCTGCTGCATCAGGAAGTGAAGCTTGCCGCCTCGGGCCTGGGCGAACGCTTTTCGGGCATAGAGATCGTCAGCGAGAAGGACAGCCAGACCTTTTCACGCCTGTTTGCCCGCTATGGCGTCGATCCCGTCCGGGCCGTGATGGCCGGGGATTCTATGCGATCCGATGTCCTCCCCGCGCTCGAAGCCGGCGCATGGGCGGCCTTTGTCCCACAGGAAGGCGGATGGGGCCATGAACGGGCGCAGCCGCCCGCAGGCCACACGCGCTATACGCAACTCGCGCGATTGGCCGATCTGCCCGCGTGGATCGACGGCATAGGCGGCTGATGCCTCGCGGGCGCCGGCACAGGCGCCCGCCGCGAGCCGTTATCGCGTCAGCTTCTTGTAGGCCAGCGCCGTGGGCCGATCGGCGGCATCGCCCAGGCGACGGCGCTTGTCTTCCTCATAGGCTTCGAAATTACCCTCGAACCATTCGACATGGCTGTTGCCCTCAAAGGCAAGGATATGCGTCGCGAGGCGATCGAGGAAAAAGCGGTCGTGGCTGATGACCACAGCGCAACCCGCGAAATTCTCGATCGCTTCCTCCAGCGCGGCCAGCGTTTCGACGTCGAGGTCGTTGGTCGGTTCGTCGAGCAGCAGAACGTTGCCGCCGCGCTTCAGCATCTTGGCGATATGCACGCGGTTGCGCTCGCCGCCGGACAGCTTGCCGACGTTCTTCTGCTGATCCTGCCCCTTGAAGTTGAAGGCGCCGACATAGGCGCGCGTCGACATGTCGTGGCCATTGACCTTCACATAATCGAGTCCGTCGGAGACTTCTTCCCAGACGTTCTTCGACGCATCGAGATGGTCGCGGCTCTGGTCGACATAGCCCAGGCGCACGGTCGAGCCTATGTCGATCTCGCCAGAATCGGGCGTGTCCTGCCCGGTGATGAGACGGAACAGCGTCGACTTGCCCGCGCCGTTCGGACCAATAACGCCGACGATGCCGCCCGGCGGCAGCATGAAGGACAGGTTTTCGAACAGAAGCTTGTCGCCATAGGCCTTCGAGATGTTCTTCGCCTCGATCACCTTGCCGCCGAGGCGCTCCGGCACCTGAATGACGATCTGCGCCTTGCCGGGCGTGCGGTTCTCCTGGGACGCCACAAGCTGCTCGAACTTGGCGATACGCGCCTTGGACTTGGTCTGGCGGCCTTTCGGTCCCTGCCGGATCCATTCCAGCTCGTCATTGATCGCCTTCTGGCGGCCGGTCGCCTCACGGTCTTCCTGCTCCAGGCGCTTGGCCTTCTTCTCCAGATAGGTGGAATAGTTGCCTTCGTACGGGAAGTATTTCCCGCGATCGAGTTCCAGAATCCAGCCGACGACATTGTCGAGGAAGTAGCGGTCGTGGGTGATCATCAGCACCGCGCCAGCATATTCCTTCAGATGGTTTTCCAGCCAGGTGACGCTTTCGGCATCCAAATGGTTGGTCGGCTCGTCGAGCAGCAGGATGTCCGGCTTCTGGATCAACAGGCGGGTGAGCGCGATACGGCGTTTTTCACCACCGGACAGATTCTCGACGCTCCAGTCCGACGGGGGGCAGCGCAGTGCCTCCATCGCGATTTCCAGCTGGTTATCGAGCGTCCAGCCGTCGACCGCGTCGATCTGTTCCTGGAGCGTACCCATTTCCTCCATCAGCGCGTCGAAATCGACGTCCTCCGGCGGATCGGCCATGATCATGCTGATCTCATTGAAGCGATCGAGCTTGTCGGCGATATCGCGCGCGCCGTCCTTGACGTTTTCGAGCACTGTCTTGGACGCGTCGAGTTGAGGCTCCTGCGGCAGATAGCCTACGGCAATATTCTCACCCGGCCATGCCTCACCCGAAAAGTCGGTGTCGATACCGGCCATGATTTTCATCAGCGTGGATTTACCGGCGCCGTTGGGACCGACTATGCCGATCTTGGCACCGCGATAGAATTGCAGGTTGATCTGGTTGAGCACCGGCTTCGCCGCGCCCGGGAAGCTCTTGGTCATGCTCTTCATGACATAGGCATATTGCGACGAGGCGGACATGGTGCGCAGCTCCGAGGAAACAGTTTGGGGATTTCCGCGCTCGGTTAGCGAAGCTGTGCCGCATTGGCAAATGCCCGATGCCGCGTTACGGCTTCGACATGATCAGAAAATCCTTGCTGGCGGCCGGCGCCGCGCTCATCCTTCCCGCCATTGTCCACGCGACCCCGGCAGATCCGGGCACGGTGCAGAAGGCGGCACTGCAGGACGATGTCGCGCTCGACATCACCGAAGGGCTGACGACAGAAGTCGGTCCCCGGCTTGCAGGCACCGACGCCGAGGCGCGTGCCCGCGATTGGTCGGTCGCCAAACTCAAGGCGCTGGGCTTCTCGAATGTCCGGATCGAGGAGTACAAGATGCCCGTATGGGTGCGCGGCGAGGAGCAGGCATCCATCACGTCTCCCTTCCCCGCCTATATGGCCGTGACGGCGCTGGGCAATAGCGGCGCGACGGGAGCGAAAGGGATTGAGGCGGAAGTCGTCTACTTCCCGACCCTTGCCGATTTCCAGGCAGCGCCCGACGCCGCAGTGAAGGGCAAGATCGCTTTCGTCAGCCATGCCATGAAGGCGGCACAGGATGGATCGGGATATGGCCCATTCGGCCAGGCGCGGCGCATCGGCCCGAACCTGGCGGCAAAGAAAGGCGCGGTGGCCATCGTGATCCGTTCCATCGGTACGGACAGCCATCGCCTGCCCCATACCGGCGTCACCATGTTCGAAAAGGATGTGATGCCCATTCCGGCGGCCGCCCTCTCGGTGCCCGATGCGGAAAATCTGGAACGTATCCTGGCGCGCGGCCAACCGGTGCGCATGAAGCTGCTCCTGACGCCGCGCTTCGTTGGCGAGAAGGTTTCAGGCAACGTCATAGCCGAAGTGCCGGGCAGCGATCCTGCCGCAGGCCTGGTGGTTGGCGCGTGCCACCTTGATAGCTGGGATCTGGGCACCGGCGCGATCGATGATGCGTCCGGTTGCGGCATCGTGGCAGCGGCAGCCAAACAGGTCATGGCAGCAGGTCAACCCCGGCGCACCATCCGCGTGCTGTGGGCAGGCGCAGAGGAAGTCGGTGGCTTTGGCGGCGACGCCTACTTCGAATCGCACAAGAACGAAGCACACGCGCTGGCGATGGAATCGGATTCCGGTGCGGATCGGGTCTGGCAGATCGCCTATCGCATGCCGGAAGCGCTGAAACCGCTCGCCTCGCGCATTGCTGCCGCGCTTGAACCGCTGGGCATACCGCCGACGATGGAACAGGCGCATGGCGGCGCCGATGTCGAGCATCTGCTTAAATCAGGCGTCAACGGTATCGATCTGCGACAGGATGCGACGCGCTATTTCGACCTTCATCACACGGCCGACGACACGTTCGACAAGATTGACCCTGTACAGCTGAGACAGAATGTCGCAGCTTGGGCTACAGTCTTTTCTATTGCTGCGAATACGCAAGACGACTTGCTTCATAAGTGAACTTATGTAGTAGACAACGGGTCGTCGCGCGATTCAATCGTTTCGGCCTCGGCAAAAAAACGTTGATTTGTGCACCGCACACATTAATGCGGGTCAGTCGCTAAGGGTTGCAAAGGCCTGAAGCGGAAATGCTATGGGAGCCTTATAGATGAAGAAATTCGCTGTTGTTTTCGCTTCGGCCGGCCTGATGGCCCTCGCCGCTTGCGGTGAGACCCCGGCCAACGAGACCGCGAACGCTTCGAACGAAGTCGAGAACGTCGTTGAGAACGCTGCCAACGCCGCTGAGAACGCTGCCGACAACGCCGCGAACGCTGCCAACGCCGCGAACGCCGTTGCCGAGAACGCTGCCAACGCGCACTGATTTCGCGTTCAGCGAAACGGAAAACAGGGCGGCCTGCCATGCGCGGGTCGCCCTTTTTCTTTGCCTGCTCCGCCCGTTGGATGGCCCACACACCCTATTGGGCCGTCAATTTCAAACCGGGGTGATGCGATGACTGTGCTCGGCGCGATTATCGGTGGGGGCCAGGCGCGCCGCTTTGGCCGCGACAAGGCGATGGCCCTGATAGAGGGCTGCGCAATGCTGGATCATGTGGTTGCGACTCTGACGCCGCAAGTGGACGCCATCGTAACCTGTGGCCGCGACTGGCCCGGCCTGTTGAGACTCGAGGACGTACCCCAAGGCGGGCACGGGCCGCTTGCGGGACTGAACGCAGCGCTCCAATATGCGCAGGGCCGCCATGACGCTGTGGTGGCAGTGCCTGTCGATGTCGTTCCGCTGCCCGATGATCTCCTACAACGGCTGTCAGGGAACGGCGCGGCGGTCTTTGCCGTCCAGCATATGATCGGATATTGGCCTGTCGCATTATGCGAACGGCTGGCAGCCTATGTCGCGGGCGGCGGACGCAGCCTGAACGGCTGGATCGCGCACGCCGACGCGCGACGCGTTCCCGATCCAGACGGCCTGCGCAACGTCAACTTTCCGGACGACCTGCCGGATCACCTGCCCAACTGACGCGGCGAACGGCTAAACTTCCGCCAGAAGCCTTTCCGCATGCCACGCCACATGGCTCTCCATGAAGGTGGAGATGAAGTAATAGCTGTGGTCGTAGCCGGGCTGCATGCGGATTGTCGCGGGCATGCCCGTTGCGGCGCAGGCCTGCGCCAGCAGTTGGGTCTTTAGCTGCCCCTCCAGAAACCCGTCGGCTTCTCCCTGATCGATGAGCAGGTCCGGCAGCCGGGCACCGTCTTCGATCAGCGCGCAAGCATCATAGGACCGCCATGCTGCGCGGTCCGGCCCCAGATAGCCGGACAATGCCTTGTCACCCCAAGGGCACGCCAAAGGACTGACGATCGGCGCGAACGCACTGGTCGACCGGAACCGACCGGGATTGCGCAGACTGATGGTAAGCGCCCCATGCCCACCCATGGAATGCCCGGTGATACCCTGCCGGTTCATATCCGCTGGAAAAGCGGCGGCGATCAGTTCGGGCAATTCACGCTCGATGTAAGAGCGCATCCGATAGTGCTTCGCCCATGGCGCCTGCGTGGCGTCGACATAGAAACCGGCACCCTTGCCGAAATCATAGGCTTCGTCATCGGGAACGTCATCGCCGCGGGGCGAAGTGTCCGGCGCGACGAAGATAATACCGGCCTTTGCACATGCCGCGCGATATTCGCCCTTTTCCGTAACATTGGCGTGCGTGCAGGTGAGGCCCGACAGATACCACAGCACCGGCAGCTTCGCGCCCGGCGCATGATCAGGCACGAACACGGAAAATGTCATCGGCGTGCCCGTTTCGGTGGACGCATGGGTGTAGACGCCCTGCGTGCCGCCATGGCTGCGCCAGGCAGAGACCTGCTCCATCAGAACACGACCACGCTGCGAATGCTTTCTCCGGCATGCATCAGGTCGAACCCCTTGTTGATCTCCTCCAGCGACAGGACATGCGTGATCATCGGGTCGATCTCGATCTTGCCGTTCATGTACCAGTCGATGATCTTGGGGACGTCGGTGCGCCCCTTTGCGCCGCCGAAAGCCGTGCCCCGCCAGTTGCGGCCCGTAACGAGCTGGAACGGACGCGTGCTGATTTCCTTGCCGGCCTCTGCCACGCCGATGACGATGCTGGTGCCCCAGCCGCGATGACAAGCTTCAAGCGCCGTGCGCATCACTTCGGTATTACCGGTGCAATCGAACGTGTAGTCGGCGCCGCCGTCCGTCAGCTCCAGCACCTTCGCCACGGTCTCATCGCGCGAAAGGCCCCTGCCATTGATGAAATCGGTCATGCCGAACTTGCGGCCCCATTCCTCGCGATCCGGGTTGATGTCGACGCCGATGATCTTGTTCGCGCCGGCCATGCGCGCGCCTTGAAGAACGTTGAGACCAATGCCACCCAGGCCGAATACGACGATATTGTCGCCCACCTGCACCTTCGCCGTGTTGACCACCGCACCGACGCCAGTGGTTACGCCGCAACCGACATAGCAGCTCGACTGGAACGGCGCGTCCTCACGGATCTTCGCGACTGCGATCTCTGGCAGCACGGTGAAGTTTGAGAAGGTAGAGCAGCCCATATAGTGAAAGATCGACTGCCCCTTGTAGCTGAAGCGCGTCGTGCCATCGGGCATCAGCCCTTTGCCCTGCGTCGCGCGAATGGCCGTGCACAGGTTGGTCTTGCCCGAAAGGCAGCTTTTGCACTGCCGGCATTCAGGCGTGTAGAGCGGGATAACATGGTCACCCGGCTTTACCGACAGAACACCGGCGCCGACTTCGCGCACGATGCCGGCCCCTTCATGGCCAAGGACAGACGGGAAAATGCCCTCACTGTCGAAGCCGTCGAGCGTGTAGGCGTCGGTATGGCAGATGCCCGTCGCCATGATTTCCACCAGAACCTCACCCGCCTTCGGCCCTTCCAGGTCCAGTTCGACGATCTCCAGCGGCTTCTTGGCTTCGAAAGCGACGGCGGCGCGGGTTTTCATGGGAAAGCACTCCGGTGGTAAACGATTGCGCATCGCTTACCACCGCCACCGCGCAGATTGAAAGCCGTCCCAAGGCACCATGCGTCTGAAAATATGCACTTCCACAGCGCATGGCACCGAAGGCTGGATCAAAACGCCGCGCGAATGCCCCCATAGAAGGCCCGGCATTCCACAGGATAATAGGCTATCGTCGCGGGCGTCGCCTGCAAAACCGCGCTCATGTCGCCGATTGCCTTTTTGCCGGTAATGTTGCGCGCATCCACAAACAGCGAAACACCGCTGCGCACCTTTGCTTCGGCCCCAAGTCCGAACAACATATAGCCCGGCGCCCGTGTCGTGTTGGCGTAATCGGCCCATGCACCGGTCGGCACCCACTCGACGTTTGGTGTCAGCGCGACCACTTCCGTACCCAACCTCAATTCCGCCCGATACTGGTGCTTGGGCACGACCGGCAGGCGATTATCGCCATATTGAGCATCCCCCCGGAAACGGAAATCATTGCGTTGGTACACCTGGCGCAACCGGGCCCATGGGGTCAGGTTCAGCGTCAAGGCCGCCTCTATCCCCTGATGTCGCGTTCGATCCGCGTTGAAAGTCGACGCCGGAATGTCCGCGCCGGTGGCGAACTGCAGCATCTCATCCCGAATGTCGGCGCGATAGAGGCTCACATCCCACTCGGCCACGCCGACGGAGCCGCGCGTGCCGATCTCAGCCGTCCATGCCTTTTGGGTCTGTACGCCGATCAGCGTGGGGAGGCCTCCGACTGTCTGGAATATCTCGCCGAAGCCGGGCAGCTCGATCGAGCGGCTGTAATTGGCGTAAACCTGGAACCTCTGAACGGGTTCGTAGAGCAGGCCGAATTTCGGGGCAAAACCATCGAACTCTGCCCTGCCGCTTTGCGCTGGCAGAAGGCGATTGTCGCCTTCGCGCGCGCCGGTCGTGTAGATGCCTCCCGCGATGAGCGACAGCGCCCCAACCGGCTTCACACGGATTTCGCCAAAACTGTTGATCGTATGTGCGGTCTGACGCACTTCGGCCGTCAGCGCGCCGCGTCGTCCACCGACGTTGACATATTGCCGCGCCGTCACCGCACCGAAGCGCGCCTGCGTGCCAATCGATACCTCCCATGGGAGCCCCGCGACATCTCCGCCGAAGTCCGCGCTCGCGAACACGCCCCGATCATCGCTTTTCTGATCGATCACCTGAAAGATGGGGTGGAACAACTGCTTGGCATTGTAGAACGCCCCAAAGGCGATCTGGCCTGTGCCCAGATCAACTGTCGTCCGGTTCTGCAGCCGGATCGAATCGACATCCCGTTCCTGATCGCTCGTAACATTGCCGGGCAAGGACGCCTTCGGCGTGGTCAGCGCCTGCTCCCGCGTAAGCGATCCCGGAAGATCCTGATCGATATGGCTGACGGTGGCGTAGAAACGCGTCTCCACGGCATCGGACAACCGAATGCCGACATTGCCGTTGAAGCGCACGGCGTCACGACTGGCATGCGTCCTGTCGCCATCGGATCGGTCGGTCGTCAACGCCAAATAGGCGTCGCCCCGTTCGTCCGCGTAGGCGCCGGCAAGCTTCGTCCGCAGCGTGGAATAGCTGCCTCCGTCAACGCGGAGTTCCACGCGAGGCGCTGTCCGTCCGGTGGGCGTGACGGCATTGATGGCACCGCCCAGCGTGGACCCACCGTAACGCAGCGCGTTGGCGCCGCGATAGACCTCGATCCGTTCAAACACCTGCGGGTCGAGTTCCTGAAAATCACCATTGTCGTCGGCCAGATTGATGGGAATGCCATCCTGCATCAGCGTGAGGCCGCGCATGTGGAATCCACGACTGATGCCGGATCCCCGAATGGAGATACGAACTTCCTGCCCAAAACGGGGCTGGGTGTAGATGCCCGGTGAAAAGGCAAGCGCGTCGCGGAGCGACACGGCAAGCTTTTCGCGAAAGCTGACGGCGTCCACGACATCGACGCCGCCGGGCCGCTTGCGGACTTCTACGCGGGCTTCGTCATTCGCGCGTTGGGCCGTGACGATGATGGCGGCGGGATCAGCCTCGTCGGCAAAAGCGGGAGACGACAGCAGGATGAAGGCAAGCGCGGAGGCGCCCGCCGAAAGACGGATGATATGCGACATGAGAATTGGGCCTTGGAAGAGCGGGCACGCCGCTTTCGCAGGCACCGCTGAAGAGCATTCACCGCGCGCTGGAAAGCGTTCAGCGGCATGGAGACGCGGTGGATGGGCGCGTGCTCCGCACCCTGTCCATTGGCGTCCGTATCTTCAGAGGTTGCCGGGTGGTCCTGTCGCTGGCGGCGGGGGCGCAGCCAGCCCATGGCCGATTGCGGCGGGTGCCAAATAGCGCGGCAATGCCATCGCGGCCGAAAATAGGGGCAGTGCCGCAATGGCAGGCGTCGGCATGTGCAGCGCCGCCACGACCCCGGCAAAGACGCAGTGTTCGCCCGACGGATTTTCCGGGGCCGTTTGCCCCTTGTGCACCTTACCGTCGGCATCCACCCAAGCGGGCATCGCGCCGAAACCGGTGCAGAGGGTTATGGCGAAACCCTGCCCCACCTGCGGCATAAAGCCCGCAGGCACAAGCACGCGCATCATGAGCGCCAGCGCGATCAGGGCGACTGCCGCCCTGCCCCGCCATCCGCCTTCGATGATCCCCGCCCCGGTCATGCGGCCGCCCTTACGAGCCTCCTTCGCGCTTGTCGATGGGACAAACGGTCAGAGACCCGGCGACCCCGCCGGTCAGGCGTCCAGTACGATATCAATACCGAGCGATTGTCCGCCATCGACACAGATCGACTGGCCCGTCACGAAGCGGGCGGCGTCGGAAGCGACGAAGGCGATGACGTCAGCCAGTTCGGCGCATTCGGCAAGGCGCTTTGCCGGGAGCATCGACGCAAGGCCCGCAATCGCTTCCGGTGTCATCTGCGTCTTGACGGCATCGGACATGGTGCCGCCGGGAGCCACGGCGTTGACCGTGATCCCATCGGCCATCAATTCCATCGCTGCGCCTTTCACAAAGGCTTCGATCGCCCCCTTGGCGGCTCCATAGGCGACCAGATTGCGCGACATGCTGCGCCCCGCCGCCAGCGACGAGACAAAGATCGCACGGCCATGCCGGCTGGCGCGCAGCAGTGGCAAGGCGGCCCGGAGGAGACGGAAGGCGCTGTCCGGTCCCACTGCCATCGCCTTTGCCCATTCGGCGTCCGAAAGGCCCCCGATGGGGCCATAGGGTATGTAGGCTGCATTATGGACCAGAATGTCGAGTGCACCGAACCGCTCCTGCACGGCCTGCACAGCCGCCTCGGCCGTACCTTCGCCGCCCAGGTCGATAACGGCCAGTTCTGCGATCCCGCCCTCCGCTCGGATCGCTTCGATCGCCACCTGCCCGCTTTCGGCACTGCGGGTTACGACGAGCGTCCGCGCGCCCTCTCGCCCCAGCTTTTCGCACGTCGCCCGACCAATGCCCTTGCCGCCGCCCGTGACGAGCGCAATGCGCCCACTCAACATGCCTGTCATTCCGCCTCTCCCGCAGACTTATCCTAGCGCCGCGGTCCACGGCCCCGAAAAGCAGGCTCCACGATCTTGCGCTGTTCGTCCAGTTGCCAACCGATATAGTCGCGGATGTCCGCACGGAGGACTTTTATCTCCGCCGATGCGACACCCGCTTCGTCCTCCGCAATGATGATGTCCTGAACATCACAGATATGCTGACGCAGTTGCGCGACTTCATCGCCCGTGGCCGACAAGGTAGGGTAGACCTGCGGGTCACGTTCGCGGACAAGGGTCTGGCGAATATCTGCCGCCACGGCGCCGCCGCGCGGGTGCCGCTCCATAATTTCGGCGGCGCCAGACAACAGCGGTCGCAGCCGGGCTATCTCGTCAAACAGTTGCTGTCCTTCCAGTTCAACGCGCGTTTCCACATGGTGGCAGAGCGCAATGACTGTGGTTGCATAGCTGTAGGCGCTCGATCCCTGCGTCGCGGGACGGACCCAGTCCTCCAGCGCCTGCCGCATGGTGCGTAAAGTTTCGACGGCGGTGGGTGTGAGCAGAGGTTTCATACGACGGTCTCGTTCAATTCATCGAACCAGCGCGCTTCAACGGGTTCACAAATGCCCGCCACAGCGCCGTTCATGCGTTTCATCAAGTAGAATACCTCGGTTCCGGTCCAGCCTTGCCGGATGTCGGCATTGCCATTGTGCATGATCACGGCAGTCTTCTGGCCGTAGAGCACCGATCCGAACGTCCGTAGACTGAGGTAGAACTGCACATTCTCCATGGTCACGCCGTGACCCGAGACCTGGTTGTAGTAGTCGATTGCGTGCTGCAGGTTCCAGATTTCCACGCCGTCCCGCATGATCGTGGGGAACATGTCCTGCATACTTGCGAAGTCGGCTGCCGGATCGCCGATGGAGGCCTCTTCCCAATCGCTCATGGCAACGATCTTGCCATCCTTAAACACTTCCTCTCCGCGCCCATTGGTCCCCTTGCACAGCACGACCAACGGCGCGGCCGGGATATTGCGGCGGAAGGCGGCGAGCGCTTCATTCACGACCGGCATCGGTTCCCGCTGATACTCGCGCAACATGGACAGCAGCCGATCGAGGAAATGCGTTCCCGCGCTCTGCGCATCGGCCGGCGCTGGCAACCGCGCGTCCAGGCCCAGCGCCTTCCAGTCCACTTTGTGCACCAGGGCAATATTGCGCAAATGCTCCTTCGCAATATCGATCCGCAGATCATCATATTGCGGGTCCGGATCATCGACATGGGGCACCTGCCAGCTGCCCTCGATCTGCTCGCGGATATAGAATGGGCGATCCGTCCACTCCGGCGAGGCTTCCCAGGTCAGCACCTTCGCGACCGGGACATCGGTATGTCCCAGTCGCTCATACATATAATATTCCTGCTCCAAGGAGGAATGGATGGTCGATCCGCCCGCGAAGTCACCACGAAACACCACCGAAACCGTGTCCGCACCCGGACCCGGTCGATACTCCACGAAATAGGTAAGCCGGGATGATCCGCGCGGGAACCTCTCTTCCCGCACCAGTTGGGCCTGTGGCCCGAACCTGTGTTTCAGATATTCGCCCAGTGGGCGTTTCAACAATTCCACTATACCCTCTCCTCTTCGCTTTGCCGCGGGCGGGGCGGTCTTCACCCCTCCCCGCAGCGAAAGCGGCTGCATCGCCCGACGTAGAGCGCTGGCATTTTTCATGCAATCTAGAATGTATGTATTTACACAAGCACGCAGCTTGGTAAAAAGCCCCCACGTCCGAACCGGCGATCCATGCCGTGATACCGGATTTGACGAGAGCAATAATCGGTCCCGCACAGTCGGACCGGATGAGGGAGAGGCAATATGATTTCCAAAAGCAGGCTTTTGTGCGCGTCCTATCTGGCGATTGCCTGTACCGCCGGCACTGCCCAAGCTCAGGAGACGTCGCCGCAGGCGAGCGAACAGCCGGCAACCGACATCATCGTCACGGCGCAGCGCCGCGAGCAGCGGCTGGAAGACGTTCCCCTTTCGGTCGCGGTTCAGTCGAGCGAGCAACTGGCGAAGGCAGGCGTCATGGACAGCCGCGGCCTGCAGCAACTGACGCCCGGCCTCGTTTTCCAACAGCAAAGCTCGTTCCTGAACCCTTCGCTGCGCGGCATTTCCACGACCGTGGTCACGGCCGGCGCGGAAAATCCCATCGCCATGTATCTGGACAATGTCTACGTCTCCAGCTTCGCCGGATCGATCATGTCGCTGCCCGACGTGGACCAGATCGAAGTGCTCAAGGGACCGCAGGGCACATTGTTCGGCCGCAACGCCACGGGTGGCGCGATCCGCGTCGCGACGAAGGAACCGGGCAACGATACGGAAGGCAAGATCAACGTCATCGCCGGCATGTATGACGGTGCAGGTTCCAGCCGTTCGGCCTATGATCTCGGCTTCAACGGCTTCGTGTCGGGTCCGATCGCCAAGGATGCCGTCGCCGCGAGCATCGCCTTCGCCTATCGCAAGAGCAACGGATACAGCCGCAACGTCGCCTATTCGCAGGTCTCCCAGGACGTTCGCAACGCCTTTGGCAGCGACCGCATGGGCTATCTTGAGGACAAGCTGATCCGCGGCAAATTGCGCCTGACGCCTTCCGACACGCTCGACATCCTCATCACCGGCTATTGGAACGAATGGGAATCCGATCGCGGTCAGATCGGCGTCGTCCAGTCGAACGGAACAGCGAACGGGCCGGCGCGGCTCAACGACGCCAACGGCGATCCCTACGACTTCATTGTCGGCACACGTCCCTGGCAATATGCCTATGACGCACATCGACCGAATGCCACGGTCGCAGGCAAGGGCACGAGCGCGCGGGTCAAGTGGGACGTCGGCTTTGGCGACGTAACATCGACGACGGCCTATTCGCATACGCGCAGCAAGGAATGGGTCGATTCCGACGCCAGCTATGCGCCTGAAT
>Ga0209066_10003909_pt1 | contig 16626 bp, 12 predicted proteins | sample All_14_2_FD_187198 | JGI IMG/M metagenome (GOLD analysis project Ga0209066, IMG submission 187198) | Freshwater microbial communities in response to fracking from Pennsylvania, USA - Allegheny Zone_MetaG_DW_15 (SPAdes) (version 2) ...
CCGCATGCAGCCATGGCGCGCCGAGCACGCGGAACGCCAGATTGGTGCCGCGCCCACAGTCGATTCCCGGCAGCGCCTCCGCAAACACGGTGGCGGCATATGTCATGGCGCTCTCCCACGTCTTGATCCCCGGCGAAGGGGGCATGAATGCGGGGCGCGATCCGTCCCACGCACCGTCAGTCCGTCGCCATCCCTCCATCGGCACGACCGTCAGATGTAATTCCGGAAAGAGCACGGCTTTCATCCAGCACGCGCTCTCGGCGGGCGTCATGCCATACACCAGCGGCACGGGACACGGTGCGACAAAACTCATCAGGGCAGGTTCTGGCATGGGGCCATCTACGACTTGGGGAAGGGGAATGGCGCGGTCCGTGACAACCGCCTCGACACCGGCCTCGGCACACGCCTCAAGCATGTTGCGAAGCGTAGCGAGGTAGGTGTAACAGCGTACGCCGAGATCCTGCAGGTCACAAACGACCGCGTCAACCCCCTTGAACATCTCGCGTGCAGGTTTGCGGCGCTCGCCGTACAGCGAGTAGACCGGAATGCCCCAGTCGGGATGACGCCGCGTGTAAGTGTGTTCGCCGGCTCCGGACTGCCCGAAAAAGCCGTGCTCAGGCCCATACAAGGCAACGAGCCTGTTCCCCAAAAACCGCCGCAGCACCTGCGCCGAAGTGGCCCCATCGGAGGTCAGCGCCGCCTGATGGCTCAACAATCCCACGCGTTTGGTCAGCAACTCATCGAATCGCCGTTCGCGCAGCACGTCCATGCCAATCTTCATGCCGAGGTTTCTCCATGCCGCAGTCGGTGCGACAACACGGCGAGGCTGGCAGCAAGGTCTTCGCGTTTCACGATAACGTCAGCCGGCACGGATAGCTGCACGGGGGTGAAATTCCAGATGCCGCGTATGCCGCCGGCCATCATGGCATCGGCAACGGGCTGTGCCTGTCCTGCGGGAACGGTCAGGATGCCGAGCGAAACATTAAGCTTCCGCACGGTTTCTGCGATCTGATCGGAAGGGTAGACCGGCACCCCTCCGATTTTCCCGCGCTTTTTCGGATTCGCATCGAAAGCCGCAATAATCCGGAATCCCTGATTTTGAAAGCCAGGGTACCCCAGCAATGCCGACCCCAAACGGCCAGCGCCTGCCAGAACCGCCTCCGTATTGGCATTCCATCCGAGATACCGTTGAATCGCGGCGGTGATTTCGGCCATGGGGAACCCGACCCTTGGTGTGCCCCGCACACCCGTCTTGGAAAGGTCTTTTCGCACAACGATCGGATCCAGAGACAACGCTTTTGCGACCACGGCACCGGATGCGAATTTTTCGCCTTGCCCGGCCATTTCGCCGAGCACACGAAGATACAAGGGGAACCGCTTCACCATCCTGTCACCGATCTCGGCTTTTCGCGCTCCACTCATAAACTCTTATACCTTTCTCAACCCATGTTTATGTACGATAATATCCCATCCGTTTTAAACAATAAAGCATAGACTTGCGCCCGCGCGGTTCAAGCGGTTTGCTGCTCCACATTCAGCAGAAAAGCTTTGATTCCGGCCTTCTTGCCGACGGTCGCGCGCAAGTGTTCAAAGGCACGCATGACATCGTGCGCCCGCTCGTCGGGTAGCACGAAAAGCGCCAAGGTGTTCGCTCCCGGCCATACCGCATCGTCGAGCCGCGGCCCCGTCGTCTTTCCTTTGCCCGTCACGCGCGGCATCTTTGTGAAACAGGTCACCCCCATTTCTTCCATAGCCGCCATGACCTCTTCGTCCACACCGATGTTATAGGCCGCCATCACCATCTTCATTATCGAATCCTTTCGATGCGTGCTGCATGGTGTGATGTGCGCGAGTAGGGGGGGATTAACCACGCATCGTCCGTTCACCCAAATGCCCCAGATTCGCTGCTTTGCGCGCCGCTTCCGCCGGCACGAGGGTCGGCCGCCGCGACTTGACGCAATCGATGAAATCGCGGTATAGCCCGTTGCGTGCGCCTAGCGCGCCGGTATCCACATCCTCAAGAATCTGCGGTTCCGAGGACTCTAGCGCGCCGCGCGTTACCCACACCCAGTCGCCTCGCTGCCCGATCCAGCGCACCCCGACACCTTTTTCGAGCTGCCCGCCATCCGCCACCAGAAGTTCCATCCCGTCCCGATAGATGCAGCGGAACCGGAAAGCGGTGGCCGTGTCGTAGAGCCCGTCCCGCGGGTAGAGCCCTTGTCCGGCGGCAGAAACGGGTTCGTCGCTGCGGTCCGCCCCCCACAGCGCAATGTCACCGTGGTGACCGATCCAGTCGGCGAGGATTCCGCCGCCCCAGGTGCTCACCCAGCGCCAGTGGAAATCGCAGACGCCCTGATATGCGCGCTCCGGGACGTTTCCCTGCCACGCCCGCCAATCTAACGCCAAAGGGGGAACGACCGGCACAGGGCTTGCCGCGGGACCGCGGCCGCCTCCAGGCAGGCCGACCTCAATCCGAGCGACTTTGCCGATCCGTCCGCCCTGCACGGCCGCGACCGCCTTTTGGAAATGGCACTGCGAGCGTTGCCAGCTTCCGGTCTGCCAGACGCACCGGTGGCGCGTAATCGACTCTGCCAACGCGGTCCCTTCGGCGGACGTGTGCGCGAAGGGCGTCTCAGCGTAAACAGCTTTGCCCTGCTGCGCCGCCAGGATGCCGATCATCGCATGTGAATGATTGGGCGTGGCCAGCATCACCGCGTCGATGTCAGCGCGTGCGCACAGTGCGCGAAAATCGCTCAGCGTTGCACAGTCTCGGTTCCCATTGTGCCTGTCCACGCGGGCCTTCGCCTCCTGCATCTTGCGGCCGTTCACGTCGCATACGGCCCTGACCACCACGTCGTCCAGATGGAGAAAAGCGTCCATGTTGACCGTGCCCATGCCCCCCACACCGATCATCCCCATGACGATCTTCCCACTGGGTGCGGCTCTTCCCAGCACACGTGAAGGCACGATGTTGAAGGCGGCACAAGCGGCCGTGAGCTGAAGAAAACTCCTTCGCGACATCTTCATGATCGCGCCTCCAAATGAGTCCCTGCATCCACAGTTCAACGCGGAGTGATTTCGCACCAATGAATCTGAGCAGTTCGCCGAGGAGTTCTGATCACTCCGTGTTGAATGTGGCGTGGTCACCGTCATTTCGCCGCGGGTTTGTCGTCGGCTTTCAAATCGCCGAGCGCGTACTGCAAGCCGTCGAGAATGTGCCAAAGACGGGCTTTGTCAAGAAATGCGCGTTTGTCGTGCGCAAACGAGGTGTAGAAAACACGGCCGTCTCCGTAGGGGCGTATCCAGCTAACCGCATAATCCTTGTCCGTACGCTTCTGGCCCTTGGCGGCCGCAGTTTTCTCGTCCGACAGGTCGAGCGACACCAACACGCGCAGTTTGGCGCGGTCGTAAGGCGGCGTCTTCTGCTGATAGATTTCGTCGCCGGCTTTGAAGTCTTTTCCCTCGAAGGCCTGGTTCAACGGGTGGGAGGGGCACTCCACTTTGAAAGCCCAGTTTCCGCCACCACCCCAAGGATGGCCATCGAACAGTCCTCCCACCATCTCGGCTGCTTCGGGGCTTTCGTAGAAGTTGTCCGCGCCGGCGTGGATCACGCAGAGGCCTCGTCCGCTTTTTACGAATTCAATCAGGTTGGGAACGAGCAAAGGATTTTCCTTGGCCTTCAGGCGTGTGGTGTTGTTCAGGACGACCGCGTCGTACTTGAAGAGGTTTGCCTTGTCTGTGAGCGCTGCGTAGTCCGTCGAGAAATCAGCGTGAAAAGCGCCTGTCTTGGCGGCGAGTTCCAGCGCCTTGTTACCGTAAACGATTCCTTCGCCGTGCACAAAGCCTTCGCACTTGCTGAACACCAGCACGTTGCGGGTCTTGGCCGGTTTCGCATGCAACGCGCCACCGATCAGCGCTTCGAGTTGCGCGGCACCCTCCGGGGTTACGACAGCGGGGGGCTTCGGGGCCGCCGCGGGTTTCGGCGCCTGTTGCGCCTGAGCTAGGACTGAAACCGCGGGAATCACCAGAGCGGCGCAGGCCGCCATCACTGTTTTTTTCATGGGATACTCTCTACCTTTCTGTATTGCTGAAACCCGTCCGGCAACAGGCGAGTCTGTTTGCGCCGCACCTCGCGGTTGAACAGGCTGTAGAGCACCGGAACGAGAATCAACGTGACGATCGTTGAAAATGTCAGTCCGCCGATCACCGTTACACCCATCGGCTTCCATGTTTCGGAACCTTCACCGCCTGCGAAGGCTAAGGGCATCATACCAAAAACGGTGGTGAGTGTGGTAATCAACACGGGGCGAAGCCGCTGTCGCCCGCCACGGCGAATCGCATCCGCCATGCGCTCTCCCCTCGCCCTCAGCGTGTTGATGTAGTCGACCAGCACGATGCCGTTATTGACACCTGTGCCCACCAGAAGAATGATGCCGATGAAGCTGAACATGTTAAAGGTCATGCCGAAGGCCAGCAGCGCGAAAAGCACGCCGGATAATGCGAACGGCAGCGCGAGGAAAATCACGAAAGGATGCTTGAACGACTCGAACTGGGCGGCCATCACCATATAGACGAGAACCAGCCCCAGCAGGGTCAGCATCATCAGGTCGGAAAACGCCTCCGCTTGCTCCTTGACCATGCCGCCGTAGGCGATGTGCGTTGCCTCAGGCAGGACGATCTCTTTCTCGATCGCGGTGCGAATGCTCGCGGCCACGTCGCCGATCGAACGCCCGAAATAGTCGACTTCGACTTTCACCATGCGCTCCTGATCCTTGCGCTCGATGTCGAGCGGCCCAAGATCCTGTACAACCTCGGAGATCGAATCCACGCGCACGCGTTTGCCATTCGGTAGCACGATTTCCGAGTCAAGGATATCGGCGAGTTGCTGGCGCCGGCTTTCCGTTAAGCGCATGAAAATCCAGTACTCGTTTTCGCCTTCGCGGAAATCGGAGGCCTCTTTTCCGTAAAACAGCGTGCGGACGGTCTCGACGACGTCGGAAACGTTCAGCCCGAGCGTGGAAACCTTCAGCCGGTCAACCTTTACGAGCAATTCCGGTTTGCCGTCGTCCATGCTGATGCTCGCGTCCTTGGCGCCTGGGGTGCGGTCGCAGATGGCTTTGACTTCGGAAGCCACGCGCCGCGTCTCAGTCAAGTCGTGCCCCATGATTTCAATGATGATGGGTTTTCCGCCGCTGCTCATCCGCCCCATGGTCCGGTTGACGGTGCTCATGGACCTCTTGCCGACCTCCGGCCAGCTGCGCAGCGTATCGAGTATCCGTCGCCCCGCATCACGCGTGGAAAAGTCGCGTTTCTCCATGGAGATGAATTTGAAGTCGATACTGCCCATGTGCGATCCCTGTTTGCTTGATCCGAACTTCGAGTCGCCGCACCGCCAGCGGGAGTTCAGGAGCATCTTTTCTCCGAACAGCTTCAGCCCGAGTTTCCGGATCTCCTCACATGTGCGTGCAGTTTCCTCCACGCGCGTTCCCAGCGGGAGCTCAATGGAGATCGACAGGTCGCCCGAATCGGTTTCTGGAGAGAACTCCGAACCGATGAGGGGGAAAAGCGCAAGCGAGAAGCAAAACACCGCGAACGCCAACAGACAGACTATCCCGCGGAACCTCAGTGCGGTCCCCAGCATCCTCTCGTAGGCGGCTTCGACGCCCTCCAACATCGTCTCGCCGAACCTGTACAAGGCTTGTCCAAGCGCACCGCCACCGACGACATTGCGGTCCTCCTTCAACACGGTCGACGCAAGCATGGGCGTCAACATGAGCGAACAGAGCAGGCTCGCCGCGAGCGTCACTGTGATAATGCCTCCCAGCTGACCGAAGTAGATGCCCGACAGACCGGTGACGAAAATCAGCGGCACAAACACGACCACCGTCGTGAGGGTGCTCGCAGATATGGCCAGCCCCACCTCGCCGGTCGCATACATCGACGCTTCGCGCAGCTTCACCCCTCGCCGTGTGTAACTGTCGATGTTCTCAAGCACGACGACGGCGTTGTCCACCACCATGCCGATCGCAACGGAGAGCGCCGACAGCGAGATGATGTTGACCGTCCATCCTTTGAGATACATAAAGACGAAGGCGATAATTAAAGAGAACGGGATCGTCAGCACGATGACAAAAGACGCGCGGATCGTGCGCAAAAATACGAAAGTGGTCAGCACCACGAAAACGCCGCCCCAGCAAAGGGTTCCCGTCACATTGCTGATGGAGAGTTTGATGAAGTCGCTCGTATCGGTGAGCTTGACCATCTTCACGTCTTGGGGGAGCCGCCGCTGATAAGCCGTGACCGCTTCGCGAACGGCCTTGCACACCTTCACCGTGTTGGCGCCGGAACGCTTCTGTACCATGAAAATCACACACGATTGCCCGTTGGCGCCCGACATCCGCGTGGGCTCCTCAAAGTTGTCGGAAACGGTCGCGACATCGCGCAAATAGATGGCGCCTCCGCCCGCGTTACGTTTGACGACGATGTCTTTCGCCTCATCCGGGGTCTCATATTCCCCGGGAACGCGCACGGTGTAGTCGATGAGGCCATTCTTGATGTTGCCAGCAGGGAGAGTGAGGTTTTCGCGGGCGATGGTCTGTTCGATCTGCGCCAGCGTCAGACCGTAGCCAGCCAGTTTCACGGGGTCGATGTCGATGTTGATCTGGCGGTGGAGCCCGCCATACACCTGAACCGCGCCCACACCGGGAATCCGCTTGAGCTCGTCGCCAACGTCATCGTCCACCAGATCATAGAGCTTTTCCCAAGACTCTTCCGCTGTCACGGCATAATAGATGACGGGAATGGATGAGCTGTTGAACTTGTAAACGACCGGCTCTTCGATGTCGTCCGGCAGATAGCGCCGCGCCATGCCGAGGTGGTCGCGGATATCGTTGGCTGCCTCTTCGAGATTTGTGCCCCAGTCGAACATGCAGGTGATGATCGAGATGCCTTCGCGTGTGCGGCTTGTGAGCTCATCGAGATTGTTGACAATGCTCAGTTGGTTTTCGATTACGCGCGTTACACGGCCCTCGACATCTTCGACGCTGGCCCCGGGCCAGAGCGTGATCACCGTGATGGAAGGCGTTTCGACTTCGGGGAAAAGGTCAACGGGGATTTTAAACAGAGACACCACGCCTAAAACGAGGATGGCAATGAAGACCATCAGCGTGAAGATAGGGCGCTTGACGCCAAGTTCTGGCAGCCGCATGTCTATTTCCCTTGTTGGCCGGGTTCTTCGGCAAAGCGTATCGGCTGACCGTGCGTGAGCCGGTGCTGCCCTGCGACGACCACCTGCTCTCCGGCCTTCAGCCCGTCGACAATTTCAAACAGGTTGCCGTCGCGCACACCTACCTTTAATTGGCGCGTCTCGGCTTGGTTGTCTTTGATCACAAACGCCAGAAAACGCTCGCCGCGACGCAACAACACGTCGGCGGGGAGAACGACGACATTGCTCCTGACCTCCAAGATGATGCGACCCTCCGCGTAGAGCCCAGGGCGCAAGGCCCATGCGCCGGACGCATCGGTTGTGTTGGTGAGGCGCACCTCGACCGTGGCCGTCCGCGTCACGGGGTCAACCGCCGGATAGATCCGTGCGATCACCCCCGAGAAGCGCTGCTCGGGGGCCGCGTCCGAGAACACATTGACGGTGGTCTGCCCCGCCACAAGATAGCGCAGGTACGGCCCGGGTATGGAAACGAGAAATTTCAGTTCCTCCATCGGAATGATTTGCACGACCTTGGCCGAGGCGTTGACCATTGCGCCGGGGTCTACATATTTGGCGCTTACCACGCCGTCCATGGGCGCATGGAGAAAGGCTTCGGTGAGGTTCACTTGGATGAGCTCGACGGCAGTCCGGGCCTGCACAAATTTGGCATCGGCCTGCGCCAGTTCGGTCACGGCCTGCTCATACGCGGTTTCCGCCAAATCGCGCTGCTGCTCGGTGGTTGAGCCTTCAACGAAAAGCTTGCTCATGCGGTTTTTTTCTCGCAGACGGTCTTTCAGAACCACTTTGGCCGTGTCGATGGCCGTGCGAGACGTTTCGAGCGCGGCACGGGCTTGGGCCAGTTGCGCCTTGATGTCACGGTGGTCGATGACCGCGATGACCTGCCGGTTTGTGACTGTCGTGCCTTCCAGCACGAGCGTGCCGTCTTCGAGGGACAGCGATTCTAGTCGACCTGCGATCTTCGGCATCACATCCACGATGCGAATCGCCTCCAACGCGCCGGTCAGTTTGATTGAATTGGTGACACACCCTGTGCAGACAGCCGCCGTTCTCACGGGAATCGTTTGACGACCTTTGTCCACCAAAGGCGGCGTTGCTTTCTTGTCGGCGTAGCGGTATCCGAACCAAGCGGCACCCGCGATTCCCGCCGCGGCGAGCACATATGCGAGTCCTTTCAGAAGGGACTTCATTTGACCTCCAAATCTTTTCCGAGCAGTCCCGTCGCTTGATCAAGCGACAGGCGCGCCATGCTGTGGTCGAACAACGCTTTGTAGTAGTTTCCCCGCGCTTCCGTCAGCGAGGAGCGCGCGTCAACGATCTCCACCTCGGTGTTGACGCCTTCCCTGTAGCCGGTCATGGCCAGCCTCAGACCTTCTTCGGCATGTTGCAGGTTGAGCCCTTGCGACTCGACGTACTCTTCCGCATTCTTCAGGTTGAGCAACGCCTGTTGCACGTCCAGAAACACGTCCTCCTCGACGCTCTTGAGCTCGATCTCCCGCTGTTTCAGCCGCGCCTTGGCCGCGATCAACTCGCCCTCGCGGCCGAAGTCGAAAAGCGACCAGTTGATTTCCAGCGCCGCACGCTGGGTGCCGGACCAATCCTTGTCGCTGTCACGCATGCGGTCTGTGCCAGCGCTCAAAGCCAGATCCACCTCAGGCAGGTAGGTGCTGCGGAGCACGCTTACTCTTTCGCGTTGCATCCGGATGTTCAGCTCGGCCATGTAGAGGTCCGGACGGTTCTTGTAGGCGACCTTGATGGCCATCTCCAGCGCCATTTCGACCGGCATGTGTTTCAACTGATCTGCCAGATGGATCTGCGCGTCGGTTGCGGTTCCCAGTGTTCGCAAGAGGCTGGTTTTGGCAAAGACGAGGTTGTTCTCCTGGCGGATCAGCTCGGCGCGGAAGTTGGCCACATCGACCTGTGCCCTGAGCTCGTCGTACTTCGATGCAACGCCATTGACGCGTTTGACGCGCACATCGTCCAGATGCGCTTCGGCCGAGGTGACGGCGTCGCGATTGACATGACAGAGATTTTCGGCGAGGAGCGCTGTGTAATAATCTTCATAAACGTGCCGGATTACCGTCTGGACGGTGTCGCGCACGCTTTCGTCTGACCAGAACGCGTAGAGTTTTGCGGCCCGCAACCCGGCAGTTACACCCCCGGCCCGGAAGAGCGGCTGCCGCAAAACAAGCTGGGCACTGTCGGAATCGCTGGTGCCGTAAGCGGTTGACGCCGACACGTCCACCCGCGGAAGCGCGAGCTGATACGCGGAAACCAGCTGGCCGCGCGCGACTTCGCGTTCTTGAATTCTAGCTTGCAGGGATTTATTGTAAAGCAGAGCGATACGGACAGACTCGTCCAGCGTCAGGCTTTCTGCTGGAACAGGGATGTCGCCGCTCTCACGAATCCTCAACCAAGACTCGTAAGCGTCCTCGCGTGTCTCCCGCAAATCCTCATAGAGGGCTTCGCGCGTGAGACAGCCCGTCAGCATTGTCATCGACAGAAGGCCTGAACTTGCCCATCCCCGTAATACCTGCGTCTTCATACCGCCTGAGTCACCCTTCGCACCGATCCCCAAACATTATTAAAAGTCGAACCATCTTACATCCGGTTCCGTTTGCTGTATACCAAAAATAAGCAGGAGCCGAGTTTTGGGATTGTTTATAGAAGAGCGGTAGAAAAGGTCGGTTCCTGGCGGGAGCCTTTGCTGTCAGGGCCCGCGTTTTTTAGGCACGCCCGAGGGGTGGCAGTCGAGGCAGCGCATCGTGTGAACGTTGTGCGAGCTCAAGCGCGACCGGAAGGTCGTGTCCATTGCGGTCACGTCGAGGCCGCACGACGAGCGGGCTGGATGGCACAGCGCGCAGGATGCGCGCGTCTCGTTGGAGTGCGGCGCGTGGCAGGCCACACAGCTGATCCCTTCGTGGACGCCAGTCGGCGTGCGGTCATCGCTGCTGCCCGCGTTACCGAATGCGTCGGGCGCGTGGCACTGCGTGCAGAGCCGCTGGCGCGGGTCTGACGACACTTTGACGGGACGGCCTTGGTCAAAGATTCTCGGCACGGACAGATCGTCGACCGCAAAATGGGCTTTCTCCTGCCGCACGTAGAATGCGAGGATGTCGCGCCGGAAAGCGGGCGGATTGGTTGCCGCTGCGGCAACGTGCAGCGACGGGAGCTTGAACGGCTGACCGGGCGCATGCATCTGGTGGCAGGCCATACACGGAATGACCGGCCGTTCCGCGATGGACGGCGTTCTAAACTGCCACGGGCCCTTCGTGTCGAGCGGCGTGATCAGATCTGCCATTTTGCCCTCGAAAAACATGCCGTGACAACGCAGGCAATCGTCCGCCATCTGCTCTGTCCGGTTGTGCTTCGTATCCATGAAGATGCCGGCATAGTTCGTGCCGTGGCCACCTTGCTGCCAGTAGGCGAACTCGCGCGCATGGCAGCTCTGGCAGGCTCGCATCATCCGGATTGTCTGCTCCTCGCTGAGCCGGATGTTGTCGTGGCGTGTCTCGGTGAGGTGATAGAAGACCCGCTTGGCGTTTTCTCGCAGTGCGTGGATGGAATCGGCCGACCCCCCGTGACACTGTTTGCACGACACGCTGCGGTGAGCCGAGTTTGTCCAATGCGCGTGGGAAGAACGGATTTCGTGGCAGGAAATGCAGGTCTTTTCGGGAGATGTGAACTCGAAATATCCGAGTCCGCCCAGAACCGTACACAGCAAAAAAACGGCCACTGTCACCACAGGCAACGCGTACCATGCGCCGTCCGAAACATCATTTTTTGATGGGTGTTTCATAAGGTTCATGCGCGGAAACGCGCCCCGCCTTTCCACTCATTTGCGATGTATTCGCCGACCCAGTAGCCCAGCGCCATAATCGTCAGTGCGGGATTGAACCCGCCGTTCGTCACGTTCAGACTGCCGTCGGCAATGAAAAGATTGTCGATCTGATGGACCTGCCCATAGCGGTTTGTGACGGAAGTTTGGGGATCGTTGCCCATACGGCAGGTGCCCGCCTGGTGTTGCCCGCCGCTCAGCCCAAGTCCCGGGGTCCAGGTCCAGATGTCCTTCGCGCCCGTCTCCCGAAGCAGCGACGCAACTTTCTCGACAACGAATTTGGCGATCTCGATGTCGTGTGGGTGACGATGCCCCGAGAGCCGAACAACGGGGATACCCCAGTGGTCTTTCACGATGGGATCGACGCGCACGCGTGCCTCGAACACCGGCATCTCCTGAACCGGTCCCATCACCCGGACCGTCCGTTTGTAATAGTTGCGCTGATGTTCCTTGTGCGCCAAGCCCCAGCGGGGCGAGCCCGGAGGACGGGTGTTGGTAAAGGCGTACGGGAGGGCGATGAACTCGTTGGCGACCATGGCGCCACCGCACAACCCCTTGTTGCCGTGGCTGAAATCGCAGAAAGCGACGCACGAGCCAGGTCCGGCCTCCTCATAGATTTCTTCGTCCATCAGGCCGTTCGCGCCGCAGTAGCAGTGGCCTTGCAGATTGCGCCCGACCCAGTCGTTGTTGTTGCCTGCGCCGTTGGGAAAAAGCTTCGACTTGGAGTTGAGCAGCAGACGGGGCGTCTCCGTAGCCGAGGCCGCCACGACAACGATGTCGGCCGTCTGTTCCTGCAAGCGGTCGCTGCGGTCGAAATACGTGACGGCGCGCGCGTGGCCGCGGTCGTTCAGCAGGATCTCGCTGACGACGGACTCTGTGCGGACCTCACAGTTGCCCGTGGTCACTGCGGCAGGGATGACCGTGTTTTGCGTGCCGCATTTGGCGTTGATCGGGCAGGCGAATCCGCAGCACGACCGCATGTGGATGCACTTGGGCCGGCCGCCGTACGGGATCGAGTTCCGCAGCATTGGGACAGGGAAAGGGTGCCACCCCAACCGCTTTGCAGCCGCGACAAGAAGGTTGGCCTCTTTGTTGTAAGGGAAAGCCGGCATCGGTCGCGGTTTCTTGCGCGGTGGCGCGAACGGGTTGCCTTCGTCATCACCCGCCACGCCGATTTCCCATTCAGCGCGCTCATAACAGTGCTCCAGATCGTCATAGGAGATTGGCCAGTCGTCGAGCGTCGACCCCTCGGGACAGCCGTAGATGGATTTCAGTCGGAAGTCCTGCGGCATAAAGCGCCAGGCCATCGCGCCGTAGCTGAGCGTGCCGCTGCCCACGCAGGCCGCGTTGTTGTTATAGCCACCCTCGCTGGGCAGTACGACGCGCGTTGAGCCGTCCGCATTTTCGATCACCCGGCAATGCCGCGCATCGTCTGGCCCGTAGGCGTTGCCAAGCACGGTTGTCCGCTGGGAAATCAGCTCGTCGTCCGTGGTGTCTTCGAACGAATGCCACGTGCCGCGCTCCAGTAGCACGACGGAAAGACCGGCTTCGGCCAGGACTTTCGCCACAACACCGCCGCCTGCGCCAGCTCCGACGATCACCGCGTTCACATGTTTGTTCGCCATCGCGTTCTTTCCTTACAACCTGCCCGTCTGCTTCGGGTTTCCCGCTTCAACTTTCACGTTTCACCGGATACCGGTTCTGTCCGATGACCCGCGGGTATTCGAGTCCCAGCATTTTGTAACTCACATAGTTCCGGTTACCGCCGTGGCGCGGACTTCCATAAAATCCTTGCATGCTGTGGTCACGGATCAGGTTGAAAAACTCCGATGCGGACGGCTTGGTCCAGAGGCCTTTAGACACCTTGTTCGATTCCAGAGCCTGAAGGACGCGGGTCTGGTCAGGCCAAGCCAGCTCTTCGAAAGCCCGGCCGAACATGGCCTGACAGGTTTTTGCCAGGCTTGCAAGCCCCGTGTGATAAGTTTTCGCGAAACGCCGGTAGGGGCCATCGAGTTGGCGGTCGATGAAGAAAACGACCCCGGCCTCGCGTGCGCCAGGATCGCGGTCAGACGGGATGATTTGCTCTGTGACCGCTTCGACAAGCCGCGCCTCCTCCGGCGTCAGCACGCGCCAAGGGCCCTCGGGCGCGCGTCCCATGCGACCCACGAGCTTGGCGCCGCCAACACCTGTCGCCACACCGCCCGCCGCCGCCGCCAGAATTTTAAGGTATGCGCGCCGTGACGCGCCGCGCCCTGTCGTGTGAGCCATTCTGAAGTCCCTCCGCTTCCGTTTCACAACCAGCTTCGATGAGCATGGTACTGTTCCGTATTTCCTCCGTCAACCGCTATTACCCGGCAGGCGCTCCGACCGTCTGCTAACGGGTCCGGTAGATGGCCCCGCTCGCAAAAGCGGCCCATGCGGTTTCGAACCAGTGAGCCGTCGGGGGTAACGGTCTGCGTGACACCCAGCGCTGGCGGATGTTCCCGTCCGTGCCTACCTGTGTCTCTTGGACCTTTTCGCGGAACGACGGGTCCTCGGGAACCGGGCACCCGTCACGGCCGATGACCCATGCGGAGCCGCGGCTGCCCACCCCTGACTGCACTGCGAACCGCTGTGCCGCAAGATAGACCGCGTGCGCAAAACAGAGCTGCCTGTTTTCGAACGCCCGGATTAACTCCGCCGCGTTTTGCGCACGGCAGCCGGCGGTCGCAAGCCGCCCCGTTTGCTCCCGCGCTTCTTTAAGCGCCGCATTCAGCGAGGCCGCCGAACGCAGGTGTGCGCCCGCACGGCTCATGCGCTGTTGGAATTCGGCGCGGCAGTCGCGCCAGGTCCATGACGAGCGTGCGCACGCTTCGGCGAACCTGCGGTTTTCTTTCAGCGTCTGCTTCAGGGCTGCATGGAACGCCGCCCCGCACTCGCAGTCGTCCGCATAAACGGCGGCAATGTACTCCGCCGCCCGCACGCCGCCGACCTGTCCCGCATTGAGGGCCGCACCGCCAGGCCGGCCGACCCCGTGAGAGCCGTTGACTTCACCCACCGGGAAGAGGTGCTTGATGTTGACCGATTCCCACCAGAGGTCAGCGGCCAGCCCGCCGTTGTTGTGCTGGGCGCAAACGGCGATCTCCAAAGGCTCTTTCGCGAGGTCGATGCCCTGCGCGCGATAAAGGCCGTAAGCGCCGGGATTCATGTGCCTGAGACGGGCGAGGGGCGGCGGCTGTTTCGCGCCGGACTGTTCAAGATAGGCGCGCGCTTCGGCGGCGAGTGCCGCAAAATGGAACCCTGCGTCGTCTCGCCTGAAATCGAGGAAAACACGGCGGCCCTTGGTCACGCATTCTTCGTGGACGAGCCGATCGATGCGCGACGAGCCGGCCTCTGCCTTGTCCGCATCGAACGGCCATTGATAGCCCTTAAGGAAAAGCATGGTGTGCGCCTCAGCCGCAGACCCGAGCGACTCCGTCAAGAACGCCCGCTGATCGGAGCGGCCGTCGGCTGCCGTCGAAAAGAGCCGCGGCACGGCTTGCATGTAGGAGCCCGAGACGTTCCAGCGATGCCGGATCGAAGCGAGGCCGAACTGTGACTCGGGAAGATTTTGCGCACGGGCACCGGCCCGCAGCGCTACGCCGATCGCACCGGTGTGGGCCGCAGGGTAGACGCTTGCTGCATAGAGCCCGCCGAAACCTCCCGTCGCAAACACCACGTTTGCCGCACGGAACGCCTGCCACGCACCCGAAGCGTCCAGTGCCAATGCGCCACACGCGCGCCGCGTTGAGCCTTTTCCGCAGACCAGCAGGTCGGTTACGGAGAGCTTCTCGAATACGGGCACGCCCAGCCGCTTGACTTCACGGATGAGAGCCAAGCACATGTCTCGCGAGGTGTAGGGGCCGGTTGAGGTCGCCCGCCGCACGGGATCATGGTCTGTCTTGTATCCGGGATACTGGCCATACGCGTCCTGTGGGAAGGGGACTCCCAGGTTGACCAGATTGAAGAATGACCGCGCCGAACCCGCGGCTTCGGCTAGGGCCAGGTCGCCGTGCATGCCGCCCGCTGCGAAAAGAGCGGAAGCCATCTCTGCGACAGAGTCGGCCTCCGCGCCACAAAGCCCCAGCTTGTAATAGGTCTGCTTATCGCTTCCCGTATTGATGGAGGTGCCTTTGTCGAGGCCCTCGGTGACGATCATCACGTCGATGCCGCGCCGGCGAAGCTGCACGGCCGCGTTGAGTCCCGCTGCGCCCGAGCCGATCACCAGCGTGTGGACACGGGTGACCGGTGTGTCCGTCGCGAGCTTCCGCGTCTCAGTGTGCCGTCCGCGCATGCGTGTCTCCCGATTAAAGCCGCTGCACGGTCAGGCCGCCATCGACATGGATGACTTGTCCCGTCGAATAGGGCAGGTCGCCGCGAGCCAGCATGGCGACCGCGCGCCCGACATCTTCGGGCTCGCCCCAGCGCTTCTGGATCAGCAGTTCGGTTTCTGCGATCTTGGCATCGTACTTTGCGGAGACACTCTGGGTCATGTCGCTGTGGATGATGCCCGGGCGGACCTCATAAACCGGAATGCCCGATGATCCTAAGCGGCTTGCGAAAAGCCGAGTCATCATGGACAGGCCGGCTTTTGAAACGCAGTATTCGCCGCGGTTAACCGAGGCGACTTCGGCCGACACCGACCCGATGTTCACGATGCAACCGCTGAAAGTCGCATGCGCCTGCCGTTGCTCCAGCATCCAGCGGGCCGCCGCCTGTGTCAGAAAATAGGGCCCCTGCAGATTGATGCGCATGACGCGTTCGAAGCTGTCTTCGGCCGCGTCCAGCAGGTCAGCCCGAACCAAAGGAGCGACGCCTGCATTGTTGACCAACACGTGCAGCGCGCCGCAGTGGAGCCGTATCCGCTCGAACAGCGTTCGCCGGTCCTCGGCGCGGGATATGTCGGCGCGGCTGTAGACCACATCCGCACCTGTGGCGCGCAAAGCGCCCAGTGCGGACACGACGTCTTCTTCAGCGCGCGCGCCGCAGACCGCCAGGTTGAAACCCTCCTTGGCCAGCGCGAGGGCAACGCCGAGACCGATGCCGCGCGTACCGCCTGTCACTAACGCCACCCGTTTCATCGGAGCCCCCTCACCTTCAATCGTGCGAGACTTTGACTGGCTCGATATGCCAGATGTCGCGCGCGTACTCGCGGATCGTGCGGTCGGACGAAAACTTGCCTGCCCTCGCCACGTTGATGAGCGCCTTGCGGTCCCACGCCAGCGGCTGGCGGTAGAGCTCTTCGACCTTGTCCTGCGTTTCGATGTAGTCGCGCAGGTCGGCCAGCAGCATGTAGTAATCGTTAAAATCGAGCAGTGAGCGGATGATCGGATCAAGCAGCCCCGGCGTCAACAGGCAGAAGACGTTGCGCCGGATCATGTCGATCGCGCGGCGGATCTCCGGGTCAGCGTGATAAATGGCGCGCGACGAGTAAACCGGCCGCAGTTCCTCCACCTGATCGGCGCGCAGGCCGAAGATGAAGATGTTGTCGTCGCCGACCTCTTGGTGGATCTCCACGTTTGCGCCGTCCAGCGTGCCCACGGTCAGT
>Ga0209066_10003910_pt1 | contig 16622 bp, 10 predicted proteins | sample All_14_2_FD_187198 | JGI IMG/M metagenome (GOLD analysis project Ga0209066, IMG submission 187198) | Freshwater microbial communities in response to fracking from Pennsylvania, USA - Allegheny Zone_MetaG_DW_15 (SPAdes) (version 2) ...
TGGCCATCCGTCATGCGGCGCAACTCCTTGAAAACTATCGCCTGCCTGAGTGCGAGTTGTTTGTCACGCTGGAGCCCTGTGCCATGTGTGCCATGGCCTTGATGCATGCCAGGTTCAAGCGCGTGGTGTTTGCCGCGCACGACCCCAAGACCGGCGTGGCCGGGTCGGTGATCGATCTGTTCGGCATGCCCCAGCTCAACCACCACACCGTGGTGCAAAGCGGTTTGCTGGCCGAGCACAGCAGCCAGATGCTCAAACAGTTCTTTGCCGAGCGTCGTGCCCAGATCCGGGCCGAGCGTGATGCGCAACGTGCCGCCTTGATCCCGGTGGGCCAGGTCATCGAGCACCCGGGCGAACCTGACGCCAACTGATCTCTGTCAAACCTCTGCGACGCCACCCCCTGTCATTCGTGGGGGGTGGTGTTTTCCATGTCGTGGTATCTCGATACAGTGACGGGCATCGCATGGTTTGAGGGAGTCCTTCATGGGTGGTGTGTTGTTTACCAGGGGCAGCCGTGGGGCTGAAGTCAAGAAGATCCGTCAAGGTCTGATCAAGCAATTGGGCGACGATGCGGCCTTGTATGCCGGTCTGGCGGAGAGCGATGAGTTCGATGCCGTGACGGAAGCCGCCGTGCGGCAATGGCAATCCGGTGTGGGCGTGATTGCCGATGGCGTGGTCGGTCCACGGTCACTGGCGCTGTTGGGTGTGAGCCAATATCCCGCCCCGGATTTCCCGTTGGACTTTGACCATGTCAGGCGCTTGTTCCCGGCCACCAAGCCTGCCAACGTGGCGCGCTACCTGCCATATGTGTCGGCTGCCCTGCAGGCGCTGGGCTTGACCGACCGGAACATGATCCTGGCCTGCCTGGGCACCATCCGTGCCGAGAGCGAAGGCTTTGTGCCGATCTCCGAGTTCCCGTCCCAATACAACACCAAGCCAGGCATGGCGCCCTTCAGTGCCTACGATGGCCGCACCGCGCTGGGCAACACCAAGCCAGGTGATGGCGCCAAGTTCAAGGGACGCGGTTTTGTGCAACTCACCGGACGAGCCAACTACGAGCAGTTCGGCAAGGTGATCGGGATCGATCTGGCCGCAGCGCCTGACCTGGCCAACGCGCCCGAGGTCGCATCGGTGCTGCTGGCCAGCTTTCTGGCCAGCAAGGCCAAGGCCATGCGAGAGGCTTTGCTAAAGGGCGACCTCAAGGCCGCGCGCAAGCTGGTCAACGGTGGCTCGCATGGCCTGGATCGATTTGCCGACGTGTTCAAACTCGCCGAGGATGTAGCGCCTGTCTCGCGGCCTGAGGTGATGTCCGTGACGCTCAAGGGCGTTGCCAAGGGCAGAGCCGGGGCAGGGCGGGGCAAACTCCTCGCTGCCGCGGTGGCACAAGCTGCCCCCGTCAGCACAGGCCGTCGCAAGCCACCACTGACCACGCGCAAGGATGCCATCGACCTGCGTGACCGTGCCTTCACGCCTGCGCCGGTCAGTCTGCCAGACGAGTTCCCCTCGGCCGCAGACATCAAGGGGTTCCTGAATCGGTACACCAAAGCCGAGTTGATCCTGGACCAGGGCAACGAGGGTGCCTGCACCGGCTTTGGTCTGGCCTGCGTGGTGAACTACCTGCGCTGGAAAAAGCTGGGCGCACCCGCCAAGCTGGAGTCGGTCAGCCCACGCATGTTGTACAACTTTGCGCGCCGGTACGATGAATACGCTGGTGACAACTACGAGGGCTCCAGTTGCCGGGGCGCCATCAAGGGTTGGTTCCACCACGGGGTGTGCCCGGAGTCGGACTGGCGCTATGACGCCGTCGAGGCGGTCGAGCCCAAATACGGCTATGCCAAGCGTGCACAGGACAACACCCTGGGCGTCTACTACCGCATTGACCTCAAGTCGATCACGGACCTGCAAGCGGCCATTCATCAGGTGGGCGCAGTCTTTGTGTCGGCCTTCACCCATGACGGCTGGGATCAGGTCCCCAACAAGGCCAAATCGCCCACCGGACACGCCAGCGTGCCGGTGATTCCCTTTGACGGGCGCCCCTCTGAGGACCGTGGTCACGCCTTTGCCATTGTGGGCTTCAACGTTCAGGGCTTCATCATTCAGAACTCATGGGGCAAAGGCTGGGGCATGGGGGGCTTTGCCGTCATGACCTATGCCGACTGGCTGGCCAATGCCATGGATGCCTGGGTGGTGGCTCTGGGGGTGCCAGGGGTGGTCTCCGGCAAGGCTGGGGTGTCGTCCACCGGTGCTGCGGCGCTGGCGGGGCGTGACACCAGCCGTTGGTGGAGCGAGCGTCAGGCCTACGAGCACAGCGTCGTGCTGGGCAACGACGGCCGCGTGAAGCGTTATGTCACCGAAGATGAACTCAGCCGCACCTTGCTGCATCAGGCCGCTGGCATGCCTGACCAGTGGTTCCGCTGCAACCCAGCCCAAAAGAAGAAGCGCTTGGTGATCTACGCGCATGGCGGCTTGAATGGCGAAGGCGCAGCGGTCAATCGGGCCCGGGCCATGGGGCGATACTTCCTGGGTAACGACTGCTACCCCTTGTTCCTGGTCTGGAAGACCGGCTTGCTGGAGACCATCGGCAACATCATCTCTGATGGTCGAGCTGGTGCGCCCGCACGGGCCGGTGGGCTGTTGGAAAAGTTCACCGAACAGACCGACCAGTTGCTGGAAAAAAATCTTGGGCGCCCGCTGGTGCGCCCCATCTGGAGCGAGATGAAGGAGAACGCCGAACTGGCGTTTTCCAGCAGCCGTGGGGGTGACCTGTTGGTGACAGCCTTGCAAAAATTGATTGCCACCTGGGGTGACCAGTTGGAGATTCACCTGGTGGGCCACTCAGCAGGCTCGATCATCCTGGGGCACATGGTCTCCTTGATGGCGCAGCGGGGCTTGGCCGATCGGGTCAACAGCGTGCACCTGCTGGCGCCGGCCTGCACGGTTCAGTTTGCAAATCGCCATTACGCGCCCCAGACCGAGCTGATGAAGAACCTGCACGTCAGCTTGCTGTCCGATGAGGTGGAGAGGGCCGACAACACCGTCTACGCCTACCAGAAGTCCTTGCTGTACTTTGTCTCCAACGCACTGGAGACAGACTTGCGCACTCCCATCCTCGGGCTGGAGAACGTGTTCAAGCCCGAATACACCGGTTGGGATGGCGCTTCCAGCACAGGCGAGGCCTTGCGCAACTGGCGTCGCGCTGCGGCCGATGCAGGTCTGCTCAAACGCTTGAGCGTCATCGAGGATCGCAAGGTGACCGAGGCGTTGCCCGCGCACCAGATCCGCGCGGCTCACGGCACGTTCGACAACGACATCCAGGTGATGAGCAAGACCATCGAGCGGATCATCGGTCACGTGCCCAAGACCGTGGTCGACGACCTGCGTGGTTTTTGATCAGGGGCTTTGGGGGCTCTCGGGCGTTCTGGCAAAGTCCTCGGCAAAGCGAGGTTGCCGGAGCTGCCCGAGGGATCGGCCCTCGGTGCCCTTGGCCTGACGCAAGGCCTGCACCAATTGCAGGGCCGTCTGGTCGGTCGGGGGCAGGTCCACGTCCGTGTGGGCCAGTGGCGTCACGCGCGAGCCCCAGCGGATCAGGTGCGAGCACCAGGTCAGCCCGGCGCCAAAAGCAGGCAGCAGGATCAGGTCATGGGGTTTGACCACGCCGGTCTCGGCGGCCTCCACCAGCGCCACCACCACGGTGGCCGCCGACATGTTGCCGTACTTGTGCACGGTCAGGAACACCTTGTCCATGCTGGCACCGGCCCTTTTGGCCACGGCCTCGATGATGCGCAGGTTGGCCTGGTGAGGGACCACCAGGTTCACGTCATCGATCGTCACGCCACACTTGTCCATCACCTGGCTGGACGCCAGGCCCATGCCTTGCACGGCGCGCTTGAAGATGTCCTGTCCGTCAAAGTCCCAGTGGTTGTCGCCGAGCATCGCGCCCATGTTGGCGTAGTTGGCGCCAATGCCTCGCAGGCGCAGCGACTGGCGGGCATCGCCATAGCAGCCCAGGGATTCGCCCAGCACGCCCTCGGGGGCGTCCGTGGCCTGCAGCACCACAGCGCCGGCGCCATCGCCAAACAGCACGCACACGCCACGGTTTTCCCAGTCCATCACGCGCGACACCACCTCGACCCCGATGACCAGGGCATTGCGCACCACGCCAGTCTTGATCATGGCTGTGGCCGAGGTCAGCGCGTACATGAAGCTGGTGCAGGCGGTGTTGACGTCGAAGCAGGCGGCATGGTGGGCGCCCAGCATGACTTGAACGCCGGAGGCCTCGTTGGGCACGCCTTCGTCGCCGGTGCAGGTGCCGTAAACGATCAGGTCGATGTCTTCGGCCTTGAGGCCAGCACAGGCCAGCGCCCGCTCAGCGGCCACGTGGGCCAGTTGGTTGCCGGTGACGTGCGAGATCCGGCGTTCACGCATGCCGGTGCGCTGGACGATCCATTCATCGCTGGTGTCGATGAAGGTGGACAGGTCCTGGTTGGTCAGAACGGCAGGTGGCAGACACTTGCCCCAACCGGTGATTGCCGCATATTGCATGGCTGCTGCTACGTCAGAGAGTTCAACTTTGGATTGTCGCACCAAGAAAAAAGGCAGCTTGCGCTGCCTTTGGCTCAGGGTGAGCAGGAGATCACATGCCGGCGTAGTTGGGGCCACCGCCGCCTTCAGGCGTGACCCAGACGATGTTCTGGGTGGGGTCCTTGATGTCGCAGGTCTTGCAGTGCACGCAGTTCTGCGCATTGATCTGCAGGCGATCGGTGTTGTCTTCGTTCTTGACGAACTCATACACCCCAGCTGGGCAGTAGCGCGACTCGGGGCCTGCGTACTTGGCCAGGTTGATCTTGACGGGCACCGATGCGTCCTTCAAGGTCAGGTGAGCGGGCTGGTGCTCTTCGTGGTTGGTGTTGGAGACAAACACCGAGCTCAGGCGATCGAACGTGATCTTGCCGTCGGGCTTGGGGTAGTCGATCTTGGCGCACTCGGACGCGGGCTTGAGGAAGGTGTGGTCCGCAGCGGGGTTCTTGAGTGTCCAGGGTGGCGTCTTGATGCCCAGCTTGGGCAGCAGCCAGTGCTCGACACCGGTCATGATCATGCCGACGTACATGCCCTTCTTGAACCAGGGCTTGAAGTTGCTGGCACCGGCCAGCTCTTCGTGCAGCCAGCTCTTCTCGAAAGCCTCGGGGTAGGCGGTCAGCACGTCGGACTGGCGGCCTGCGTTCAGGGCGTCAAACAAGGCGTCGGCGCACAGCATGCCGGACTTGATGGCCGCGTGGCTGCCCTTGATGCGCGAGGCGTTCATGTAGCCCGCGTCGCAGCCGATCAGGGCGCCACCGGGGAACACGGTCTTGGGCAGGCTGGGCAGGCTGCCGTTGTTGATGGCGCGTGCGCCGTAGCTGATGCGCTTGGCGCCTTCGAGGTATTGCTTGATGCTGGGGTGGGTCTTCCAGCGCTGCATTTCTTCAAAAGGGCTCAGCCAGGGGTTCTTGTAGTCCAGGCCGACCACAAAGCCCAGCGTGACCTTGTTGTCTTCCAGGTGGTACAGAAAGCCGCCACCAAAGGTTTCGGTGTCCATGGGCCAGCCGGCGGTGTGGACCACCAGGCCAGGCTTGGCCTTGGCTGGATCGATTTCCCACAGTTCCTTGATGCCGATGCCAAAGCTCTGAGGGGCCTTGCCGTCGGACAGCTTGAAGTTGGCGATCAGTTGCTTGCCCAGGTGGCCGCGAGCGCCTTCCGCAAAGATGGTGTATTTGCCCAGCAACTCCATGCCCAACTGGAAATTGTCGGTCGGTTCGCCCGATTTGTCGATGCCCAGGTTGCCAGTGGCCACGCCCTTGACGGAGCCGTCGTCGTTGTAGAGCACTTCCGCGGCAGAGAAGCCGGGGAAGATTTCAACGCCCAGGGCCTCGGCTTGCTGACCCAGCCAGCGGGTCACGTTGCCCAGGCTGATGACGTAGTTGCCTTCGTTGTGGAAGTTGTTGGGCACCAAAGCGGCAGGCGTCTTGAAACCAGCCGTCTCGTTGTTGAGGAACCAGACCTCGTCAGACGTGACGGGCTGGTTCAGGGGCGCGCCCAGCTCTTTCCAGTTAGGAAACAGTTCGGTGATCGAGCGTGGGTCCATCACGGCGCCCGACAGGATGTGCGCGCCGGGCTCGGAGCCCTTTTCCAGCACGACGACGGAGATTTCCTTGCCTGCTTTTTCGGCTTGTTGCTTCAAGCGGATGGCGGTGGACAGGCCACCGGGGCCGCCGCCGACGATCACGACGTCATATTCCATCGACTCGCGGGGGCCGAATTGGGCAAGGATTTCCTGGGGCGTCATCGTGTGTCCTTCGGGGAAAGAATTCAGTGGGGCGCTTGGGCAGCGCTTTGGCAAAGTCGGCGATTGTAATTCGGCCTTTGCGTCACGTTCAGGCGCGATTCTGTCAGAAAAAAGCACGACCGTTCTAAATACTTTACAGGCGATCGAAAATCCGCCACAACGAGCCTGGAAAGAGGGCGTCCAACCCGGCATTTCACAACATGGCCTCCAGGGGCCTTCGTGCTAAGGTCAACACCAGAATTCAACGACAACGAAGACACCTCATGAGCTACACCATTGACCTTTCCGGCCGCGTGGCCCTGATCACCGGCGCCTCCAGCGGCTTGGGCAAACAGTTCGCGCTGACCCTGGCAGAAGCGGGTGCTGCGGTGGTCCTGGCCGGTCGCCGGATCGAGCGACTCAAGAGCCTGCGCGCCGAGATCGAAGCGGCCGGTGGTGATGCACATCTGGTGGGCATGGACGTGACCGAGGTCGACAGCATCCGTGCGGCCGTGGCCCATGCCGAGACCGAGGTCGGCCCCATCGACATCCTGATCAACAACTCGGGCGTGAGCACGACCGAGCGCCTGGTCGATGTCACGGAAGAAACCTATGACTATGTGTTTGACACCAACACGCGGGGATCGTTCTTTGTGGCGCAAGAGGTGGCCAAGCGCATGCTGGCGCGCGCCAAGGGTTCTGCGCCGGGTACCTTCACGGGGGGCCGCATCGTGAACATCGCATCGGCGGCCGGTCTGCGCACCATGCCGCAGATTGGTGTGTATTGCATGAGCAAGGCGGCGGTGGTGCACATGACCAAGGTGATGGCGGCCGAGTGGGGCCGTTTCGGCATCACCACCAACGCGATCTGCCCGGGCTACATCGACACCGAGATCAACCACCACCACTGGCAGTCCGAAGGCGGCAAGAAGCTGATCAGCATGCTGCCACGCAAGCGAGTGGGGCACCCCAAGGATCTGGACGCGCTGCTGGTGATGCTGTGCTCGCCCAACAGCGACTTCATCAACGGTGCCGTGGTGTCGGCCGACGACGGCATGGTGGCGGGTTGATCGTGAACTGATGTCTTGAATTGCCGGGGCCTGACCCAACGTGACCGTCATCTGCTTTTGAAGCACTGAACAGCACCATGCGATTCGAAATTCCTGATCACAAGATCCTTGTGCACGAACTGGTCCTGCCCATTTACTGGGGCGAGATGGACGAGCTGGGGCACGTCAACAACACGGTCTACTTCAAGTACATGGAGCAGGCCCGCGTGTCGTGGATTGCCAGCCAGAGTGGACAGGTCAGCTCCGAAGAAGAGGGGCCGGTCATTGCCAACACCTTCTGCAACTTCTACCGGCCTCTGGTCTTTCCGGGGCAGGTGGTGGCGCGGTTGTACGTGGCGCATCCGGGGCGCACCAGCATCGACACCTTCGTGACGCTGGAGCGGCAGGACGATCCGGGGCAGGTGTATGCCGCCGGTGGCGCCACCCTGGTCTGGGTCAGCATGAAGGATGGGCGCCCCTTGCCGTTGCCCGGTTTCCTGCGTGCGCTGGAGGGCTCCTTGCCTGCTTTGCCCGGCGGGGAGTCACATCCCGCCTTGCCAGGCAAGTGATCTTCGGGACCGCTGCAACAGGCACGCGCCCTACGCGAGGTACGCGCAAGATTTTTCCGCCAATTCACTGGATTTCTTCCTGCGACCCGGTGTACGCTGTAATTGTTGCGGTGCAGCACGAGCGCCGAGTCCCCAAGGAGTGATTGGATGAACAAGGTCTACCCCGATGCCGCCAGTGCGCTGGCGGGGATCGTCAAAGACGGACAACTGCTGGCTGTGGGGGGCTTTGGCCTCTGCGGCATCCCTGAGGCCCTGATCGATGCGCTGCAGGCCAGTGGCGTCAAGGACCTGACCGTCATCTCGAACAATGCCGGTGTCGATGGATTCGGCCTGGGCAAGTTGCTCAACACGCGCCAGATCAAGAAAATGATCTCCAGCTATGTGGGTGAGAACAAGGAGTTCGAACGCCAGTACCTGGCCGGCGAGCTGGAGCTGGAGTTCACCCCCCAAGGCACCCTGGCTGAGAAGCTGCGTGCGGGCGGCGCTGGCATTCCCGCCTTTTTCACCAAGACAGGTGTGGGCACCATCGTGGCCGATGGCAAGGAAACCCGTGAATTTGATGGCGAGGTCTACGTGATGGAGCGTGCCCTCATGCCGGAAGTGGCCTTGGTCAAGGCCTGGAAGGCCGACAAGTCGGGCAACCTGATCTTTCGCCGCACGGCGCGCAACTTCAACCCGGCAGCGGCCATGGCGGGCAAGATCACCGTGGTCGAGGTTGAGCAGATCGTCGAGACCGGGAGCATTGACCCTGATGCCGTGCACCTGCCCGGCATCTACGTGCACCGGATCGTGCACAACCCGAACCCGGAAAAGCGCATTGAAAAGCGCACGCTCACCGAAAAGGCAGGAGTCTGACCATGGCATGGACGCATGACGAAATGGCGGCTCGTGCCGCGCAAGAGCTGCAAGACGGCTTCTATGTGAACCTGGGCATTGGCTTGCCGACCTTGGTAGCCAACCATGTCAGCCCGGACATTGATGTGTGGCTGCAGTCCGAGAACGGCATGTTGGGTATCGGCCCCTTCCCGACTGAAGACGAGGTCGATGCCGACCTGATCAACGCGGGCAAGCAGACGGTGACCGTGTTGCCGGGTTCGTCGATCTTTGGATCGCACGACAGCTTTGCCATGATCCGTGGCGGCAAGATCAACCTGTCCATCCTGGGGGCCATGCAGGTCTCTGAAAAAGGGGACCTGGCCAACTGGATGATCCCCGGCAAGATGGTCAAGGGCATGGGCGGTGCGATGGACCTGGTGGCCGGCGTCAAGCGCGTGGTCGTGCTGATGGAACACGCCGCCAAGAATGGCGAGCACAAGTTGCTGCAGCACTGCAGCCTGCCCCTGACGGGCGTGGGTGTGGTCGATCGCATCATCACCGAGCTGTGCGTGCTGGACGTGACGCCCGAAGGCTTCAAGTGTGTCGAGCTGGCGCCTGGCGTCACCCCTGAAGAGATCCGCCTCAAGACGGGTGCCCACGTTCACCTGTCGCACCTGACGGCTTGATGAGTGCCGGCCAGGCCGGTGTCGTCACTAGACCGCCTTCGGGCGGTCTTTTTTGTCGCGACCGGTCCCATGACGCAGCGGCGGCTGACGTTAGTTTGCGGTTGCTCAAGGCCCAGTGTCGAAATGCCCCTTTTGGCATGCCTGTTTGTGCATTTAATGCACTGACAGAATGTTTGAGGAGTCTGGACATGAAAAAAATGGTTTCTTGGGCCTGCGCTACCCTGGCGCTGAGCGCCTCTCTGGCCAGCCTGCCAATGGCTCAGGCCGCTTCGCCTGACAGCTTGCCACCCATTGAGTCCTCTGCCTTGACGCGAGAGGTGGAGACCTTGGTGCAGCAGATCAAATCCGGGTCTCTGGCCGCCATGACCGACGAGCAGGTCGTCAAGGTGTTCATGCAGCTCAACCCCCAGGCCGCCCTGGCCTACCTGGAGGCCACCGTCAAGGTGCTGGGCGAGTATGAGCTGTGGATGCGTCGGGAAGAGCGCCTGGCCAGCGGGTGGACCCCTCAGCCCTTTGTCAACTACATCAAGTACCGGCATCAGCCTCGGCAGGTGTACGTCAAGTGGCTCAAGGGCGGCCCCAACGCCGGGCAAGAGATCATCTATGACGAGACCCAGCGCAAGGACGCCATCTACGGGCACCTGGGCGGGCTTTTGAGCATGGTGTCGATGTGGACCGCGATGGATGGCAGCATGGCCCGCAGCAACTCCAATCACACGGTCAGGGACCTGGGCTTGCAGCCCATTGTGGGCATCATCGCCAGCGAAAATCGAATGCGTGTCAAGGAAGGGTACTCATCCGCCCCCGATCAGGTGGAGGTGAGTCGCCTGGGTGGTGAGCGAATGGTGGCGCTGACCTGGATCACGCCACCGAGTGTGACCAAGGCCTACTCCCGCAAAGCCCGGATCCATGTGGACATCAAGCAGCCCATGATCCGGCAGATTGAAACCTGGGACGACAGGGGCGACATGATCGAGCGCATTGCGTTTGACCGGGTCGTGCCCGCCCGGTTCACCGATGCCGACTTTGACCCCAAGAACCCGGATTACGCGTTCTGAGCCGGTGCGGGGTGTGGCCTGGGTGACAATTCGCGCATGAGCATGAATCTGATCACTTGGGGCCTTGTCGGGCTCAACCTGCTGGTGTTGTTGGTGGTGGCATTGCTGTGGATGCGCCAGCGCGCCCAGGCCGACGGTGGTGCGCCTGCCGTGCACGAGGTGCTGCTGAGCTTGCAGATGAACCTGCAACAAAGGCTGGACGCCCTGGAGCGCGACCTGCGCGATGAGCTCAGCCGCAGCGCGGGTGGGACGCGCCAGGAGTTGGGTGGCACCCTGGCGCATTTTCAGCAGACCTTGCTGACCCAGCAGGGTGATGGGGTGCGCACCCAGAACGAGCAACTCGACAGCTTTCGGGTGCAACTGGCCCAGATGCAGCAGGCGCTGGCCGACACCCTGCGCCAGACCACCCAGGCCCTGATGGCGCAGGCGCAAAGCACGCGAGAGTCGCAGCAGGCCTCGCTGCTGCAGTTCTCGGAGGCGCAAGAGGCATCCTCCCGGCGTTTGTCCGATGCGCTCAATGAGCAGGTGCGTTTGCTGTCGGACAGCAACGAGCGCCGCTTGCTGGAGGTGCGCCAGACGGTGGAGACGCGCCTGCAGGCCTTGCAGGACGACAACGAGAAGAAGCTGGAGCAGATGCGCCAGACGGTCGACGAAAAACTGCACGCGACGCTGGAAGCCCGCCTGGGCGAGAGCTTCAAGCAGGTCGCCGAGCGGCTGGAGCAGGTGCACAAGGGCCTGGGCGAGATGCAGCGCCTTGCCAGCGACGTGGGATCGCTCAACCGGGTGCTGACCAACGTCAAGACCCGCGGCATCTTTGGCGAGGTGCAACTGGCAGGCCTGCTGGAGCAGGTCTTCACGCCCGAGCAATACGCGGTCAACGTGGAAACCGTGCCGGGCAGTGGGGCCCGCGTCGAGTTTGCGATCCGCCTGCCAGGGCGGGGGGGCGATGACGGCGCGCCCTTGTGGCTGCCGATTGATGCCAAGTTTCCCCGCGAGGACTACGAGCGTCTGCTTGAAGCCCAGGACCGTGCCGATGCGCCTGGCGTGGAGGCCGCCTCCAAGGCGGTCGAACAGCGCCTGCGCATGGAAGCCCGCACCATTGCCGAGAAATACCTGGCGCCGCCTCACACGGCCGACTTTGCCATCTTGTTCCTGCCCACTGAGGGCCTGTATGCCGAGGCCCTGCGCCGTCCTGGCCTGATGGAGGCCCTGCAGCGCGAGCATCGCGTGATGCTGGCCGGACCCACCACTTTGCTGGCCACGCTCAACAGCTTGCAGATGGGCTTTCGGACGCTGGCGCTTGAAAAGCGCTCCTCAGAGGTCTGGCAGGTGCTGGGGGCGGTCAAGACCGAGTTCAGCAAGTTTGGGGATGTGCTGGCCAAGACCAAGAAAAAGCTGGACGAGGCCAGCAACACCATCTCTCAGGCCGAAACCCGAACCCGGGTCATGGGCCGTGCCCTCAAGCAGGTCGAGACCATGCCCGAGGCTCAGGCCAGCCTGATCCTGCCCATGGGTCCGGACGATGCCGAACCGGGCCTGGTGATCGCTGCCGACGATTGATCGATGGGCCGGTCACAAGGCCTGAGGGGACAGTCCTTCAGCGCGTGGCGCCCAGGGCCCTGGCGCGCTGCAGCGTGGCCTGAAGCTCGCCCTCGCCAGCTTGCTCGGCCGCCTGGGTGGGCCAGCCTTGCAGGTGCTGCTCGCACAGCCCGGCCAAGGCCGACATCCAGGCTGGCCGGTCGTTCAGGCAGGCGATGTAGTGAAAGTCCTGCCCGCCACTGCTCAGGAAGGCCTGCTTGCCCTCCATGGCGATTTCTTCCAGCGTCTCGATGCAGTCCGACACAAAGGCCGGACAGATCACGTCAACCCGTTTGACGCCGGCCTTGCCCAGCTCGTGCAGCGTGGGCTCGGTGTAGGGCTGTAGCCACCGGGCGCGGCCAAAGCGGCTCTGAAAGCTCACCACGTACTGGTCCTTGCTCAGGCCCAGTCGCTCGGCCAGCAGGCGTGCGGTCTTGTGGCACTCACAGTGATAGGGGTCGCCCAGGTGCAGGGTGCGCTCGGGCATGCCATGAAAGCTCATCAGCAGCTTGTCACCGCGGCCTTCGCGCAGCCAGTACTGGCGCACCGAATCGGCCAGTGCTTCGATGTAGCGTGGATCGTCGTGGAAGTGGCTGACAAAGCGCAACTCCGGGATCCGGCGTGTCTTGCGGCCCCAGGCAAAGACATCGTCCATCACGCTGGCTGATGTGGCACCGCTGTACTGCGGGTAGAGCGGTACCACCAGCACACGGGTGGCGCCCTCGGCCTGAAACGCCGTGAGCTGCGAGGCAATGCTGGGCTCGCCATAGCGCATGGCCCACTTGACGATGACTCGGTGGCCACGCTCGCCCATGTAGCCTTGCAGCAAGGTGCCCTGACGTTCGGTCCAGACCCGCAGGGGAGAGCCCTCGGGCATCCAGATGCTGGCGTACTTCAAGGCCGATTTGGCCGGCCTGACGCGCAGGATGATGCCGTGCAGGATGGGCTTCCAGATCAGACGCGGGATCTCGACCACACGGGGGTCGCTGAGGAACTGCCCCAGGTAGCGGCGCAGCGCCGATGCAGTGGGCGCCTGGGGCGTGCCCAGGTTGACGATCAGCACGCCCGTGGTGGGGCGGCGGGCATGGTCACAGGTGGGTTCTTTGGCAAAGCTCATGAGGCCGCATTGTGGGCCTGATCCGGGTCCTGCGAGGCCAGGGCACTCAAGGTCGAGATGACCAAGGGGATGTCGATGGGTTTTGTCCAATAGCCGACGAAGCCCTCGCGGGTGGCCCGCGCCAGGTCTTCAGGGAGCGCATCGGCAGAGCACATGTAGGCCGGCACGTCCCTCAGTCCTGGCTGGGTTCTCAAGGCTTGCAGCACTTCAAAGCCGCTCATGCCTGGCAGGTGGGCATCGACCACCAGGACTTCTGGCTGGAACTCCCTGGCGATGGTCAAGGCCAGTTGCCCGTCTTCGGCAATCTCCAACTGAAGGTAGGGGTAGGGGCGCAAGGCCTCTTCGAACAACAGGGCGTTGATGCGGTTGTCCTCGATGTACAGCACCCTCAGCGGGTGTTCGGTGCAGTGGGCCTTTGAGTTCAAGATGGGTTCGGCAATGACGGGCATGGGAGGGAGTGGCGCGGATGATGCTGGCCCGGACGGGACAGGTTGGCCCATGGTGGCCTGTGGCAGGGTGATGACGATGCGGGTGCCGGCGTTGGGCGCGCTGCGGATTTCAATCTCGCCGCCCATGGCCTGGATCAGGGACCGGGTGATGACCAGTCCCAACCCGGAGCCTTCGATGGCGGAGGTGTCGCGTCCCAGTCGTTCAAAGGGTTGGAACAGTCGGGCCAACTGGCCAGCGTCCATGCCCAGCCCGGTGTCCTCGATCATGATCTGGACGGCGTCGTTGGGGGCCCCTGACAGGCTCAGTCGAACCTCGCCACTGGGGCGGTTGTATTTGATGCCGTTGGACACCAGGTTGTTGAGCACCTGCTTGAGCCGTTTGCGGTCGCTCCAGACCTGCCAGCCGGGCTCGATGGGGGCTCGCAGGGCAATCCCAAAGCGTGAGGCCATCGGGCCCAGCATGTGCACGCACTGGTTCACGGCATCGTGCAGGTCGATCCATTCGGTCTTGAGCGTCACCGCCCCTGACTCGATCTGCTGCAGGTCCAGCACCTCGTTGACCAGCTCGTTGAGGTGCTCGCTGCCGCTGAGGATGCGCTCGGCATACTCGATCAGCTCTCGAGGGCTGGTGGACACGCTCTCACTTTGGTCAAGCCGTTGTTTGAGCAACTGGGCAAAACCATGCACGGCATTGAGCGGCGTGCGGATCTCGTGGCTCATGCGCGAGAGGAACTCGCTCTTGGCCTGGTTGGCTGCCTCGGCGGACTGTTTGTCGCGCAGCGCCCGCTCTGCTTGCTTGATGGGGGTGATGTCAGAGAAGGTCCCGACCACGCGTGCCGGATTGCCCAGGGCATCTCTGGCCACGACCTTGCCGCGCAGCAGGGCCCAGATGTCATGTCCGTCGCGGTGCCGAAGCTTGCACTCCAGTTGAAGGATGCCCCGCCCCTCTTGACGAAACTGCAGGAAGGTTGATTCCACTCGCTCCAGGTCATCTGGGTGCACGTGCTCTCGAAGTGCCTGAGGGGTGTCGTCCAGGTCCTCCTGGGTCAGTCCCAGCATTGCCCGACAGCGGGAGGAATAGAAGGCCCGACCGTTGATGAGGTCCCAGTCCCAGACCCCATCGCCGGCGCCTTCGAGGGCGAATTTCCAGCGCTCTTCGCTCAGACGCAGCCGCTCGGCCGCCATCTGTCGCTCGGTCACGTCGTGCAGCAGGCCGATCACGTGGCTCACCGCCTGGCCTTCCGGGGCCTTCAAGGGTGTCAGACGCAGTTCAAAGGTGCGATCCTGCGCCTGATCCGCGTCCGTGGCGGTCAGCATGGCCACGCAAGGCAGCCCGGCATTCAGCGATTGATTCAGCAGGGCCAGACCGGAGGGGTTGTCGCCCAGCTCGCTCAGCAGTTCCAGCAAAGGGCGGCCTTGCAGTTGTGCCACGCGCAGCTTGAGCAAGGACTCATTGCCCGGCGTGGCGTAGACCACCGGGTGGCCAGCCACGGTCGCATCCATGACCAACAGACCCAGGCTCAGGTCAGCCTGAAGCACTTGCTGCAAGGTCTGGATGTCACGCTCCAGGGTGCGTTGCTCGGTCATGTCCCGGGTCAGGAACAAGGTCCTGCCTTCCGGCATGGGTGACATGCGCCCCTCCAACTGACGCGCCACACCATCGCCTGTGGTCAGCTTGAATTCGAAACGCTGGAGCTGGCCTGTTTGGTGTGCCTTTTCCATGGCGGCTCTCTCGAGGCTGGCCAGCTCCTCGCCGACGACCTCGTCAAGGGTGCGGCCGCGCATCTCTTCAAACGGGCGGTGCATCATGGAGTGGTTGCGATGCCCGTCGCGGTAGCAGCCCTTGTCGTCCAGCACAAACCAGAGGTCGGGCAGGGCATCGAGCACCGCCTTGAGCCTTGCTTCCGAGGCCTGGAGGGCCTGTTGCTGCTCGGCGAGGATCAGGGACTCGGTGTGGGCCTGCGTGATGTCGGTGGCAAAGTGCAGGATGCGTCCATCGGACAGCGCCTGATCGCGAGACAGGATGACCCGGTCTTTGAGCCGGATCACGCGAGCACGGTTTTCCTGGTGCTGGTGGATGCGCCACTCGAAGAATTCATCTTCGCGGCCCTCTGCATCCGGGTAGTGCCCTTGTCGGATCAGTTGCCTGACCAGCGTTGGCCAGGTGGGGGCCTTGTGGACTTGGGGCAGCCCGACACTCTGAAGCCAGTGCCGATTGGCCAGCAGGATCTTGCCATCGGGGGCAGAGATCATCACCCCGGCATGGAAGGTCTCGGTGGCTTCTCGGAGCAGGTCGTCTCTTTGACGCTCACTGGCTTCCAGGGCCAGTTGTCGGGTCACGTTGCGACTGGCGCCCCGGTAGCCCATGAAACGGCCATCCTGGTCAAACACTGGCGTGCCGCTGATGCTGACCACCATGGGGCCCCGAGGGGTGATGCGCTCGCCCAGGGCATTGCTGAAGGGCTCGCGCCGCTGCCGAGCGTGAAGCAGGCGCTCCCAGGAGGCCCCCTGGTCCACGGTGCAGGGGGTGTAGATGTCCTTCACGCCCAGACCGATCTCGGCCATCGGATCCAGTCCGGTGTGATGCATCAGGCCCTCCGACACCCATTGGAGCTTGCCTTCGTGGTTGGTCTCCCACAACCAGTCGCTGCCGGCCTGACTGGCCCCGCGGACGCGAGCGGCTTCGCGCTTCACGCGCCTGTGGTGAATGCGGGCTTCCAGGACCTGCTGTGCGATCAAGGCCAGGTCTTGCAGCGCGGTGATCTGATCTGCGGTCAGCGCCCGATCCTGTCGATCCATGACGCACAGCGTGGCCAGGACATGGCCTTCCACCGTGAGGGGCAGCCCGGCATAAAACTGCCAGACAGCAGAGGAGGGGTCTGCCCGATCGATGTGGATGCCGCCTGCGTTCATGGTCCGGGCGCACCAGGAGCCTTCCCGGCTGGCATGGCGACTCTGCAGGCCATGGCGGGCCAGCGCATACAAACGGTGGGCGTCGA
>Ga0209066_10003911_pt1 | contig 16617 bp, 18 predicted proteins | sample All_14_2_FD_187198 | JGI IMG/M metagenome (GOLD analysis project Ga0209066, IMG submission 187198) | Freshwater microbial communities in response to fracking from Pennsylvania, USA - Allegheny Zone_MetaG_DW_15 (SPAdes) (version 2) ...
CCCACGCTGCGCCCGCCGCTGCCAGCGCGCCCGCCCCGGCCTGCGCGGGAATCCGATGCACCGCGCATCCAGTGGCCGACCGAAGGCGCGGTAGTGACGCATTTCGGGGAACGCGTATCGGGCATCCCCACCAACGGGATCGACCTGACCGCGCATTACGGCACCAAGGTCCGCGCCGCGGCAGCGGGTACGGTGCTCTACGCCGGGAAGGAGCCGGAACGCTTTGGCCAGTTGATCCTGATAGATCACGGCGGCGGCTGGGTAACCGCCTATGCCTATCTCGGCACGATGACCGTCAAGGAAGGCGACAAGGTTACCGCGCGCGAACGCATCGCGCTGGTGGGCAAGAGCGGTGAGGCGACCCGCCCGACCGTCCATTTCGAACTGCGCCGCAACAACGTGCCGCGCGATCCCGAACTTTACCTGCCGTCCCGGCTGTGATGGGCCTGATGCGTCCATCGGCCAGTAGCGGAACCAGCGGCGGCAAGGCCCGCCGCCGCCCTGAACGGTTGCTGCGCCGTGCGGTGAAAGTGCCGGTCTGGGCCGACGCCGGGCTGCGGCTGGGCGGGGCGCTGGCGCTGGTCATGGTGGTGGTGCTGGTCCACTGGTTCGACCGCGACGGATTGAAGGACACCCACGACGGGCACATCAGCTTTCTCGACGTGGTCTATTTCACCATGATCTCGATCACCACCACCGGCTTTGGCGATATCGCACCGGTCAGCGACCGGGCGCGGCTGGTTGAAGCGGTGATCGTCACGCCGATCCGGCTGGCGGTGATCTTCATTTTCGTGGGCACGGCCTACAACTTCATCATCAAGCATAGCTTGGAAAGGTGGCGCATGGCGCAGATCCAGAAGAACCTCAGGGAGCACATTGTCGTGCTCGGCTTTGGCATATCGGGGTCCGAGGCAGTGTCCGAACTGGTCGCACGCGGTACCGATCCGCAATGCATCGTGGTGATCGACCGCGACGAGGAACGGCTCGATTCCGCCGCCGCGCTGGGCTGCAACGTGATGAGCGGCGATGCCACGCGCGACGCCACGCTGATGGATGTACACATCCACCAGGCCAGCGCCGTGCTGGTTTCCGCGGGACGCGATGATACCTCGATCCTGATAACGCTTACCGCGCGCCACTTGGCGCCCGACGTGCCGATCAGCACCGTTGTCCGCGCGGCCGACAACGAAGTGCTGGCACGGCAGGCAGGCGCCAGCACGGTAATCAATCCGGTGCGCTTTACCGGACTGCTGCTGGCGGGATCGGCGCATGGCCTGCACGTGGCCGATTACCTGGGCGATCTGGCATCCATCGAAGGGCGGGTGCAACTGGTCGAACGCCCGGTCCGCCCCGAAGAGATCGGCCAGCCGCTGCGCTCGCTGTCCGGCGGTGGGCAGGGCCTGCGCGTCTACCGCGACGGGGTGGCGCTGGGCTTCTGGGAAGAAGGCGCAAACACCTTGCGCAAGGGCGATATCATCGTCGAAATCGTGCCCACGACCGAAGGCTGAACCGCCCGCGCGATCATGCCATGAGCTTGAACGCCAGCCCCATGGTGAGATAGGCGACAAGCCAGAACCCGCCGTCGATCAGGGCAAGCCGGGTGCAGATGCGCTGGTGCGTATAGCTGATCCACAGCGACGGGATGACAAAGGCGATCGCCAGCCCGCCCGACATCATGAAATAGAGCCACCACTTCACCGCCAGCGTTTCTGCCCCCACCCGCGCGAACATGTGACCCATCATGGCGGCGGTGACGAACAGCAGCGCAGCGGTGATTGCAGCGGTGCGCGCGGGCGATGTGCGGATGCCAAGCCCGCCCGGCCCGACTGCTTCCAGCCGCGCCCGGCCGAACAGCGGCCCGTACCACAGCGTCGAAACGCCAAGGGCGCACAAAGCGGCCACAACAACGGCAATCCAGTTGACCGGACCCATTTCAATCCTTCAGTTGCGCGCCCCCGATTGGGACGAAACGTACCGTGACCGGTCCCGCTTGGCAATCGGGTGCGCCGCCCGGTGCAGCAGGCATCACGGGCAGGCGTGACGGCGGGGCAATTTTGGCCTATGGGCCGCGCCACGATGGCAAGCCAGACACCCCCGATCACGATCCCCGACGCGCCCAGAGTGGGCATGGTCAGCCTTGGCTGCCCCAAGGCGCTGGTGGATTCCGAACGCATCCTGACCCGGCTGCGCGCCGATGGCTATGCGATGAGCGCCGACTATGCCGGGGCCGACGTGGTGCTGGTCAACACCTGCGGCTTCCTGGATTCGGCCAAGGAGGAAAGCCTTGCCGCAATTGGCGAGGCAATGGCCGAAAACGGCCGCGTGATCGTGACGGGATGCATGGGCAACGAAGCCGAAGCGATCCGCGCGCGTTTTCCGCAAGTGCTGGCAGTAACCGGCGCACATCAATACGAGGCGGTGGTCGAAGCGGTGCACGAAGCCGCCCCGCCCAGCCAGGGACCGTACATCGACCTTATCCCGCAGGCCGATCCGGGCGACGTGAAGCTGACCCCGCGCCATTACAGCTATCTCAAGATTTCCGAAGGCTGCAACCACGCCTGCGCCTTCTGCATCATCCCTTCGCTGCGCGGCAAGCTGGCCAGCCGCCGCATCGACGCGGTGCTGCGCGAAGCGGAAAAGCTGGTCGCTGCGGGCACCCGCGAACTGCTGGTCATCAGCCAGGACACATCGGCCTATGGCGTCGATGTGAAGCATGAGGAACGCCTGTGGCAGGGCAACCCCGTGCGCACGCACATGACCGATCTGGCCCGCGAACTGGGGCGGCTGCGCACGCCCGACGGGCAGACCCCGTGGGTGCGGCTGCACTATGTCTATCCCTATCCGCATGTCGACGCGGTCATCCCGCTGATGGCGCAGGGGCTGGTCACCCCCTATCTCGACATTCCGTTCCAGCACGCCAGCCCCGCCGTGCTGCGCGCAATGAAGCGCCCGGCAAACGAGGCCAAGGTGCTCGACCGCATCCGCGCATGGCGCGAAATCTGCCCGGACATTGTGATCCGTTCCAGCTTCGTCGTCGGTTTCCCCGGCGAAACCGAGGCGGATTTCCAGTACCTGCTCGACTGGCTCGATGAAGCGCAGCTTGATCGCGTCGGGGCGTTCCGGTTCGAACCGGTTGAAGGCGCAGCAGCAAACGCCCTGCCCGGCCAGGTGCCCGAAGCGGTCAAGGAGGAACGCTACGCTCGCCTGATGGAAAAGACCGAGGCGATCAGCGCGGCCAAGCTCGCCGCCAGGGTTGGCCGCACGATCCGCGTGATCGTGGATGAAGTGGGCGAACCCGACGAAGACGGCGATGTCGGGGCCACCGCACGCAGCCAGGCCGATGCCCCGGAAATCGACGGCGCAGTCTATCTGCGCAACGTGCCCGCCACGCTCCGGTCCGGCGATTTTGCCGATGTGCTGGTCGAAGATGCCGATGCCCACGACCTGTACGGCGTGATCGTCGGCTGAAACGCGGCCCGGATCGCGGGGCCGGGCGGCTTCACCCCGCCACGGGACGCAAGGTCCAGTGGCTGACGCCCCATTCGCGCCCGCCGCGATGGCCGAACAACCCGGCGGTGGCGAGGTAGAACAACCGCCAGCGCCGCATCCACAGCGCCGTATCCGGCCCATAGACGCCGCGCAGCACTGGCTCGATCTCTGCCCGGCGGGCATCGAACAACGCCAGCCAGTCGAGCGCGGTGCGCTGGTAATGCGTGCCATCCCAGCGCCATTCGCCTTCCACTTCGAACAGATCGGCGAACTGGCGGATCAGGGTGTGGCTGGGCATGATACCACCGGTGAAGAAGTACTGCGCGATCCAGCTCGACTTATCCGCCGTGTCGAAACGGTAGGGATGGCGTTCGTGGCTGAAGACGTGGAGGAACAGGCGTCCGTCCGGGCGCAGCCAGTCGCGCACGCGGCCAAGCAGCAATCGCCAGTTGGCCATGTGTTCGAACATTTCCACCGACACGACCCGGTCATACCGGTCCGGCGCGACGAAAGTGTTCATGTCGGCGGTCAGCACGGTCAGGTTGGTGATGCCGCGCTGCGCCGCCATGGCGCGAATATGATCGCCTTGCGGGCGCGAATTGGACACGGCGGTGATTCGCGCCGCCGGAAAGCGCGCGGCCATGAACAGGCTCAAAGAACCCCAGCCGCAACCCAGTTCAAGGATGTCCTGCCCATCAGCCAGCCCGGCGTGGGCAACGGTCGCCTCCAGCGCGGCCTCTTCCGCCTCGTCCAGCGTTTCAGTGCCTGTTGGGTAAAGGCAGCACGAATACTTGGCATGGCGGCCAAGGCTCAGCGCGAAAAAGCGCGGCGGCAGTTCGTAATGCTGGGCGTTGGCGGCATCGACATGTTCGGCCAGCGGGCGCTGTGCCATCCACGCGGCGAACCCGGCGTCGTCCGGCCGGTCGCGGTAAAGCGCGCGGCGGCGCTTGCCGCAGAGGAAATCCACGCCCGCAGCGGTAACCGCATCGGGCAGGGGCGCGCGTTCGACAAGGGCAATCGCAGGGGCAAGCATGGACATTTCACCAGTCTAGCCACCGGGGTGTGATTTGTGTCAAGCTGCCATCACGGGAACGCTCTACAATCGTGCAAGTCAGGGTAGGACGCCACATCAGTCCGTCATCAGGGGGGTTTTCCGTGTCGACACGCCACAATGGCGCGCTTGATATCGCTGTGGTGGGGAGCGGGATTTCCGGCCTCTCTGCGGCATGGCTGCTTTCGCAGCGCCACAAGGTAACCGTTTTCGAAGCGGCCGACCGGCTGGGCGGGCACAGCAACACGGTGGAGGCAGGCGGCGTGCCGGTCGATACCGGGTTCATCGTGTTCAACGAACGCACCTATCCCAACCTGATCGCGTTGCTGCGCCATCTTGATGTGCCGACACAGCGCACGGTGATGAGCTTTGCCGTCTCGCTCGACCGCGGGCGGCTGGAATATGCGGGCGACCTGCGCGGGCTGTTTGCCCAGCGGCGCAACCTAGTCTCGCCGCGCTTCTGGTCGATGCTGCGCGACCTTGCCCGCTTCTACAAGGCCGCGCCGCGCGATCTGCCGCTGATGGGCGATCAGGGTCTGGGATCGTATCTGGATGGGCTGGGCTGCGGCGCGGCCTTCCGCGACGATCACCTCTATCCAATGGCCGCCGCGATCTGGTCGACCCCGGTCAAGGACATCCCCTTCCACCCCGCCGCCGCCTTCGTGCGCTTCTTCGAAAACCACGGGCTGCTGCAATTCCGCGAACGGCCCGTATGGCAGACCGTGGTCGGCGGCAGCCGCGAATACGTGCAGCGGATCAGCGCCCCCTTTGCCGATCGCGTGCGCCTGTCATCGCCGGTGCACAAGGTACGCCGCCTGCCCGATGGCATCGCGCTCGACGCAGGAAGAGGCTGGGAACGTTTCGACCAGGTGGTGATCGCAGCCCACGCCGATCAGGCGCTGGCAATGCTTGACGATCCCGACGCGGAAGAGCGCGCCCTGCTCGGCGCGTTTCCCTATCGCCGCAACGAAGCAGTGCTCCATTCCGATGCGGCGCTGATGCCTCGGCGGCGCAAGGTGTGGTCGGCGTGGAACTACGCCGCGCAGCGCGACGCCACGCACCAAGAACTGTCGGTCACCTACTGGATGAACCGCCTGCAGAACCTGCCCGGCGACCTGCCGCTGTTCGTCACGCTCAACCCGCTGACCGAACCCGATCCCGCGCTGGTCCATCGCCGCGATATCTACCACCATCCGGTGTTCGATGCCGCGGCAGGTGCGGCTCAGGGCCGGTTGTGGTCGCTTCAGGGACGGCGCAACACGTGGTTCTGCGGCGCGTGGTTCGGCGCCGGATTCCATGAAGACGGGCTTCAGGCCGGGCTTGCCGTGGCCGAACAACTGGGCGACGTGCGCCGCCCGTGGACGGTGGAAAACGAATCCGGCCGTATCCACGTTACCCACCGCGCACGGGTGGCCGAACCGGCATGACCGCCGCCGGGGCGCTTTATGCGGGGCACGTCCTGCACCGCCGTCTGCGCCCCCGCGCCCACGCGCTCCGCTACCGCGTGCTGCACATGCTGATCGACATCGACCGGGCTGGCGAACTGGCCGGCAGCTTGCGCCTGTTTTCGCACAACCGCTTTGGCCTGTTCGCCTTTCATGACCGCGATCACGGTGCGGGCGATGGCACGCCTTTGCGCGTCCATGCGGAAAACCTGCTGCGCGCCGCCGGGATCGTGCCCGATGGCGGGGCGATCCGCCTGCTGATGATGCCGCGCCTGCTGGGCTATGCCTTCAACCCGCTGTCCACGTGGTTCTGCCACGGGCGCGATGGCGGCTTGCGCGCGGTGATCTATGAAGTGTCCAACACCTTTGGCGAACGTCACAGCTATGTCATCGCGGCCGATCCCGGTGCGGCGGTCGTGCGCCAGTCCGCGCCGAAGCGGTTTCACGTATCGCCGTTTCTGCCGATGGACATGGCCTATGCCTTTCGCGTGGTTCCCCCCGCAGAAAAGCTGGCCATCGGCATTGCCGTTTCGGACAGCCAGGGCCTGGTCCTGTCCGCGATCCACACCGCGCAGCGGCGGGAATTGAGCGATCCCGCGCTGCTGCGCGCGGCGCTCGCCTATCCGCTGGTCACGCTGAAGGTCACCGTGGGCATCCACTGGGAGGCGCTGAAACTCTGGATCAAGCGCGTGCCGCTGTTCCGCAAGCCGCCGCCGCCCGTCAGCCCTCTGACCGTGGGCGCGTGACCCGCAAGACCTGCCGCATCAAAGCCAGCCGATGCTGCGGAAGCGTAGCCACAGCCCGCCGCAGATCGCCACCATCGCGCCCAGCACGATGAAATAGCCATAGTGCCAGCGCAGTTCGGGGAAATAATCGAAGTTCATGCCATAAATGCCCGCTATTGCTGTCGGCACTGCCAGAATGGCCGCCCACGCCGCCAGCGCCCGCGTCATTTCCCCCTGCCGGTGCTGTTCAAGCAGGCTTGCGGTTTCCACGATCGCGGCCAGCGTTTCCTTCAACCCGCGCATGCGCGCCATCGCACGGCGAACGTGATCGAGCACATCGCGGAACCAGATCCGCGACGAAGGGTCGATGCACGGCAGTTCGGCCTCGACCAGCCGCTGGCACATCTCCTCCATCGGCCCGATCACCCGTTCGAACCGGCGCAACTGGCGGCGCAGGCGGAAAATACGGCGGATCGTATCCTGTTCGGGAAAGGCGTCGATGGCTGCCTCCTCCATCTGCTGCGCCACTTCATCAAGCGTATCGAGCAGCGGAAGATAACCATCGACGATGAAATCGAGCACCGCATGCAGGACATAGTCGGGGCCTTCGGCCAGCCGTTCGGGGTGCTGTTCCAGATGCTGGCGCAAATCGGCATGGGCACGATGATTGCCCGACCGCACGCTGACCAGGAAACCGGGGCCGACGAACAGCGCGGTCTGTCCAAAGGCAATGGTATCGCCATCGACCATTTCGGTGGTGCGCGCCACCACGAACAGGGTCTGGCCATAGACTTCGACCTTGGGCAACTGGTGCGGATTGAGCGCATCTTCCACCGCCAGCGGATGCAGACCGTACTGGCGGCGCACCCGGTCGATTTCGGCAAGATCGGGTTCGCACAACCCGATCCAGTCGAAACAATCGGTGCCAGGGGCTTGCACCGGCACGCCATCCAGAACAAGGCTGCCCTGCTGCGGGATTCCCTGGCAATAGCGGCGGGCTGCGATCACGGTCATCGTGCACTCGTGGCAAATGACAGTGGCGCTGGCAATCGGGCAATAGCGGGTTTACATTTGTGTCAATAAAGCAGGTCATCCGGTTCCACCGGCCACTGCACCGACCGGAGAGGGATTGCATGGGCGCACAACCATCCAGCACCATGGCCGGCAGCCGCAATGCTGCGGTGCTGCCAGACGTCGACGTTCTGATCGTCGGCGCCGGGATTTCCGGCATTGGCATGGCGGCGCACATGGGCATGGCGTGCCCCGACCGCAGCTATGCAATCGTCGACCGGCGGCAGCAGATCGGCGGCACGTGGGATCTGTTCCGCTATCCCGGCGTGCGGTCGGATTCGGACATGCACACGCTGGGCTTCGCGTTCGAACCGTGGCGGCACGACAAGTCCATCGCCGAAGGCGCCTCGATCCTCGAATACCTCAACCGCATTGCCGACGAACGCGGCATCCGCCGCCACATCCGCTTTGGCCGCAAGGTGCTCAGCGCCGATTTCGACAGCGCGACCGCGCTATGGGCTGTGACGATGCAGGACGATGACGGCCAGCGCAGCCGCATGACCGCACGCTGGCTCTATCTCGGCGCGGGCTACTACGATTACGACCAGCCGCACGCCGTGACGTTTGCCGGGCAGGACGATTTTGCCGGGCAGATCGTCCACCCGCAGTTCTGGCCGCAAGGGCTGGACTATGCCGGAAAGCGCGTCGTGGTGATCGGATCGGGCGCAACCGCAGTAACCCTCGTCCCCGCGATGGCGAAGTCCGCCGCCCACGTCACCATGCTGCAACGCACGCCGACCTGGTACATCGCCCGCCCGGCGGAGGACCGCATCGCCAATACGCTGCGCCGCTTCCTGCCTGCACGGATCGCCTACCGCATTACCCGGTTCAAGAACGTGCACATGCAGCACATGCTGTTCACCCGCGCGCGCAGCCAGCCGGCCAAGATCGCCGCCTGGCTTACCGCGCAGGTAAAGGCGCAACTGGGCGACAAGTACGATGCCAAGGCCTTCACCCCGCCCTATGGCCCCTGGGACCAGCGCCTGTGCCTGGTGCCCGATGGCGACCTGTTCGATGCCATCAAGGCGGGCACTGCCAGCGTCGTGACCGACCATGTCGAACACTTTGACGCCGCAGGCATTACGCTGCGTTCGGGCAGGCATCTCGATGCCGATGTAATCGTGACCGCCACCGGCCTGAAACTGCAGATCGCAGGCAAGATCGCGGTCAGCGTGGACGGGGTACCGGTCGATTTCGCCGACCATTACTATTACAAGGGGACGATGTTTTCGAACCTGCCCAACCTTGCGGTAGTGTTCGGCTATCTCAACGCATCGTGGACGCTGCGCGCGGATATCAACGCGCAATACGTGTGCAAGGTACTCAACGCCATGAAGGCGGCGGGTGCAGACATGGCCGTGCCGCGCCTTTCGCCGCGCCACCCGCTTGAAGACGATGACGTTTACGACTTCTCCTCCGGCTACATCCAGCGCGAACGCCACCGCATGCCCAAAAGCGCGACGGACATGCGCTGGCGGCTCAATCAGGATTACCTGCAAGACCGGGTGTGGATGCGCGATGATCCGGTGGAGGACGGCGTACTGCAATTGAGCAAGGCGCGCGGTCCTGACCCAGCAGTGCAGCATTTGCCCGAAGTGACAGGGCAGAGCGCGCAATAGCCCTTTTGCCGATCCGGTGCTTGGAGTATCGCTTGCCCTTGATGACTGACGAATCCCGCATCTGGACCGCCGCGCTTGTTGTCGTGGGGGACGAAATCCTGTCCGGCCGCACGCAGGACAAGAACATCGCGCAGATCGCCACATGGCTGGGCGTTCAGGGTATCCGGCTGCGCGAGGTACGCGTCGTTCCCGATGACATGGCCGCAATCATCGAAGCGGTAAACGCGCTGCGGGTCCGCAACGATTACCTGTTCACCACCGGCGGCATCGGCCCCACGCACGATGACATCACTGTTGATGCGGTAGCCGCGGCGCTGGGCGTGGAGGTCGTGATCCACCCCAGGGCACGGGCCATTCTCGAAGCCTATTACGAACCGCGCGGCGGCTTGAACGAAGCGCGCCTGCGCATGGCGCGCGTGCCCGATGGCGCAGACCTGATCGAAAATCGGGTTTCCGGCGCGCCCGGCATCCGCGTGGACAACGTTTTCCTGATGGCGGGCGTGCCGGGTATCACCGCGCAGATGCTGGATGGACTGACCGGCCAGCTCGAAGGCGGCCTGCCGCTGCTATCGGCTACGGTCGGGTGCTGGGTCGCCGAAAGCGAGATCGCCGATCTGCTCAGCGATACCGAACGCAACCACGAAGCCTGCCAGATCGGCAGCTATCCCTTTTTCCGCGAAGGCAGGACGGGGGCGAACTTCGTGATCCGTTCTGTCAATGAAGCAAGCCTCAACGCCTGCACAACCGCACTGGAACAGGCGCTTGCCGCCATGGGGCGCCCGCCCGTTCCGGGGGGCATCTGATGCTTTCACGGCGCGCCTTCGCGCTGCTGCCGCTGGCGGCACTGCTGGTTGGCGCCACGCCTGCCAGAAAGCGCGCACCCGCCCCGCCGCCCGCATACCCCGCGCCGCCAACCGCCCCGTTGCCCGATACGGTGCGCGTGGCGCTCGACACCGATGCAGGGGCGATCGTGGTGGAACTGGACGTGAAACGTGCGCCCGTCAGCGCCACCAACTTCGTCCGCTATGCCCAGACCCGGCGTTTCGACGGCACGGTGTTCTATCGTGCCATGCACCTTGCCTGGGGCGAACAGCCCAACGGGTTGATCCAGGCAGGCACGCGCAACGATCCGCAGCGCAACCTTCCGCCGATTGCCCATGAACGGACCGACCAGACCGGCATCCTGCACAAGGCAGGCACGCTTTCGATGGCGCGCTATGCCCCCGGCACGGCCACTGGCGATTTCTCGATCATGGTGTCCGACCAGCCCGGCCTTGATGCCCAGCCCGATTCCGCCGACCCCGAAGCCAGGGCCGGATACGCCGCCTTCGGCCATGTAATTGAAGGCATGGACGTGGTCCGGGCGATCTTCGCCGCCCCGATATCGGAAACCGAAGGCGAAGGGTTCATGCGCGGGCAGATGCTGGCCCAGCCGGTAACGATCCGCACCGCGCGGGTGTTACCTCAACCGGCGACCGCACCAACACCTGCGCCCGCCGCCGTCGCTGGCCCCTGACATGCGGCCCGGCGGCCTTGCCGCGCTGGCTGCGCTGGCCATCGCTGGCTGCGCCGCCCCTGCCCTTCCCCGCTTCGAAGCCGTGCTCGCCGCCAACGACAGCGCCACCGCCGCGCTGGGGCAGTGGTGCGCCACGCAGGGCATTGCCAACCCGCCAGAAATCCGCGCGCTGGCCGATCCCGACGCACGCCTTGCCCCTTCGCCTGCTGTCCGCGCGATGCTGGGCGTGGGGGCGGATGAACCGATCGGCTATCGCCATGTGCGGCTGGCTTGCGGCCATACCGTGCTTTCGGTGGCGCACAACTGGTACGTTCCGGCACGGCTGACCGCGCAAATGAACCATGTGCTGGGCACCACGCAGACGCCGTTCGGAAAAGTCGTCGCCCCGCTTGGGTTCCACCGCGAACGGCTGGGGGAACGGCGGGGCGCGATGGCGCAATGTCCCGTCGGAACAGTCCTGTCGCATCGCGCCTTGCTGCGCCTGCCCGATGGGCGCGCGATCAGCCTTGTGGTGGAATGCTATACCCGCGCTAACATCAGGGCCGCTGGCTGACGGTCCAGTCCATCGCCGCTTCGGCATAGGCTTCCAGTTCGCGCCAGTGCCGGTCCCAGCCGGGGCCGCGCTTTTCCGGGGGGATCACGGCTTCCACCTGCTGGCGGGCGGCGGTGACCGGGTTCTGCGGCACGGGGGTTTCGCTCATGCCCCGCTCCTAGGCGCAAAGCGGAACGAAAAAAAGAGGCCGGGAAGGTTTCCCTCCCCGGCCTTCTTTTTCAAGCCGTGCGGCAGGCTGGATCAGCCGCCGTGCACCTGGGCAACGTCGATCTTCAGACCGGGGCCCATCGACGACGACAAGCCGACCTTGCGCAGGTACTTGCCCTTTGCGCCAGCCGGCTTGGCCTTGACGATCGCATCGACGAAGGCGTCGAAGTTGGCACGCAGGGCTTCGTCCGAGAACGAAAGCTTGCCGATGCCGCCGTGGATGATCCCGGCCTTTTCAACGCGGAACTCGATCTGGCCACCCTTGGCAGCCTTGACCGCTTCGGCCACGTTCGGCGTGACCGTGCCCAGCTTCGGGTTCGGCATCAGGCCCTTGGGACCAAGCACCTTGCCGAGACGGCCGACGATGCCCATCATGTCGGGCGTGGCGATCACGCGACCGTAGTCGAGATTGCCGTTCTGCATGTCTTCAAGCAGGTCTTCGGCGCCAACCTTGTCCGCACCGGCGGCCAGGGCTGCTTCGGCCTTGTCGCCACGGGCGAACACGGCAACCTTCACGTCCTTGCCCGTGCCCGAAGGCAGGGTCACCATGCCGCGAACCATCTGGTCGGCGTGGCGCGGATCGACGCCGAGGTTCAGCGAGACTTCCAGCGTCTGGTCGAACTTGGCGCTCTTGAGATCCTTGAGCATGGCGATGGCTTCATCGACGCCATAGAGCTTCTGGTTGTCGCCCAGCTGTTCGGCCAAGGCCTTCTGCTTCTTGGTCAGGTTTGCCATGGTCTCAGCCCTCCACCACGGTGAGGCCCATCGCGCGTGCGGAGCCTTCAATGATCTTCGTTGCGGCTTCGATATCGTTCGCGTTCAGGTCCTTCATCTTGGCCTGGGCGATTTCCGCCAGTTGCGCGCGCGTGATCGTGCCGGCCGAAGCCTTGCCCGGCGTCTTGGAACCGGACTTGATGCCCACGGCCTTCTTGATGAAGAACGTGGCGGGCGGGGTCTTGGTAACGAACGTGAACGAACGGTCGGCGTAGACGGTGATCACGGTCGGCAGGGGCGTGCCCTTTTCCACTTCCTGCGTGGCAGCGTTGAACTGCTTGCAGAACTCCATGATGTTCACGCCACGCTGGCCCAGTGCCGGGCCGATCGGCGGAGCGGGCTTCGCTTCGCCGGCTGCAACCTGCAGCTTGATATAGCCTTCAATCTTCTTGGCCACGATGGGCCTCCTTTCTTCCTGTCAGTCCGGCACGGGCCGGGCTTCAGAGTAAGCGGTCAGCGAAGGCGAACCTTCTCCCGCACGGATCTGCAAGGGTGATTCCCCCCGCAGGGAAGCGCGCCGTTAGCGTGAACGGCCCGCAAATGCAACATTGCCTGCGCTCGCCCAGCGACGGGCCTGCACCGGTCAGCGAACCAGTTCGACTTCCTCGAAGCCCAGTTCCACCGGAGTGGCCCGGCCGAAGATCGAAACCGAGACCTTCACGCGGCTCTTGTCGAAATCCAGTTCCTCGACAATGCCATTGAACGAGGCGAACGGCCCGGCGTTGACCTTGACCGAATCCCCGATTTCGTAATCGACCACCACGCTCTTGCGCGGTTCGGCAGCGGCCTGTTCGCGCGCACCGAAATACCGTGCGGCTTCCTTGTCGGAAATCGGCTGCGGCTTGTTGTTGGTGCCGAGGAACCCGGTAACCTTCGGGGTATTCTTGACGAGGTGGTAGATATCGTCGTTCATCGCCAGCTTGGCCAGCACATAGCCGGGCATGAACTTGCGTTCGACCTGAACCTTCTTGCCGCGCTTGACTTCGGTCACGGTTTCGGTCGGCACTTCAACCGCTTCGACAAGCTGTGACAGGCCGATGCGTTCGGCTTCGGCGATGATCGCATCGCGCACCTTGTTTTCGAAACCGGAATAGGCGTGAATGATGTACCAGCGGGCCATAAGTCTCTTTCGGTCCTGCAGAAAAGCGGTGGGCGACGATCAGGCGAGCGACAGCAGAAACTGCACGATCTTGCCGAACAGCGTGTCGATGCCGAGGAAGAACACGGCCAGGATCAGCATCATGATGCCAACGAAGATGGCGGTCGTGGTGGTTTCCTGCCGCGTCGGCCAGACAACCTTGCGGGCTTCCGCCTTCACCTGGTTGAAGAATTCGCCGGGGGTGGTCTTGGCCATCGCTAAACGCCTTGCTGACGTGCGGCATGAGCGCCGCACCGGGAAATCGTGCCTTCCGCCTAGGGGTCATCGCCGCCCCGGACAGGTCCGGGAGGGGCAGGCGATTCTCCGATGTCGGAATTGCCGGGTATTTAGGCCGGTGTTCGCCGATTGGCAAGACCTGCGCCGTGCAGGCCGCATCGCGCCGTATCGGCAGGATGTAAAAACCGGGCACGGAAAGTGGATTCGCGGTGGCGCAACGCGCGCGAAAGGCATAGCCTTGACGCGTTCTCACGCATACCAGACGCATGAGACGCAAACTGGGGGCGGGCGCAGGGCGTACCGCCCCGTTTTTCTGGGCCTGTTTCTTCTGGCCCGTGTTTCTTCTGAAAAGGCCCGATAACGCCAGTGGCGTCTGGCAGGAGTGGAGGGACTGCCTTAAACTCCGTTTTTCAATATCTTAGAGTGGCTAACCTGCTAAGCCACCCCCACGCAATCCCGCCATATCCTGAACCAGATGGCTAACCAGCGCAGAGCGAGTTCAATGGACTTGATCTGCATGGGAGCAAACGCGCGCACAAGATAGGGCGTCAAAAGTGCTGGGGGCTGTCGGGACCGGCATTACATTCATTACATTGGCTGATTTCTGTGGGTTTGAGGCATAACAAACGTCATTACCTATGCATCACTATGTTATGAACATTCAACATCACATCTAAATTATGAAAAATGGCGCAAATCTGGGGTTTTCAGAAAAGGTAATGCCGGAGGTAAGGATAGGTGATGATCCGAACATAACATTTTTATGACTATAATTCAGAGCTTTATAGTTTGGCGTGGCGGGATGTTAGGAAGGTAATGCCATCCCCGATATGTGCCTTTCAAAGCTGGCGAGCAGGCGATCAATGACGCCTCGGCATTGCGCTCGTAACGAACCGTAGCTTTGCAAATTGATGATCTGGCGGTGCTGCAGAACCAAACCGCCAATGAATGGGCAGCCAAGCCTGCACCGAAATCGTCTCGCGTGCGTAATTTCAAGGCAGAAAGCGACCAGGCGGGGCGTGGGGGCAAGCGCGGCGCGCGGGGGCTGGTGGTGGCCCTTCGGCCTGCGGGCTGGTAGGAAGGCGCGGTGAGCGCCATCCTTGCCCTTGCTGCTGCGGCCAGCGCCTGTGTGGCGCGCGTGTCCGATGGCGACAGCCTGCGCCTGTGCAGTGGGGAGCGGGTTCGCCTGGCGGGCATCGATGCGCCGGAGATGACTGGATCGTCGCGTTGCAGCGCGGCTTCGCGCGCGCGGCTCAAGAACAGCAGCAACCCGCCCTGGTGCGACCACGCAAGGGCGGAGCGCGCCCGCGCCGCGCTCGCATGGTTCATCACGCGCGGTACGGTGCGGATCGAGCGCCATGGAATCGATGTCTATGGACGCACGCTTGCCCGCGTCACGGTCAATGGCCGGGACGCGGGCGCGTGGTTGATCGGCCAGGGGCTGGCGCGCCCCTGGCGCTGACCGGGAGTCAGTTCGAGATGATCACCTCGCCGGCGATCTTCGACTTGCTCATGCCGCCGACCGAGTAGCGCACCTGCTCGCGCTCGATCGTGAAGCCATCGAAGATCCGGCACACTTCGGGATGATCGTTGAGCGACAGAATGAACCGTCCCGCAATGCCTTGAAGCTGCCGCGCCATCGCTTCGAACTCTGCGCGCCCGAACATGTCCCGGCCATAGTCGGTTTCACAGCCATAGTAGGGCGGGTCGAGATAGAACAGGGTGCCCGGCCGGTCATACCGGGCAACAAAGGCCGACCATGGCAACCGCTCGATGATAACGCCGCACAGCCGTTCGTGGACGGCCTCGATCATCGGGGCGATCTTCGAAACGTCGAAGCGTGCACCGGCCGCCGGTGTCACGCCGAACGTGCGCCTGGCAACATGCCCGCCAAACGCCAGGCGCTGCAGGTAAAGAAACCGGGCCGATCGCTGCAGGTCGGTCAGCGATGACGGTTCCATCGCGCGCAGCTTTTCAAACCCTGCCCGGCTTGTGATCTGAAAGCGCAGCATGTCGAGAAACGGCACATAGTGGTGCTGGATAACCCGGAAAAAGGTTGCAACATCTTCCGACCAGTCGTTGATCACCTCACCCTTGGGGCGCTGATCGCGCCGGAAAAAGACGCCGCCCATGCCGATGAACACTTCGGCATAGGTTTCATGCGGGATGGAATTGATCTTCTGGACCAGGCGCCGGGACAGATTGCGCTTTCCGCCGATATAGGGGGCGAGCGGCCTGACCGGGGCAACCGGATCGAAAACCGAGGCGGTTGAATGGTGCTGTTCGATTCGGTGAGTGGACTCCGTCATGACTACCTCTACGCCTGCGCCCCCCTGCAGGGGAGGCGGGATGGTGACCGATACGATTCGGTCGGTTCCATGGCGGGTCGAGGTCCGCCGGTTCGGGCCGCGCCAACGGCCCACCCCCGCCTTTCAGCCGGGGCAATCTCGTCCGATCAGGCGCGCGCGCCCGTTGCCCCCACCGGCAGCGCGATCGCGGGCCGTTCGAACCGCACCGCTTCCACGCCAAGCCAATCGTTGATGGCCAGCATGCGGCGCTGGATCGGCAGGATTTCCATTTCGTAGAACACCGCCGCCGCATCGTTCACGTTGCCGAACCCGCCGGTGTTCTTGGGCACGATGCCCAGCAGTTGCGGCGGCGTGCGGTGCGCGGCGAGCAGGTCTTCAGCCGTCACGGCCTTGATGTTGAGAAACTCGTCCTTCGAACCCACTTCGGCAATCGGCAGCAGCTTGATGCCGTCGGGCTTCCCCTTCGCCGAATGGATGAACAGG
>Ga0209066_10003912_pt1 | contig 16614 bp, 11 predicted proteins | sample All_14_2_FD_187198 | JGI IMG/M metagenome (GOLD analysis project Ga0209066, IMG submission 187198) | Freshwater microbial communities in response to fracking from Pennsylvania, USA - Allegheny Zone_MetaG_DW_15 (SPAdes) (version 2) ...
CGAGACGGCGGTCATCCCGACCCCGGAGGGCACCCCGTGGCCGACGCTCAAAGAGAACGTCGTGATCCCTTACGATGCGGCGTGGACCGCGGCCACGGCCGGCGCGACGAACAGCCTTCTGGTGATCGCCAAAACAGGCGGCCTGACGCAAACCAACACGCTGGCCTACGCCGACGGGTATTTCGGCTGGAGAGTGAAACGGAGCGACTGGGGTTACGGCACCTTCAACCTCGCGCTGACGTTCCCCGGCACGGTGACGAACGCGTGGGACGCCGCGCTCGTGCGCAACGCGGACGGTATGATGATCAAAGTGCGGTGAAGGTGAGACCCGAATTTGGAAGAATTCGACGCTCTCGAAGCGCTCGATGAAATCGACAGCAACGACGAAGGAATGAGACGATGAAAACGGCAACAACGATGAAAACGGTATTGGGCTTTTTTGCGGTCTGCCTCGCGCTGGGCGCGGCGGCAGCAGACATCAGCGGCGTGACGGTGCGGCAGCGTTGGCCATGGAGCCGGCTGGTGGACATCGACTATGTCCTGTGCGACGCGACGCAGGCGGTGGATATCGCGGTGACGGCCTACAACGGTTCGACGCCGCTCACGCTTCCGGACAGCTCGCTGTCCGGCGACCGGTACGGCGTGTCGTCGGACGGCACGCACCGCATCGTTTTTGACCCCACCGTGACCGCCTACACCAATCTGGAGGTGCTGTCGCATTTCAAAGTGGCGCTCACACTTTCTCCTTCTCCCCTCTTCATGGTGATCGACCTGTCGGGAGGAACATCGGCGACCTCTTACCCGGTGTCGAATTACCTCGCTGAAACGGACCTGCCGGGAGGCGTCACCAATGATTTATACAAGACCACCTCGCTGTTGTTGAGACGGATACCGGATACGGCGGGACAATATTTTTATATGGGGTCTCCGACAACCGAGAAATTGCGTACAATTCGAGAGGATCAGCATCCTGTAAAACTGACACGCGGGCTTTATCTCGGCGTGTATGAAGTGACGCAGAAACAGTGGGAACGGGTCATAGGCAATTGGCCGGCGAATTTCACAAACGTCCTTTACAGAGACAAGCGTCCTGTTGAACAGGTTTCCTATGCAGCCATACGCGGAACGGTTAACGGAACAAACTGGCCGGCTAGCACCAGCGTTGACGACACGTCCTTCATGGGCAGACTGCGTGCTAAAACAGCCCTTAGCGCCCTAGATCTTCCGACGGACGCCCAATTGGAATTCGCCTGCCGGGCGGGAACGACGGGCGCTCTGAACAACGGCAAGATTAACCTTGTGGGACCGGGCGATTGGGATCCTGACCCGGACCTGGCCTCCTTGGGACGATATCTGAATAATAGCGGGCGGAGCTATTCGGGAGACGGGTCCGTAACAAACATCGCCACATGGACCACCCCGTCCAGAAACTGCCTGGCTACCGAAGGCACAGCAACGGTCGGCTCTTATTTGCCGAATGCATGGGGACTCTATGACACGCACGGGAATGTTTGGGAATTGTGCCTCGACTGGGAGACGGATCGCTTGGGAAGCGAGGCTCAGATCGACCCGAAAGGCCTTCTCGCAGGAGTAAACCGCGTGTTTCGGGGAGGAAGCTGGTATTATCAGGCCTCTCGGAGCCGTTCGGCCTGTCGGTCACTCATGCCTCCGAGCAGCACAAGCAACGACCTTGGTTTCCGTGTCGCGCTACATTTACAATAGTCGCGGGAAGGAAGTTATGACATGAAAGTCTTCATTTGTTTTTGTCTCGTGTTTTGTCTTTGCCCGCAAGCGCGCTGTGCCCAACCGATCGCCGTTGATTCGAACCGGGTCGTTCTGGTTGCGGATCCGCACGTCTTTCCGGGCAGAGTGAAGCGCGCGAAGGGGTTCGAGGCCGACACGCTGGAGCACTTCACAAACATGGTCCGCGATGTCACGGCCATGAACCCCCGCCCGGCATCTGTTGTTTTTCTCGGCGATTTGGTCGAGCAGCCCACGGTGGAGACGTACCGCCTGTTCCGGCACCTGCTCACACCCCTTTCCGAGGCGGGCATCCCCTATCATCTCCTGCTCGGCAACCACGATCAGCCCGCTCTCTTTTTCGAGGTGTTCCCCGAGTGGCGCGAAAAGACAAAAAACACGGGTTCGTTGGCATATCGTATCGAACTGCCGAAGGTCGATTTTCTGACGTTGGAAACCACGGATCAGGCTAATCATGGCGGCTATTACGGCAAGATCGACCCGGATGTCCGCACGTGGCTACAGTCGGAACTCCGGAGAACGCCCTCGAAACCGGTGTTCATCGTCGGCCACCACGACGTGGATTTTGGGAAGTTTTACCCTGATCTGGCGAAAGAGCCGAATTTCCAGGGGTGGCTTAATGGCCATTGGCACCGGTATCTTCAGAAAAAAACGCCCGAAGGCGTTCGAGTCTTTTGGCTACCCAGTCTGGGTTTTATGGATTGGGGCGAAAATCCGGTCACCGGCTATGTGCTTCTGCATGTGGGACAGAAAGACTTCACGATGACCCTCATCGCAAATCCCCGCACCGACACTATTCCTTTCCTCGTGCCTTGAAGGGACCGGCCATTCGCGGATGGCGCACACCAAAGCGGGCGGCAAGAGGACCATCCGGCTACCGCGTAAACGCGCGAAGGTGGCGGAGCTGATTTCGGAGAAGCAAGTTGCGGCGGATATCGACACGTTCGACTACAATTTCGACATGCTCGACACGCGGTCTTTTATAATGGAGTAACCAAAATTTGGGCACCTCAAGAGAATCCGCGGGTGACAGTTGAGTGACGTGTTCAGAATAGAGGACAACAAGAAATGACACGTGCGTTGTTTGCGGCGCTGGGCCTTCTGCCGCTGGCGGCTTCGGCCGCGACATTGGGCGATCCGTTGAAAGGGCTTGTCTGCGGCGAGGGGGATGCTTGTCCGCAGGGCTACGTGCCCCCGCTGTTGAGCAACGGCGAGTTGAGCATGACCGTTGACTGGACGTGCGGTATGCGCGAGCGCAGCTATGCCGGAATCAGACCGGCCATTTACTGGGCCGGCCGGAGGTTGCCACCCCCAGGCGGCGAATTGTTCGAGTTCGGCAAGTTCAACCATCGCGTCGTCATCGGCGGCGTGCCACGCGACTTTCCGGATACCTGGGAGCAGCAACTGGATGTCGGGCGCGCGACATTGTTCAGCCGCAACAGTTACACGAACGGCCTTCGCATCGAGAGTGAGATCATTGTGCCGCTTACCCGTAACCTGATCGCCTTCCGCCGCACACTGGTCTCCACGACAACCGCACCGCTGACGGTCACGTTGGGCTACACCTTTCAGGCGCCCAAACATCCGCGCCTGACCGGAACGTGGGCATGGCGTGAAGAAACGCGCTGCGCCGCCTACTCCTGCCGGACCTACGGAAACGACGTCCGCGACGCGGTGATCGCGGCCTATAAGGGGACAGACGAGCCGGCACAGTGCGCAGTCAAGAACGACCGGGACGCAACGCTCTCCGCCACGTTCACCCTTCAGCCCGGCGAGCGGAAGGCCACCACGTTCTTCATTCAGTATGAAGACACGCTGGATCCTGGCATACTTGCCGACCGCATCAAAAGCACACGCGAGTGGGTTTTGAATAACGGGTTCGGCGCCCTGTTGCGTGAGCATGAGCAGGCTTGGGCTGCCTATCATGCCGAATCGTCCATCGAGGTGCCGGAGCCGAAAATCCAACGCATGATCGACGTCGCGCAGTACCACCTGCGGGTCAACGCCACACGCTGGTCGTTCCCCGTGGGGATATTCCCGGGACATTGGCAAGGGAAATACTTTGGATGGGACGAGATGTACTGCCATCAGGGGTTGCTGGTCGCCAATCACGTCGCCGTGGCCCGCCGGTGCCCGGAGTTCCGTAAAGCCCTCCTGAAAACCGCATGCGCCCGTGTGAGCCACTACGGCAGCAAAGGCACGTACGGCGCCCGCTATCTATGGGAATCGTATGAGGACGGGCGCATGGAAGGCGCGCCGCAGGGCTTCTGGCTGGACCATATCTTCCACATGTCCAACATCGCGAAAAGCGTCTGGACGCAGTACCTTTACAGTGGAGACTCAGGGTACCTTAAGAAAGTCGGATATCCGGTTCTGATCGAGTGTGCCCGCTATTACCGCTCGCACTGGGTGTACGAGGACTCCGACGGCACGCAGTACATCGGCAAGTGCACCGATCTGGAGCGCCTCGGTCCGGCGCGCGAGCGCCCGTTCATGACCACCTGCGGCGCGATCTATACCCTGCGGGCCGCAGCGGACGCGGCAGAGTTACTTCAGATGAATCTGGACGAGGCGGCGGATTTCAGAAAAACGGCCGACAAGCTGGTCGCCTCGCTGCCACACCGCGACGGAGCCTACATCGCTTACAAAGACTGTATGGTTCCGAGCGTGGCCACCTTGGGAGGGCTCTTCCCCTATCCGCTCTTTGACAAAAGCAGCGACCTGCAACGCGAAGCGGCCTACCGGTTCATTCGTGACGGCCGCGCCGCCGGCAACATGTATCCGGTCGGCAAAAAGATATGCCCTTGGTACGCGGGCAAGATGGCGGTCGCCATGACCCTGTTGGAGGACAACGCTGAGCCGATCAAGCTGCTGCGCGAAGCCGCCGACGTGACGGGTCTGTTCGGCGAGACCTTCGAGATCAACGAACCCGGTACCGTCGTCGCGCATCCCTGGTTCTCGACCGCCTCGGGCAATGTGCTTGTCGCCCTGTGCCAAATGCTCCTGCACAACGCCGGGGATGAGATGCGGCTTGGCATCGGCGTGCCGGACGAGTGGAAAAATTACGCCTTTCGTCTGCCGGCGCACGGCGGCCTTCTTGTCGACGCTCACGTCAAGGATGGTCGGCTCACGGCGTTGACGCTGACACCGAACGCGACAGCGCAGAAACCTCTGTCCGTCACGCTCGTCTGCCGGGAAGGGATGCTTCCTGCGTTCGGATTGTCCGCCGCGTGTGTGAGAAATCAGACACGGAAAGACGGCAAGGTTTATGTGACCCTCGCGTTGAACGGACCCGTAACGCTTCTCGAAGCCGGAAAAAATTAGAACCGGAAGCAAGGGCCCGGTAATTGAGGGTCGATTGAGGATCACAACGACTGCGCGGATGACGAGTCCCGGATGACCTCGACGCCGTCAAGCGGTGCGGCGGCGTGTTCGCACGTCAGCATGCCGTATCCGGACTGGCGGTAATCCGCGTGAATCAGCCGATCGGCAAAACCGGGGTTGGCTACAAACGGGAACGCCTAAGCTTTCTTGTGTTCGTAGTGACGCCGTGAGGCGTTTCTTTGCCAAAATTGCTGTGCAATCGCACCACACCTCAGCAATTCTAATTTTGGCTTTTCCTGACACTGCCGGACGGGGTGGCACCCGTCCCTCCCCCGCGAAATCGGTTGTTTTGGGTACGGGAGGGTCCGGTGCCACCCGGACCGAAGTCAAAATTAGAATTGCTGACCGCGCCCTTGCACCCAAGCCTAAAGGGTGCTAATGTTATAGATTATGAGATTAGTTTATGACCGGAATCCGGAGTGATGGTCATGGCAAACGGCAGGAGGTGGAGGCGATGAGACGAAACGGGGTAGTCGCTGTGTGGGGTAGCATGCTGATGCTGGCGTCCGGCGTTTGCGGCGAGATTTCGGAACAGGCCTGGATCTTTACCTCGCCGCGGGTGAACCGCCTGTGGGAAACGGTCGGGTCCAATGAAGTGGATCTGGCCTGGCGCTGGCCGGCGGATGCGACCGCCGCATCGTTGACCGTTGCGGGAATGGCGGGCACGGTGCTGCAAACGAATCTCACGACCGCAGTCTCGAATGTTATATGGCACGTGTGCGAGCCGGGAGCGCAACCGGCAGAAGAGGTGTATGACCTGACCCTGACTTTTTCCGGCGACGGCGAGACGGTTGTCGGCGCGCTGACCTCGCGTCTGACCGTGGTGGAGGGCGCGTTCAGCACGGTTTCGGTCAGCACCGATCCGACGGAAGAGCGCTGGCTGAAAATCAGGGAGAACGCGGTGATCCCCTACGACGCCGCATGGGAAACGGCCACGGAGGGCGCGGCAACCGGCCGACTGGTGATCGCGCGCGGAGCGCTGTCGCACACCGTGGCGTTGCCGTATCCCGCCGGGTATTTCGGCTGGAAGGTCCGGGGGGGCGCTTGGGGGTACGGTGTTTTTGATCTGACGCTGGACTTCCCGGCAACAGCGACCAACACCTGGGAGGCTGTTCTCACACGTGATCCGGACGGCACGCTGATCCGGGTGCAGTAGGTCAGCGCGCGGCGTGAGGAGAAACGTTCAACGCCCAACTCACAACTTTCACGTTACGATGGAGGGAAGAGCCGATGAAAAGGAAAAGGTTGCGGATGGCGATGGTTCTGACGACGGTGTGTTGGGCATGCTTGCCGGCGATGGCCGAACCGTCCGTCAGCCGGGTGACGGTGCGGCAACGCTGGCCGTGGAGTCCGCTGGTGGATATCGACTACGTGCTAGTGGCCGAAGCGGGGCAGACGTTCGACATCGCGGTGCAGGCGTATAACGGCGACACGCCGTTGAGCATTCCGCCGGACTCGCTGAGCGGAGATCTGTACTCGGTTTCCAAAGGCACCGGCCATCTGGTCTGGAATCCCATGACGACCCCCTATACCAACCGTGGCGATCTGGCGGCGTTCCATGTGAAACTCACGCCGACGCCCGTGCCGCTCTACATGGTCGTTGATTTGAGGCTCGACTACGGCGAGGAGGGGCAGGTCGAGTACATCTACCCGGGCGACGCGCGGCTGGAGACGCACGGGTACTGGACCAACGTCTGGTTCGGCGTGACCAACGACGCGGTCTACACGAGCGACAAACTCGTGCTGCGGCGCGTCCGGGCCGGATCGTACAAAGCCGGATATTCGGTTCCGCCGACGATTGCCGTCACGATCAGCCAGGATTTCTATGTGGGGGTATTCTCCCTGACGGTCGGACAGTATAACCGAATCACGGAGAGCAGCGTAGCAGGAACAGCGGCGCTGCCAAGGGGCTTGATCTCCTACGCCACGATCCGCGGGTCAACGAATGACGACCCGGTGGTGAATTGGCCGGTCACGAAATCCTACGTCAATCCCACGAGTTTCCTCGGCGTGGTGCGCGCCAAGACCCGCTTCGCGGATTTCGACCTGCCGACGTGTGCGCAGCGTGAGTATTTCTGCCGTGCGGGCACGACCTCGTATTACAACGACGGGGACTCGACGAGCTTCAGCACCAACATCCTGGACCGGCTGGCCTGGTGGGACCACAATGCCGGCGGACAGTTGCGTCCGGTCGGTCTGCTGGAGGCGAACCACTGGGGATTGTACGATACGCTCGGCAACGTGTACGAGTGGTGTCTGAACTGGGACAGCGGGCAAACGCCGCTGGGAGGCGTCGATCCGAAAGGGCCGGATTGGGGCGATAAACGGATGCTGATGGTGTTGAACCGGGCGGGGAATGTGAATGCGTATCAGCCTTCACGCAGTTATGCGATGGCTCCGACGAATGCGGCGACCGCCTCCGCCTCGTTCCGGCTCATCCGGACGCTGCGGTGAAGGGCGGGTGCGGCAGGAAGACGGACGCGGAACAGGGTGTGATCGATGGCCGAAGCGAGAGGGGTGAAGGGATGAAGACGAAGCACATCGGGATGGCATGCGTGGCGTTGGCGGTGGGCTGGGCCTCTGTGACGGCAGCGGCCGAACCGTCAGTCAGTCAGGTGAAGGTGCGGCAGCGCTGGCCGTGGAGCCCGCTGGTGGATATCGATTACGTGCTCTCGGCCGACGAGGGGACGCAGGTCGAGATCACGGTACAGGCGTTCGAGGGCGAGGCCCCGCTGGCCCTGCCGCTGGGCTCCTGGAGCGGTGACCTGCACGTGGTTTCCAACGGAACGCGTCACATCGTTTGGGATCCCACGGTGACCGCCTATACGAACGCCGGCGTGCTGACCGATTTCCGCGTGTCGCTGACGCCCACGCCTGTGCCGCTCTACATGATCGTGGATCTGACGAAGGCGGCCGGCGCGGAGGGGCAGATCGAATACATTTACCCGGGCGACGCGCGGCTGGAGACGCACGGGTACTGGACCAACGTCTGGTTCGGCGTGACCAACGACGCGGTCTATGCGACCGACAAACTCGTGCTGCGGCGCGTCCGGGCCGGATCGTACAAAGCCGGATTTTCGGTTCCGCCGACGATTGACGTCACGGTCAGCAAAGATTTTTATGTGGGGGTGTTCGCGCTGACGGTCTCGCAGTTCCGGAAAATCATGGGGGGCACCCCGAGCGCGGCAACCATCCCCAACGGCTATATGCCGTATGACGGGGTCCGGGGGCATCCGAACGACTCGCCGTCGGTGAATTGGCCGTCCACGGGCTCCTATGTCAACCCCACGAGTTTCATCGGCGTGGTCCGGTCCAAAACGGGGATCGCCGGTTTCGATTTGCCGTCCTGCGCGCAGCGGGAGTATTTCTGCCGCGCGGGCACAACATCCTATTATCATGACGGGGACTCGACAGGCCCCAGCACCAACATTCTGGACCGGTTGGCCTGGTGGGTGCACAATGCCGGCGTGTCATTGTGGCCGGTCGGTCTGCTGGAGGCGAACCACTGGGGATTGTACGACACGATCGGCAATGCCTACGAGTGGTGCCTGAACTGGGACAGCGGCACCACGCCGTTGGGCGGACCGGATCCGACCGGACCGATAACGGGCACCAAGCGCATGCTGATGGGGTATAACCGTATGGGCTCGGTCACGACCTGCCGGCCCTCGGCCACGCTGCTTTTATACCCGAACAATCCGGGCGGCGCGTCCACCACCGTCCGGCTCATATGGCATTTGCCGTGACGGGGGACTCGGCACTTGGGGTAACGGAAAGGGGAGGGAGAAAGAGGATGCGGAACAGGGTTTGGGCAAAAAGCGCGGGTGCCGTCTTGATGGCATGGGCCGCGTGCGCGGTCAGCGGCGTTGCGGGACCGCCCGTGACCCGGTGCGGGGCGAAAATCGTGCGGACGGGACTCGGGGATGCCGCGGTCACGCCGCGTGTCACGGTTCTCGACAACGCGGACCGATGGCGTCTCAAGGACGGGGAGGCGCACACGGGCGTGAATCCTCACGAGTTCTATTTCACGTTGGAGGCCGAGGGCAAGGATATCCCTTTCCCCCGAGTCGAGATCGTCTGGCCCGGCGTCGGCATCGCGCGCGTGCTGGGCGCAGAACGGATTTCGGATACCCCCTCCGGTCTGGTCGCCCGCGTGACGCACAAACGGACGCCCACCCAGGTTTGCTCCATGATCTCAACCGGTTCGGTCCACATGGCGATCCAGCACAACTGGGAGGTCCGCCGCGCCGGCTCTTACCGCGACGGGGCTTGGCCGGCCAAACAGATTCAGGCGCAACTCAACTATCTGTTTGCCGCGCGCGAGATGTGCCGGGCGATGGGATTCGCCCGGTCCGGCGATCCGGGTTTCAGGGGCGACATACGTCTGTACGGGTTTGAAACCAATTTTCCGAACGGTCACGTGGACCACCCGCCGCATTTTCACATCATGTTGGGGTGGCCGGGCTGGGAGGGTACGCATGCCGGGCACTTCCGCCTGGACGCCGAAGGGCTCATCACGAGGAACGAGGTCACGACCGGAACCGGAACCCGGGCATATGAGCGCGGCGAAGTCTGCCGGATGGTTGACCCCGATGGCAAAACGGGTTTTGAACTCATCGCCATGCCCGACGGCAGGGGCGTGATCATGCGGCGTGCGGCGGGCCAGCCGGAGTATCGCATCCGTGAGGATGAAAGGGAGGCGGGCACGGTCCGCGCCGTCACCGTCGGCACACGCCCGACCGATGCGCACGCGTGGTCGGAGATCAGTTCCGTCCGGGTCGAGGACGATCCGGTTGCGGGGATTCTGCGTATCACCATCACCGAGCCGTCGGGCAAGGTGAAACGCGAGACGATCACATACGACGCCGATACGGGCGCCATCATAAAGACTGAGGTTGAGGAAACGTCTGCGGCCGCATAGCGGTTTGCGTAACGGGTGCCGTCAGCCGACGAGGGGGTCAGGAGGATACATGCGCGTTTGTTGTTTCAGTGTCATCAGTGCCGTCGCGTTTTCCGCCAGCACGTTGATCGGGGGGGTGATCTGGCTTGATTGGGCGACGGACCGGGAGCCGGTTTCTTATCGCGTCAACGAGACCATGACCTTCCGGGTCCGGCTGGTTGAGGACGGCAAACCGCTTGCCGGAAAACTTCTCAAGTGGACCCGCACCGGCGACGACAAAAAAACGGTCAGCGGAGAGACGGCGACAGCGGAAAACGGGTCGGCCCAGATTGAGGCCTCCATCGGCGTGCCCGGCTTTGTCCGCATGGAGGTGTGGCCGTTCCACAGCGACAAAACGCCGCTCAACGGCGCCAACGGAAGGCCGCTGAAATTCGACGGCGGCGCGGGGGCGGACATCGGGAAACTGGAGCCCTATCCGGAGCCCGCGGATTTTGACGCGTTCTGGCAACAACAGAAGCTTCGCCTGGCCGGAGTGCCGGTCAAAGCGAGCCTGCGCGAAATCACCCCGGCGCGCCAAGGGTTCAGGATGTTCGATGTGCGGGTTGATTGCGCGGGCGGAAAGCCGGTCTCCGGGTATCTCTCTTTCCCCGATGACGCCAAGCCCCGGTCCCTGGGCGCTCATGTGGGGTTCGTCGGATATGGCGCACGGAGCGCCACCCAGGACTACCGGCGGGGAATGATCGTTTTTCAGATCAACGCGCACGGCATCGAAAACGGGCGTGAGCCGGCGTATTATCAGGCGTTGCAGACGGGCGAGCTGAAGGGGTACGGGTTTAACGCCGAGGAAAACGCCCGACCCGAGACCTGTTACTTCAACGGCATGATGCTGCGGGTGATGCGGGCTTTGGAGTTCGTGAAATCCCGGCCGGAGTGGGACGGGAAAACGCTCACGGTTTTCGGGAGCAGCCAAGGAGGGTTTCAGGCTGTTGCGGCGGCGGGGCTGGACCCGGCTGTGACGGAGTGCGTTCTGCTCAAGCCGTGGTTTTGCGATCTCGGCGGCATCACGCTGGGCCGCCTGCGCGGATGGCGCCCCGATTTGGCGGACGGGCTGCTTTATTATGACGGCGTCTCCATGGGGAAGCGCATCACCTGTAAAACCGTCATCACCGCAGGACTGGGTGATTACACCTGTCCGCCGTCCGGACTAGCCGTGCTCTATAACCGGATCAAGGCGCCGAAGCGCATGGAGTATCTGCAGGGCGTTGCCCACGGGTATGAAACGCCCCCGAACCCGCCGGAGCCGGCCAAACAGACCGTGAGTGACGGGCCGTGCCCCGACACGGCGGCGGCCACCCTTCATGTTGCTCCTGACGGGGATGATGCGGCGGCCGGATCGGCTGCGGCGCCGCTGGCCACACTGACTGCGGCGCGGCAGAAGATCCGAGACCTAAAAAAAAAGGCCGTTTCCCTTCCGGCGGCGTAACGGTTCTTGTGCGGAGGGGTGTGTATGCGTTGGGGCAGCGGTTTTCCCTGACGGCGGAGGATTCGGGAACGGAGGGCGCACCGGTGATCTACCGCGCCGCGGAGCGCGGAACCGCTGTCCTCTCCGGCGGAATCGCGCTCACGGACTGGCGTCCGGTGTCCGACACGGACACACTCCGCTTGCTTGACCCTGCCGTGCGAAGGCGCGTGGTGACGGCCGCGATTCCTCCGAACGTCAGCCGGGATGCGCTAGGGTTTTCCAATGGCGGATGCGGATTCAACACCGTTCAGGCGGATTATCCGGTCGCGTTGTATCACGGCGGGCGGCGGTTGCCGCTGGCCCGCTGGCCCAACGAGGGGTTCGTGTATATCGACGAGGCGTTCGCCGTTGGGGGCGACGGGTCACATCGCGTTGACGTCAAAACCACAAACGGCGTTTTCCATTTTGCCGGGCCACGCCTGACGCATTGGGCCGGCGAAGCGGAGCTGTGGTTCAACGGGCTCTGGCTCTATCCGTGGGCCGACGAACGGATCCGGTGCCAAGCGATCGACCTGAAAGAGCAGCGTATCGCACTGACCCGGAGTCCGTTCTTCGGGTTAAAGAAGGGCGGCGCGTTCTACGCGTTTAACGCGGTCAGTGAAATCGACCGTCCGGGCGAATGGGTGCTCGACCGGGCGCGCGGCCGGATCTGCCTCCTGCCCGCAAACGACCTGACGACGAATCCGGTTCGAATCGCGGTCTGTGATACGCTGGTGAGTGCGGAGAACACGGCGAATGTGATGTTCGAGGGGTTTGTCTTTGAGGCGTGCCGTCAGACGGCGATGACGTTCAAAAACTGCACGGACATGACCGTTGCCGCATCAACGGTGCGCCACACCGGCGGTTGGGCGGTGCGGATCGACGGCGGATTCCGGAATACCGTCATCGGTTGTGACTTGGATGACCTCGGCGAGGGCGGGGTGGAGGCGATCGGCGGCGACTACGAAACCCTCACTCCCGGCAAACACCTGGTCGAGAACAACCGTATCCACCACATCGGGCGTGTGGTGGCTTGTTACCGGCCCGGCGCATCAGTGCGGGGCGTCGGCAACGTGATCCGGAACAATCTGATCTACCAGAGCGACCATCAGGCCCTGTTTTTCGACGGCAACGATCACCTGATCGAATACAATATCGTCCATGACGTGTGCCTGCACACCGGGGATGCCGGGGCGCTTTACGCCTGCACCCGCGACTGGGCCAAGCGCGGGACCGTGATCCGCCACAATCTGTTGCACGCGGTCGGCGAAGCGGTGGACGACAACGGGTGTCACAGCATCTACCTCGACGACTATACGAGCGGGACGATCCTGTACGGCAACCTGGTCAGTCAAAGCACGCAAGGCATCAATCTCGGGGGCGGCAAAGACAATGTCGTCAGCAACAACATCGCCTTCAACTGTCGTGACGCCATCGTGCTCAACAGCCGCGGTATCGACAGTTTCGCGAGGGCCTCCGCCGCACTCGGACGGGAAAGCGGCTGCTACCGTGCGCTGACGCGAAACCTCACGCTCTATTCGTCCGGCCTGTGGAAGAGCCGCTATCCGACGCTGCTGGCCCCGTTGGACATGGATCCCATCGATGCCCAGAACGCACACGGCAACACGATTTGCGGCAATGCATATGCGGGCGGCGGAGGCGTGAGCGTCAGGAACGCCCGATTCGTGATGCGCACATGCGCGGTGACGAACAACCTTGATTTGTGCGGCGCTCCCGTTTTCGCCGATGCGGATGCGCTCGACCTCCGTCTGCGTTCCGACGCCGGGGTCTTCAACGTTCTGCCGGGGTTTGTCCCCGCCGAGTTCGAGAAAATGGGGCTCTACGCTTCTCCGCTGCGCGTTTCGCCCGCCACGAAGTTCGGCACAGGGGTCACCCCGGTTATCACCTGCGCGGAGCGCGACGAAGCCAACGTCGCCACGCTCTGCCCTGTCCGGCAGGAGGCCGGTCCTCCCACCCTGATCCGATGGACCGCTAAAGGCGTTCCGTCACCCTGGGTCAGCCGGGCCGTCCTGTCTGTGGACGACCGATGGCTGTACGTCTCGGTGAGCAGCGATGTCGCCCCGAACATCAAACTCGTCGGCCATCAGGCTTGGGGAAAAGCTGACGCGATTGAACTCGCGCTGGCGGTTGCCCGCGCCCCGAACCGTCACGACGAACCCCTCCTCCTGCGCGGTTATGCCGACGGCCGGTTCGAGAGCGTCACGGACGGCGGGGCGACGGAAGATGCCGCCGCGCGGCTCGCGAAGGGGACGCGGTATGAAGCCCGGATCGACAGCCCGGCGTCCTGGTCCGCGCAGTGGCGCGTCGCGCTCGAAACGCTGGGCTTCGGCCCGGATAAACCGCTTTTGCCGCTTCTGGCGCAAGTCACGGTGTGCCGTTCGTCGGACGGCTCCCTGACTCGCTGGGCGCGGCGGTATGCGCGCGCCTCCTGGGATGTGCGCGGCGCAACCGCGTTGTGGCTCACCCCGTTCGGCGACCTCGCTTTCCTTCCGGGTTCCAAACCCTCCGTCTCCCGTGTCGCGGTGACCTGGGGGGCGGACAAGGTTCCGATGACGGCCGGCCGGGGAGCGGAGAACCCGACGTGGGCGCCGAGCGGGAGTCGCATCGAAGCGCAGTTCGGTCCGGTGTCCGCCGACCTTTGGGCTGCGCATGAATTTGAATTCACACCCGAAAAAGACGGCACCGCATTCATCGAGATGAAAGGGACGCAAGGCACGCCGACCGTTTGGACTTACTATGACGATTTCCGGGTTGAGGGCGCGGAACTGGCTAATGGCGACTTGGAGGACGCGACGCCCGGCGGTCTTCCGGCCTCGTGGCAGATGCCGTCCGACACAAACCTGCCCGACATGTTGATTGCCAATCGCCGCATGGCGGCTTCGGGTTCGCGTTTTGTGATGGCCTCCCACGACTTCTGTCCCACGCAACCGCTCCGCGTAAAGGGCGGGCAGAAGGTGACGGTGCGGTTCAAAGCTCGGGGAGTTCTCGGAGACGGCAAAATCACTCACGACCATTACTCAAGCCTCAACCCTCCCCGATGACCTTGGTGTCGGCGGGATTCACCGAATCACGGTTGCGCTTTAAGCAAAACCGCTTTCGACGCGACGGCGCATGGACAGCCAGAAGAGACCTTTGAATCGCTGCTCTGCTTTTGTGCGGGCTTGCCGGGTGCGGAAGAAAAGGGGTATGATTGTTTTTTATAAACCAGCGTGCCATGAAAGGGAAACGGATGAAACGGATCAGTGTTTGGTTGGGGGCCGTGATGGGCGGGGTGCTGATGGCTGCGGCGGGCAATCCGACCGCCGCTTACATCCAGCGCACGATGAAAACGCTGGAGGCCTCGACAGCGGAAAAACCCGCGCATGTGCGAGTCCTGTTCTACGGTCAGTCGATCGTGTCGCAGGGCTGGACGCGCACGGTGCAGAAACAGCTCGAAGAACGGTATCCGACCGTTAAATTCGAGTTCCTTAACGCGGCGATCGGCGGATACGAGTCTTCGACGCTGATCCGCACGGCGGATCACGATCTCTATCCGTGGTATCCCGACCTGCTGTTTTTCCATGTCTACGGGCCGACGGACAAGTACGAAGAGATTGTGAAGCGCGTGCGCGCGCGCACCTCGGCGGAGATCGTGCTCTGGACGAGCCACCTCAATTCAAAAGAGAAGGCGGAAGAGTTGAGCGCAAAGCTCGACGAGCGGTGCGCCAAGATCCTTGAAGTGGCGGACAGGTACCACTGCCTGAAGATCCATCTGCGCAAGAAATGGTGCGACTATCTGATCGCGAACAACCTGCCTTCCACCAACCTGCTGTCCGACTCGGTCCACCTCAAGCCGGCAGGCTGCGACCTGTACGCCAAGTTCATCGCCGAAGAGCTGGTGCGCGCCCCCGAACTCGGGGACAACCCGGTGATGTCAGGCACGATCACAACCGTCGCCGCAAACGCGCCCGAGGTCACGAAAGGCGCGGACGGCAGCCTGACGCTGAGGTTCACCGGCAACCGCGTGGTGGCGGTTTCCGACGGCACCGGCGCAGCCGGCGCGAAGGCGAAGGTGCTGCTCGACGGAAAGCCCATGGACGGCATGAAGGAACTCTGGGCCGTCACGCGGCCGAGCAAAGGCCCGGCGGGAATCTGGATGCCGGCGATCAACAACATCGCATTCGACAAGACGCCGGTGGAGGAAGAGTGGACGCTGACGTGTCTGCCCGATTCGACGCCGGACGGCAAGAAGATTCATTTCAAGCTTCACGGGGCGGTCACCGGCGATGACGGGGAGGGCTGGAACACCGAGCGGTTCGTTTCCCGGTCACAGCGGGCGATCATCGAGCCCGCGGACTGGCGCGTACCCTGGACACTGGGATACAGGAAGACCACGTTGCCCGAAGGGTTCAAGGTGACTTGGCGCTCGTATCCGCTGTTTACCGCCACCTACGAGCCGAAGGCCGCCGCCGCGCGGACCGTGCTGGTCCAAGGGTGCTCCAACGCGCCGCACACGCTGACACTGCTTCCGGGGGGAGGGGCGCTGGGAATCCGCGCGTTTGTCGTTCACGCGCCGCCGCTTATCCTTGAGAATTGATTGCGCCAGATGTCCCCTTTTTGACATACTTTATCGCAACCGTTGCTCCGGGGTGGAACACGGGGATATCAAAAAAAGGGGTTATCACATGATGCGGTTTTCTCGTCGCAATTTTTTGAAGGTCGGCGCGGCCGGACTGGCCGTGGCGGCCTCACCCGTGCTGGTGCAGGCAGGGGCTATGGTCGGCAAGAAGCGCAAGATCCAAGTCGGCGTGCAGCTCTACTCGGTGCGAGAGCTGTGCAAAAAGGATCTGGCCGGCTCGCTCAAAGCGATCAAGGAGATGGGGTATGCGGGCGTCGAGTTCGCCGGTTACCACGGCAAAACGGCCAAAGAGCTGAAGCAGCTTTTGGATGACACCGGCCTGGTGATGTGCGGCACGCACACGGGGCTGGACAGCATCAAGCCGCAGAACATTGCGGCGACGATCGCGTTCAACCAGGAGACCGGCAACAAATACCTGATGGTCCCCGG
>Ga0209066_10003913_pt1 | contig 16613 bp, 16 predicted proteins | sample All_14_2_FD_187198 | JGI IMG/M metagenome (GOLD analysis project Ga0209066, IMG submission 187198) | Freshwater microbial communities in response to fracking from Pennsylvania, USA - Allegheny Zone_MetaG_DW_15 (SPAdes) (version 2) ...
GAACGCCCACTCGAAGCCGGGCGCGAGGCCGAACATCAGGCTGCCGATGCCGGCGACCAGCCCCCCCCAGACCAGCAGCCGGCGCGGCCCGAGCGTGTCGGCAAGCACGCCGGTCGGCACCTGCATGAGGGTGTAGACGTAGAAGTAGGTCGCCGCCAGGCTGCCGAGCTGCGCGCCGCCGATGGCGAAGGTCGACTGCAGGTCGCCCGAGATCGCAGCCGGTGCGACTCGGTGGAAGAAGGACAGCAGGTAGGCGGCGATGGCGATCGCCAGACCGATGAACACGGAACGCTTGGCCGGCACGGATTCCTCTCGCGGGTCTCGAGCCCGCTCTCTCGTTGGTAAGCCCGGATGATAGCCGGCTCAGGCCGCCTGCGTATCCTCCAGCCATTCGCGCCAGACGGCGATCAGCACGGCGAGGATCACCGGGCCGACGAAAAGGCCGATCATGCCGAAGGCCGCGAGGCCGCCGAGCACGCCGAACATGACGATGATGAACGGAATCTCGGTCGCCTTGCTGATGACCAGCGGGCGAATCAGATTGTCGACCCAGCTCACCACGAACGTGCCCCAGGCCAGCAGGCCAAGGCCCGCGGCAACCTCTCCGGTCACCAGCAGCCACAAGCCGATCGAGCCCCAGACGAAAGGCGTACCGAAGGGAATCAGCGCGATCAGCGCCGTCACCGCGGCCAGCAGAACCGGCGCTTCGACGCCGGCCGCCCAATAGCCGAGGCCGGCGAGCGCACCCTGCGCCAGCGCCGTCAACACGAGCCCGTAAACCACGGCGCGGGTGGTCGCGCCCACAGCGCGGAAGTAGTCGTTCACACGCTCGCCCAGGTAGCGGTAGAGCACCAGCCGCAGCTGCGCGACGACGCTATGGCCGTCGCGGTAGAGGAAGAAGGCGATCAGCAGGGCAAAGCCGAACTTTGCGGCGTTGCGGCCGACGCCGCCGGCGAAGTCGACGACGTTGCCGCCGCCCTGCTGCACCCAGGCCTCGAGTTGGTTGCGCAGCGCCAACGGCTCGGCCGCGTAGCGGTCAAGCATTTCCTGCATGCGTTCGCCGATCCAGGGGATCGCCAGGACTGCATCCGGCAGGCGGTGGGCACCCTCGGACGCGAGCCATCGGCTGACCGCGGCGAAGGCGTGCGCGAACTCGATGCGCAGCGTACCGACCAGCCACAGCAGCGGCAGGATCAGCGCCGTCGCCAGCAACACGGTCATAAGCAACGAAGCCAGCGTCTCGCGGCCGCCGAGGGCGCGCACGAGGCGAATGTAAAGCGGCCACGTGACGTAGGCCAGCACCCCGGCCCAGGCCAGCGGCACGAGGAAGTGCTGCATGACGACATAGCTCAACGCCAGCAGGCCGGCGAGCAGGGAGCCAAGAATGACCCTGCGGGTGATGCGGCCGGTGGACGGATCGATCATGTGGTTTCTTTCACAACGCCGAGCAGCAGGCGCACGGCAAGCTTGCGTGCCTCGTCGAGCAGCAGTACCGACGAGGCAATGGCGGTGGCGACGCCCCAGTCCTCGAGACGCAGGTCGACGGTGGCGAACACTCCCTGCGCCGGCGGCCAGTGTACGACGACGGCCTGCATCAACACCACGCCGGCCAGCGCCAGCCACAACTTGCCGTTGTCGAAGAACTGGCGATTGAAGACGCTGCGATGCTCGGCGCGGGCGTTGAAGATGTTGAAGAACTGGAACAGCACGAAAGTCGTGAAGGCCAATGTCATGGCGTAGGCATGGCCCTCGCGACCGTGACCCCAAGCGTAGGCAAACAGCGTTCCGGCCGCCATCGTCAGTCCGTACATGCCGAGCCGCAGCATGCGCCAACCGGTCAGCACGTCGGCGTCGCGCGGCCGCGGGCGCAGCTGCATGATGCCGCTCTTGGCCGGCTCGACGCCGAGCGTCATCGCCGGCGGGCCGTCCATGATGATGTTGACCCACAGGATCTGGATGGCGGTGAACGGCGTCGGCAAGCCGAACAGCGGTGCGCCGAGCACCGTGATCATGGCGCCGATGTTGGTCGAAAGCTGGAAGCGCACGAACTTGACGATGTTGTCGTAGATCGTGCGTCCCTCCTTCACCGCGCCGACGATGCTGGCGAAGTTGTCGTCCGTCAGCACCAGCGTCGCCGCCTCCTTCGTCACCTCGGTGCCGGTGATGCCCATGGCGACACCGATATCCGCGCTGCGCAGCGCCGGCGCATCGTTGACGCCGTCCCCCGTCATGGCCACGACGTGGCCACGCGCGCGCAGCGCCTCGATGATGCGCATCTTGTGCTCGGGGGCGACACGCGCGAACACGGCCGTGCGCTCGACGAGCGCGGCCAGCGCCTCCTTGTCCAGTCCGTCGAGCTCTTGTCCCTCGTGGACCTCGCCCTCCAGCCCGAGCTCGCGCGCGATCGCCGCGGCCGTGGCGCGATGGTCGCCGGTGATCATCTTGACCTCGATGCCGGCGACACGGCAGACGGCGATCGCCTCGCGCGCCTCGGGCCGCGGCGGATCGACGATGCCGACGAGGCCGATCAGGGTTAGCTCCTGCGTCCAGGTCATCAGGTCGCCGGCAGGATCGAACTCGCCGGCGGGGATGCTGCGGCCCGCGACTGCCAGCACGCGCATCGCCTCGTCGGCGCAGGCGGCATTCTCGCGCTCGAAGCCGGCGCGGGCTTCATCGTCGAGCGTCGGTTCGCCGTCCGCGGCAAGGAACCGAGCACTGCGGGCCAGCAAGACGTCGGGGGCGCCCTTGACCCACATGCGCACGACCGCGCCTTCGTGGTGAAAGGTCGCCATGAACTTGTGCGCCGAATCAAAGGGAATTTCGGCGATGCGAGGATGTCGCGCCGCAAGCTCGTCGCGCTCGACGCCGCCCTTCAGGGCCAGCGCCAGCAGTGCGCCCTCGGTCGGGTCGCCGATCAGTTGTCCGTCGCGCAGGCGGGAGTCGGCGCACAGGGCAGCTGCGTGCAGCAATGGTGCGAGGTCGGGAACTTCGCCGCCGTCGGCGGCCGCGATCATGCCCTCCGCCGAGTAGCCGTCGCCGGTCACGTCGAGCCGGCGTCCGCGGCACAGCACGCGCCGTGCCGTCATGCGGTTGAGGGTCAGCGTGCCGGTCTTGTCGGAGCAGATCACCGTCGTACAGCCGAGCGTCTCGACGGCGGCGAGCTTCTTGACGATGGCGTGGCGCTTCGCCATGCGATGCATGCCGAGTGCCAAAGTAACGGTGACGACGGCGGGCAGGCCTTCCGGAATCGCCGCGACAGCAAGCGCGATCGCCGTCATCGCCGTGGTCACCAGGTCGTTGCCGCGCATGATCCCGAGCACGAAGACGAGCAGGACGACGACGCCGGCAATGGCGGCCAGTCGTTTGCCGAGCGCATCGAGCTGGACCTGTAGCGGCGTGGACGTCTCTGCGGTCTCCGCCAGCAGTCCCGCCAGGCGACCCATCTCGGTGCGCATGCCGGTGGCGGTGACGAGCGCCTCGATGCGGCCGCGCGTGACGACGGTGTTCATGTAGACCATGCCGGTGCGTTCGGCGAGCGGTGTGCCCTCGGCGACCGAATCCGGATGCTTGGCGACGGGCTGCGCCTCGCCGGTCAGCGATGCTTCGGCGACCTCGCCGGCATGTGACGCCAGCACGCGTGCGTCGGCTGCGATGCGGTCGCCTGCTTCGAGCAACAGCAGGTCGCCGGGGACCACTTCCATGGCGTCGACGAGTGCGGAGCGGCCGTCGCGCCTTACACGCGCGTTCGGCGCGAGCATTTGGCGCAGCGCGGCCAGCGCGGCCTCGGCACGATGCTCCTGGTAGTAGCCCAAGGCCGCATTCAGGAGGATGACGACAATGATCGCTGCGGCGTCGCCGATGTGGCCGACGAAACCGGCGAGCGCCGCCGCGGCGATCAGCACGATGATCAACAGGTTGCGGAACTGGTCGGCAAAGCGCCGCCACGCCGGGCGCGGCGGCTTCTCGTCGAGGCGATTGGGGCCGTACCGGACCATCCGTTCCTGCGCTTCGGCGGCAGAGAGGCCGTGCGCCGGATCGGCGTCGAGTTCGCGCGCGACGCCCTGCGCTTCGAGTGCATGCCAGGTGCGGGCGGATGGTTGGTCGCTCATGGGCTGTTCAGTGGAGCGCGCGGCCTGCCGCCACGGTCGCGAGGACGAAGGCCGCGTAGCAAGACAATAGCATCGCCCCGCGGGCGCGGCCTATCGTTGCGCCCTTGCCGGGGACGAGGAGAAGCAGCGCCAGCACCCCGGCGAGCAGCGTGGCGGCGACTTCGGCAAAGGGCGCGCGGATCGGATGGATGCTCGCCGCCACGCCGACGATCGCCAGGCCGTTGAAGAGATTGCTGCCGAGCAGCGTGCCGACGCCGACGTCGTCATGCCCGCGCAGCCGGGCCAGCAGCACTGTGACGAGTTCCGGCAGCGAGGTCCCGATGGCGACGACCAGTGCGCCGATGACGTAGGCGTCGACACCGAAGGCGGCGGCGATCCCGGAGGCGCCGTAGACGAACAGCCGGCCGGCAGCCACGAGCGCCCCCAGCCCGCCGAGCAGGTACAGGATCACGGCCAGCGGACGTGTGCCACCGGACGCCTCTTCGCCGATGCTCCGCGCGGTGCGTCCCGCGCGCACGGCGGCGAACATCCAGGCGGCGAAGACGGCCAGCAGCGCGCCGCCCTCGACACGCGTCACCGCATCGTCGGCAACCAGCCACAGGGTCGCAAGCGGAGCGGCGAGCGCAAGCGCGAAATCACGCCCGAGTTCAGAGCGCTCGACACGAATCGGCCCGAACAGAAGTGCGATGCCGAAGACCAGGGCGATATTGACGACGTTGCTGCCGAGCGCGTCGCCGAGGCCGATCTCGGGGGCTCCCGAGAGAGCGGCCACCGAGGAAACCGTGAGTTCGGGGCTGGAGGTTGCGAAGGCGGCAAGGGTTGTCGCCACCAGCAACTTCGGCAGGCGCAGCAACCGGGCGCTGCCGAGGATGCCTTTCAAAAAGACCTCGCCGCCGACGGCAGCCAAGGCCACCGCGGCGGCGACTGCTCCGACTTCTTGTGCCGAAACGCTCATCGGCGTCGTGGAGGCGGAACCTCCGCCTCCACCTCCGCGTCAGTCGCTGCTGTTGGCGAAGCCCAGCAGATGCAGCAGGCTGGTGAAGAGGTTGAAGATCGAAACGAACAGGGTCACGGTCGCCATGATGTAGTTCGTCTCGCCGCCGTGGATGATGTTCGAGGTCTCGTACAGAATCAGGCCGGACATCAGCAGCACGAAGGCGGCGGACACGGTCAGCGACAGCGCCGGGATCTCGAAGAAGACCGCGCCCAGGCCGGCAAGGAAGGCCACCAGCACGCCGACGGCGAGGAAGCCGCCCATGAAGCTGAAGTCCTTGCGCGTGCTCAGGGCGTAGCCGGAGAGGCCGAGGAAGATCGCGGCCGTGCCGGCCATGGCCATCATCACCGTCTGCGTACCGTTGGGCAGGTTCAGGTAGTGGCTGACGATGGGGCCGAGCGTGTAGCCCATGAAGCCCGTCAGGGCGAACACCGAGACGATGCCCCAGCCGCTGTCGCGCAGCTTGGTGGTGGCGAACAGCAGCCCGAAGTAGCCGATCAAGGTGATGACCAGGCCGGGGTGCGGCAGATTGAGCGCTATCGAAATACCCGCCGTGGCTGCGGCGAACAGCAATGTCATCGACAGCAGCATGTACGTGTTGCGGATGACCTTGTTGGTCGCAAGGGCGGACTCGGCGGCGTGCCGTTGTTGCATGACGACTTGCATGGTCGGGACTCCTTTGGGTTTCAGACAGCCGGCACTCTAGCGTAAGCTGAATACATCCAGCAAATCGAATATAGTTTAGACATCATTCGATTAAGGCGATGCTTCCATGGCTACACTCAATTACAAGCACTTGCGCTACTTTTGGATGGTCGCCAAGTCGGGGGGCATTGCACGTGCCAGCGAGCGCCTGCATCTGACGCCGCAGTCGATCAGCGGCCAATTGCGCGAACTCGAGGAACAACTCGGCGCCGAGCTGTTCCGCCGCGCCGGCCGCGGCCTCGAGCTCACCGACATGGGCCGCCGCATCCTCACGTACGCCGAGGAAATATTTACCCTCGGCGACGAGCTCATGGACGTCGTCAAGAACGAGTCCGCTCGTACCAGCCTGCCGTTCCGCGTCGGCATCGCCGACTCGGTTCCGAAGGCCGTCACCTACTGGCTCGTCGAACCGGCGCTGCGTCTGGACGAGCCGCTGCGCCTCATCTGCCGGGAGGGCCGGCTGGCGTCGCTGCTCGCGGACCTCGCCGTGCACCGCCTCGACATGGTGATCGCCGACCGGCCGATGCCGGCCAACCTCAACGTACGCGGCTACAGTCACCTGCTCGGCGAAAGCACGTTGACGGTATTCGGCGCCGGCACGCTGCTGGAGACGCTATCGGCAAGCTTCCCTGCGCTGCTCGACGGCACGCCCTTCCTGATGCCGGGCGAGGACGTCGCCGTGCGCTCCCGCCTCGCGCAGTGGCTCGAGGCGAAGAAGTTGCATCCGCGCATCGTCGGCGAATTCGACGACAGCGCATTGCTGGCAGCCTTCGGGCAGGCCGGGGCCGGCCTGTTCGTCGCGCCGACGGCGATTGCGGACTACGTGCGGGAGCAGTATCGCGTCGACGCGGTGGGTGAAATCGACGGCGTGACGGAACAGGTTTACGCGATCACGACCGAGCGGCGCCTGTCGCATCCGGCGATCGTCGCCATCAGCCAGACCGCGCAACAGGAAGTCTTCGGCGGGGCTGCCGCCCGGGCTGCGGCGCCCGCGGCGGTCAGCGGCCGCCGCCGCAAGAAGAAGTCCTAACGGCCCGGCAAGCCGAGCTTCGCCAGCGCTTCAGCGTGCGTCTTGCCCGTCGTGGCGCGGCGCGCCTCGACGTAGCCGCGCATGGCATCCTGCATGGTCAGACCGGGTTTCACGAGCAGTGCCAGCGCCTCGAGCATCTCGAGCGGCGTAGCTCGGGTCCTCGTCATGTCGACGAACCAGCGCGCGGTACGCTCGCAGTGCGCGGCGACCGCCTTCTGGTCCTCGCCGTAGGCCTTGGCGGCCTTGGCCAGCCATGCGCGCGCGGCGGCTACGCTTGGATCGCCGCCGGCGACGTCCTCGCGCAGCGACGACGCGACGATGCCGCGGGCCGGATCGTCGCCCTCCAGCACCGTGACCTTGGCCGGGTCGGCGGTGGCGGCAAGCGAGAACAATGCGGCGGCGGCGACGATCAGGCGTTTCATGCAATTCTCCTAGCGATAGCCGGCGTCGGTAGCGCCACCGACCGGCGCTGCGGCCGGCTGCGAGACTTCGACCGCCGGCGCTGCCCCCTTGTTCAGCGGCTCGGGATGCCAGCCGAGCATCATGACCAGCGCCATGAAGCCGACGACATAGGCGAGGGCGACGTGCCAGCCGTGGCGCAGCCACTGGCCGACCGACCTCGCCTCGGGAAACATGTTCGACAGGGCGACGCCGGCCGACGAGCCGAACCAGATCATCGAGCCGCCATAGCCGACGGCGAAGGCCAGGAAGCCCCAGTCGTAGCCGTCCTGGCGGATCGCCAGCGCCGTCAGCGGAATGTTGTCGAACACCGACGAGACGAAGCCGAGGCCGAAGGCCGTCTGCCACGAGGCCGCCGGCAGCTTCTCGACCGGCATCATCGAGGCGCTGGTGACCAGGAACAACAGGAACAGCGTTCCCTTGAGCGACTCGCCGATGACCTCCCAGTCGTGGCGGCGCACCGGGATCGTCACCAGGATCGCCAGCCAGACTGCGACGCCGATGAAGGGGAAGGAGTCGGCGATCGACGCGTAGTGGCTGTTGACGACGATGTTGGTCGTCATGGCGAAGACCAGGATCAGGCCGACGATGAAGATCCGGTGCCAGTCGACGTGCGTGTGGGCGTGCGCGTGCTTGAGGATCGGCGAGTAGGCGTGCTGCTGCTTGGCGGCAAAGTAGCCGCTGATGCACAGCGCGATCGCCGAGGCGATGACGGCCTCGAAGACTTGGCCGGGCTTGACGCCGGCGATCCACATCATGGTCGTCGTCGTATCGCCGACGACGGAGAAGGCGCCGCCTGCGTTCGACGCCGCGACGATAGCGGCGAGATAGCCGATATGGACCTTGGCCTTGAACAGCTGGTGCGCCATGGCGCCGCCGATCAGCGCCGCGGCGATGTTGTCAAGGAAGGACGAGATCACCCAGACCATGGCCAGCAGCACGAAGGCGCCCTTCCAGTCGTCGGGCAGGAACCTCGGCAGGATCACCGGCACATGGCTCTTCTCGAAGTGGCGCGCCAGGATCGCGAAGCCCATCAGCAGGCAGAACAGGTTCGCCAGTGTCACCCACTCGTGGCCGAGGTGGCCGGCGAAGCCGCCAAGGCCAGTGCCGGTCTTGAAGCCGGTGAACGCCATCTTGTAGAGGGCGATCGCCGTGAGGCCGGTCAGGGCGACGTAGAACGTCTGGTTGTGAAACAGCGCCACGCCGACGAGCGTGGCCGCGAAGAGGATGAATTCGATCGGGATGCCGGCGATCGAGGGGCCTTCGGCCGCCGCTGCGAAGGCGCTGACTCCCATCAGCATCAGGCCGGCGGCAATGCGCACGGGTAACTTTTGGTACATGTTGTTTTTCTTACAAAAGAACGATGAAAAACGGGGGTAAGCAACTCACGGGCCACGCCGCGGCGGGCGCATGGATGCCATGACGCCGGCGATGCGCTCGGCTACCGCGGCCGAGGGCGTGGCGTAGGCGAACTTGTGCACGAAGCTGCCGTCGGGGCCGAGCAGGTACATGCCGGCGGAGTGGTCGACCGAGTAGCGGTCCGCTGGGGCGCCCGGCTCGAACACCTTCTCGTAGCGCACCTTGAAGCGGTCGGCGGCGCTGCGCACGAGCTCCGGCGTCGCGGTCAGGCCGAGGATGCGCGGGTCGAAATGCGCCGTGTATTCCCGAAGGATGGCCGGCGTGTCGCGCTCGGGATCGACGGAGACGAAGATCGCCTGCAGGCCGGCGGCCTGGTCGCCGAGGCGCTTGAGGACGTCCGCCATCTCGACCAGCGTCGTCGGACAGATGTCGGGGCAATACGTATAGCCGAAGGTGATCAGCTGGAAGCGGCCCTTGAAGTCGCCTTCGGTGACGGCGCGGCCGTTGGCGTCGCGCAGCAGGTAGCGGGCGACGATGCCGGCGGGCATCGGATCGTCCGCGTCAGCGTGGGCGGCGAATGCCGGCACGGCAAGCGCCGCCGCGAAGATCATGGTGAGGAATGCTTTCACTGCACGCCGGCGCGCTTGGCTGCGTCCTGCAGCTTCAGGTCGGCGGCCTCGAGGCGCAGCGCCAGTATCACCTGCTCGGGGCAGGGCTGATTGCCGGCGGTCTGGGCGCGGAAGGCATCGCTCGACGCATGCTCGTAGGCCTCGCCGAAGCGGCGCGTCTTCGGCGCACGCAACAACATCATCGCCTTGGCCTTGGGCAGCAGTTCCTTGTAGCCGCAGGCGAGCGCGGTACCGTTGACGCGGCCCAGTTCGGCGACGCCTGCCAGCAGGTCAGCAACCGCCGGCGGCTCCGCAGGCTCGGCATGCGCAGCGGCGGCGATCATGGTCGCGAGGGAGAGTGCAAGCAGGCGTTTCATCGAAGGCAACTCCTTGAAAGGGCCGCCAATTATAGGGACCTTAGCCCTTACAATCGAGGCCGGAATTCAATCCCGGACCGCCGTGCACCACGAACTCTTCGTCATCCTGCTGCTGCTGAGCGGCGCCGTGATCGCCGTCGCGGCCGCGCGCCGCGCGCGGCTGCCGACCATGCTCGCCTACCTGGCGATCGGCATCTCGCTCGGCCCGCACGGCGCCAACATGCTGCCGCACGACGAAAACGTCGCCAGCCTCGCCGAGTTCGGCGTCGTCTTCCTGATGTTCTCGATCGGCCTCGAGTTCAGCCTCGCCCGCCTGAAGGCGATGCGCTCGCTGGTGTTCGGCTTCGGCGCTGCCCAGATGACCGTCACGGCGGCGGCGACCTGGCTGATCACCAGCTTCGGCTACGACCAGAACTGGCGCGCGGGCATGGCGGTCGGCCTCGCCGTGGCGATGTCGTCGACGGCGATCGTCGCGCGCATGCTTTCCGAGCGCTTCGAGCTGCATTCGCGCTCCGGCCGCCAGACGATGGGCGTGCTGCTGTTCCAGGACCTCGCCGTCGTGCCCTGCCTGATCCTGATCCCGGCGCTCGCCGATCCCGACGTCAACCCGGCCTATGCGCTTTCGATCGGCGCCCTGCAGGCAGCCGCCGTGCTCGCCGTGCTGCTCGTCGCCGGCCAGTGGGTGACCAAGCGCGTGTTCGACGTCGTCGCGCGCCAGCGCTCCGAAGAATTGTTCGTGCTGACGACGCTGTGGATCGTCGTCGCCCTCGCCTACGCCACCTTCGCCACCGGCCTGTCGCTGGCGCTCGGCGCCTTCGTCGGCGGCATGCTGATCTCCGAGACCATCTACCGCCACCAGGTCGAGGCCGACATCCGGCCGTTCCGCGACGTGCTGCTGGGGCTGTTCTTCGTCACCGTCGGCATGATGCTCGACCTCGGCTTCGTGCTCGCCAACCTGCACCGGCTTCTGCTGGCCGTGCTGCTGCTGATCGTCGGCAAGGGAGTCGTCGTCTTGCTGCTGGCGCTGATGACGAAGAGCCCGGCGAACGTCGCCCTGCGCACCTCGGCCCAACTGGCGCAGGCCGGCGAGTTCGGCCTGGTGCTGATCGAACTCGCCTACCAGCTCAAGCTCATTCCCACCGACGTCTTCCAGGTCACGCTGGCGGCGATGCTGATCTCCATGTTCGTGGCGCCCTTCCTGATCGAGCGCGCGGCCAACCTCGGCGGTCAGATGGCGAAGGGCGACTGGGCGCACAAGGCGAAGGCGATCCACGACGTCGCCGTCGGCGCCTTCGGCATGAACCGCCACGTCATCGTCTGCGGCTACGGCCGCACGGGGCGCCGCATCGGCGAGTTCCTCGCCGCCGAGCAGATTCCGTTCATCGCCCTCGACGTCGATCCGCAGCAGATTCGGCACGCCACCGTCGTCGGCGGCAAGCTCGCCTTCGGCAGCGCCGACCGCAGCGAAGTGCTGATGGCGGCGGGACTGCCGCGTGCCCGCGCCGTCGTCGTCGCCTATCCGGACGCGCATTCGGCCGAACGCGTGGTCCGGCTCGTGCGCAGCCACCGCACGGACATTCCCGTCGTGGTGCGCGCTTTCGACGAATCGACGGTCATGCGACTCAAGCAGGCGGGCGCGACTGAAGTGATACCGGAAGTTCTCGAGGGCAGCCTGATGATCGCCGCCGAGACGCTGGTCCAGCTCGGCATCCCCGTCGAGCAGGCGATGGCGCGGGTCCGAGCGGCGCGCGGCGAGCGCTACGCCAGCCTGCGCGAGTTCTACCGCGACTTCATCAAGCCCGACGAAAAGTAGCCGCGCCCGTCAGGCGTCGGCAACGATGACGATGTGCACGCGGTAGGGGCCGTGTGCCCCGAGCACGATGGTCTGCTCGATGTCGCCGGTGCGCGAGGGCCCGGAAATGAAGCTGACGGCGCGCGGCAGTTCGCCGCACTCGGCGCGTGCGAGATTCCAGCCTTCTTCCATGCCCGGCACGATGCGAGAAGCAGCAACGATGGCGACGTGGGTCTCGGGCAGCAGGCTGACGGTGCCCGGCGTCCCGGGGCCGGACAGCAGCATCAACGTGCCCGTTTCGGCGATGGCGCAGAAGCTGCCGGTGATGCCGACCATGTCGGCGTCGCGGGCGGCACGCGCCTCGATCAGCAGCCCGGCCGCGGCCCACGGCAGCGCCGCGAGGCCCGGCCAACACACGGCCTGGCTGCCGAGATCGAGCCCCGCCAGATAGCGGGCAACGGCGGCGGGAACCTCGGCGTCGCTCGCGACGACGTCGACGCTGCTCGAGAGCGCCTCGGACTTCTCGCGAAAACGCGTCAGCAATGCCGGCGCCTCCGCAGCGACGGCCGGACGCGGCCCCTGCTCGCGCGCCGCCATCCAGGCATCGATGTCCGCCTGCGCGGTGGAAGCGTTGCCCGCGTTGCGCCCGAGGTGCGAACGCACCCGGCCGAGAATGTCTTCGCGCGTCGTCATGTCACCCGGTTCCTCGGCTCGCCGCGCACGAAGGCCTCGATGTTGTCCACCAACTGGTCGGCGAGGGTCTGCATCGCCCCGGCCGAGGCCCAGGCGACGTGCGGCATGAGGATGAAATTCGGCAGGTCGAGGTCGAGCAGCGGGTTGCCGTCGCGCGGCGGTTCCTGCGACAGCACGTCGAATCCCGCGCCGGCGATCCATCCCTCCCTGAGCGCGCGTACCAGCGCCTGCTCGTCGACCAGGCCGCCGCGCGCCGTGTTGATCAGCAGCGCATCGCGCTTCATCGTGCGCAATTCGGTCTCGCCGATCATGCCGCGCGTTTCGGCGTTGAGCGGGCAATGCAGCGAGACCACGTCCGCCGCCGCCAGCAGCGTCTCGAACGGCACATATCCTTCGCGCACCGCGGCGGCACCTTTGCGCTCACCCCAGAGTACGTTCATGCCGAAGCCTTCGGCGAGCCGGGCCACGCCCTCGCCGAGCGAGCCGCGGCCGATCAGTCCGAGGGTCGAGCCGTGCAGGTCGCGGATCGGGTGGTCGAAGAAGCAGAACATCGGCGCCTGCTGCCACTTGCCGGCCGCGAGGTCGGCCCGATAGGCGAGCAACTGCCGGCGCAGGACCAACATCAGCATCATCACGTGCTCGGGCACCGCGTGGACGGCATAGCCGCGAATGTTGCAGACCGGCAAACCGTGCTGGCGGCACCAGGCCAGGTCGATGTTATCCGTGCCGGTGGCGGCGCCGGCGATCAGCTGCAGGTTCGGCAGGCGTTCGAGGAGTTCCGCCGTCATGCGCACCTTGTTCGTGATGGCGATCGTCGCGTCCTTGAGGCGGTCGTAGACCTGCTCGGGCGTCGTCGCCGGGTATTCCTCCCAGACATGCTCGAAGGCCGGGCGGCGAACCTGCGCGCGGATCGAGTCGCGCTCGAGGAAGACGATGCGGTGAGCGGACGCCACGACTACTCGCGTCCTTCGGGTGCAGGCATCAGGGCAAGGCCGGCAAGCACCTTTTCCATGTCCGAGAGGTCGCCGATGATGCGCTGGATCGGATGGGGAAGCTCGCGCACGACGGTCGGCGTCGCCAGGATGCGATCTGCCGCCGCTTCCTTCGGATGCTCGAGCACGTCGATGACTTCGATTTCGTATTCGCCGCAGAACTGTTCGTCGCACAACTGGCGCAGGCGCGCCAACGCCTGCCGGGAGCGCAAGGTATGGTCGGTGACGTAGAGCTTGAGGCGAAATTTCGCTCGCTTGAGCATGGTGGACTTCCTTCCTGGCGACCCCGGCGGGCCGTTCGATTATCCCATCCGCCTGCTTTGCGCGGCGTACATTTCGCGGAATGTGCGACCCTCGGGGGCGGGAAAGTCGCGGCCGGCCGTCCACTCGGGGGCGCTCGCCAGCACGCGGATGCGGTCCGATCCGCCGGCCAGCCACTTCAGGTAGCGCACGGCGAAGCGCGTGCCCAGGTGATAGAGCGCGGGCTTGCTCGCGACCCAAGCCCAGGCCTTCAGCGCCAGGCGCTCCGACAACGGACGCAGATTCCGGTCGACCTGCTTCTCGCGGAGCGTGCGCATCAGGTCGGGCAGCGGAATCATCACCGGGCACACGGCGCTGCACTGGCCGCAGAGCGTCGCCGCCTGCGGCAGGTCGACGGCGTGCTCGATGCCGACGTAGAGCGGCGTCAGGATCGAACCCATCGGACCCGGATAGACCCAGCCGTAGGCGTGGCCGCCGATCGTCTGGTAGACCGGACAGTGGTTCATGCAGGCGCCACAACGGATGCAGCGCAGCATGTCGTGAAACTCGCTGCCGACGACGTCGGCGCGGCCGTTGTCGACGAGGATGAAGTAGAGGTGCTCGGGGCCGTCAGTTTCCTCGGGCGTCTTGACGCCTGTCAGCACCGAAACGTAGTTCGAGATCGACTGCCCGGTCGCCGAGCGCGGCAACAGGCGCAGGAGCAGCGTCAAATCCTCGAGCGTCGGGATGACCTTCTCGATGCCGGTGATCACAACATGGACCTTGGGCAGCGTCGTCACCATGCGGCCGTTGCCCTCGTTGGTGACCAGCGCCACCGAACCGGTCTCGGCGACCAGGAAGTTGCCGCCCGAAATGCCCATCTCCGCCGACAGGAAGTGGCTGCGCAGCACTTCGCGCGCTTCGCGGGTGAGCTGCGGGATGTCGGTCTTGCGGGGCTTCTTGTGGGTCTTGGCGAAGAGGTCGGCGACCTCGTCGAGGTTCTTGTGCATCACCGGCGCGATGATGTGCGACGGCGGCTCGTTGTCGTTGATCTGCAGGATGTACTCGCCGAGGTCCGTCTCGACCGGCTGGATGTCGGCCGCCTCGAGCGCATGGTTCAGGCCGGCCTCCTCCGAGAGCATCGACTTCGACTTGGTCGCCTTCTTCACGCCGTGCTTCTGCGCGATGTCGACGACGTGGCGGCAGATCTCGGCGCCGTCCTTCGCCCACAGCACCGTGGCGCCACGTGCCGTCGCAGTCGTCTCGAAGCGCTCCAACCAGAGGTCGAGGTCCTTGAGCACCCGATCGCGCAGGTCGCGGGCGGCGGCGCGCGTGCCCTCGAAGTCGTCGATCTCGCGGATGGAGATGGCGCGCTTGTCGACGAACTTGCCCTTCGCGGTGCGCAGGTTGCGTTGCAGGTCGGCGTCGGCCAGCTTGGCGCTGGCGTTGGCCTTGAAGTGCATCGAGCGGACTTCCATGGCCTATTTTCCGGTGAGTACTTCGGCGATGTGCAACACGCGTGTCTTTTCGTCGCCCATGCGCCGCAGCTTGCCTTCGATGTTGAGCAGGCAGCCGAGGTCGCCGCCAACCACGGCCTCGGTGCCCGCCGCCAGGACGTTGCTGCACTTCTTCTCGGCGATCGCCGCCGAAACGTCGCCGAACTTGACCGAGAAGGTGCCGCCGAAGCCGCAGCATTCCTCGGCACCATCCATCTCCTTGACGTGCACGCCCGGCAACTTGGCGAGCAGGGCGCGCGGCTGGTGCTTGATGCCGAGGCTGCGCAGGCCGGTGCACGAATCGTGATAGGTCACCGTGCCCTCGAAGTGCCCGGGTACGTTCTCCAGCCTGACTACGTTGATCAGGAAGTCGGTGAGTTCATGGACGCGGCTCGCCAGCGCCACGGCGCGGCGGTGCCAATCGGGATCGTCGACGAGGAGACCCGGATACTCGGTGCGGATCTGGTCGGCGCAGGAGCCGGACGGCGCCACGAGATAGTCGAAGCCCTCGAATTCCGCGATGGTCTTCTTCGCCAGCATGGCCGCCGCCGCCCGGTCGCCGGAGTTGAAGGCCGGCTGGCCGCAGCAGGTCTGCTTCTCCGGCACGATCACCTCGCAACCGGCGGCCTCGAGCAATTCGATGGCCGCGAAGCCGATGCGGGGACGCATCAGGTCGACGAGGCAGGTGACGAACAGGGCGACACGCATGCTTTTGAGGCTCCAGAGGGACGTCGCCCGCGACAGGGCATTTCACGATGTGGCATACTAGCCGAACCATGCCGAAAACCAAAGCAGCAAGCCCCTCCGCCGTCACCAATGAGGTCAAAGGCCCGATACAGGTCATCGATCGGATGATGAAGCTGCTCGACGTTCTGTCTTACTACCACGATCCGGTGAGCCTCAAGCAGCTCGCCATGGAAACCGGCCTGCATCCGTCGACCGCCCACCGCATCCTCGGCGCCATGGCCGTCAGCGGCTTCGTCGAGCGAGCCGATCCCGGCACCTACCGCCTCGGCATCCGGCTGCTGGAACTCGGCAACGTCGTCAAGTCGCGCATCAACATCCGCGATTCGGCGATGCCGTTGATGCAGCAACTGCACCAGCGCATCGGCGAGAGCGTGAACCTCGGCGTGCGCCAGGGCGACGAGATCGTCTATGTCGAGCGGACATCCAGCGGACGCTCTACGGTACGGGTGGTGCATCTTGTCGGTGCCCGGGCGCCGCTGCACGTGACCGCTGTCGGGAAGCTCTATCTCGTCGAGGACGGTGCGGAAAAGGTGCGCGAATACGCGAAGCGCACGGGGTTGCCGGGTTTCACGCCGACTTCGATCCGTACGTTACCGGCGCTCGAAAAGGAACTCGAGCGCGTGCGCCGCCATGGCGTCGCCTTCGACAACGAGGAGATCGAGCAGGGGCTGCGCTGCATCGCCGCGCCGATTCGCGACGACTCGGGTGAACTCGTCGCCGGCTTGTCCGTCTCGGCGCCAGCCGACCGGCACAACCCCGACTGGGCCGCAATCGTCCGCGGCACCGCCGACGAGATCTCGACGGCCATCGGCTACGCGGGCACACCACTTCACCGGCAGCAATGAAAACCCAGAGGTTTCAGTGAAAGCTAATGCCCGCGTTAGCTGTTGAGTTGCAATAGGTTGTTCCCGCCGAGGCGAGAAGCTGGAGGCTTGTAGCCGAGAGCGGAGTGAGGCCGTCGGCTGTTGTAGTAGGCGAGGAAGGCTGGCAGCCAGGAAGTGCGTTCGGCGCT
>Ga0209066_10003914_pt1 | contig 16612 bp, 21 predicted proteins | sample All_14_2_FD_187198 | JGI IMG/M metagenome (GOLD analysis project Ga0209066, IMG submission 187198) | Freshwater microbial communities in response to fracking from Pennsylvania, USA - Allegheny Zone_MetaG_DW_15 (SPAdes) (version 2) ...
GTTCGTAGCCGTCCACCAGCGCGCCGAGTTGCTGGGTTTGCTGGCGGCGGTCGCCGCTGAGCAGCATCCACAGGTCTTGCACGGCGGGGCCGGTGCGGGCGTCGTCCAGGTCCACAAAATGCGGGCCAGCGCCGGGCTGGCCTTCGGGGGTCCACAAAATGTTGCCGGGGTGGCAGTCGCCGTGCAGGCGCAGGCGCTGGATGCCGCCTGCTTCAGTGGATGTGCCCGCATGCAGCACCGGGTGCGCTTCAATCAGCGCCAGCGCCTCGGCCAGGGCCTCAGACCAGGCGGTTTGCACCTCGGGCGCCACCATGCGGTGTTGCAGCAGCCAGTCACGCGGCTCGTGCGCGAAGGTGGTCGCGTCCAGCGCCGGGCGGGCCACAAAGGGCCGCGCAGCGCCCACGGTGTGGATGCGTGCCAGAAAGCGGCCAATCCATTCCAGCACCTCAAAGTCGTCCAGCTCAGGGCGGCGCCCGCCCCGGCGCGGGCTTACCGCAAAGGCAAAGCCGCCAAAGTGGTGCAGCGTGGCGCCGTGCACCACCAGCGGCGGCACCGCCGGAATTTCAGCCGCCACCAGCTCGGCGGCCAAGGCGTGTTCTTCGGCAATCTGCGCGTCGCTCCAGCGCTCGGGCCGGTAAAACTTGGCCACCACCTGCTCGCAGCCCTCAAACGGGGTTTCCAGGTGGATCTGGTAGACCCGGTTTTCGAAGCTGTTGAGCGCTTGCAGGCGCCCGTCGCCCCACAGGCCGATGCTGGCCAGGGCGTCTTGCACCACGTCGGGTGTGAGGGCGGTGTAAGGGTGCAGGTGGGCAGAGGTCATGCGGCATTGTCGCCGCGCCGTTGTTGGGGTGTGGTGGGGGCTGGCCTATCATCGCCCCCATGTCCAAAGCCAACGAGAAAAAACGCCCACTGCCCACCCTGCAAGAACAGCTGCCCGAACTGCGTCCCGGCCAGTCGGTGGAGTTGCTCAAAGAGCTGCACATCCTGACCCGCGAGGGCAAGCTCAACCAGGACACCCGGCGCAAGCTCAAGCAGGTCTACCACCTGGTGCAGTTCATTGAGCCGCTGCTGGCCGAGGTGCTGAAGGCGCGCGGCGACGTGACCCTGGCCGACCACGGCGCGGGCAAGTCGTACCTGGGCTTCATCTTGTACGACCTGTTTTTCAAGGACAAGGCCGTGGGCCATGTGTACGGCGTGGAGTCGCGTGCCGAGCTGGTGGCCAAGTCGCAGGCGCTGGCGGCGCGGCTGGGCTTTGCGCGCATGGCCTTTCTGGCCACCACCGTGCAGCAGGCGCTGACCCACCCCGAGCTGCCCGCCACCATCGACGTGGTGACCGCGCTGCATGCCTGCGACACCGCCACCGACGACGCCATTGCCTTTGGCCTGGCCAAGCAGGCGCAGTTCATGGTGCTGGTGCCGTGTTGCCAGGCCGAGGTGGCCGGTGTGATGCGCCAGCACAAGGCGCTGAGCCTGTCGCGCACGCCCTTGGCCGAGCTGTGGCGGCACCCGTTGCACACGCGCGAATTCGGCAGCCAGATCACCAACGTGTTGCGCTGCCTGCAGCTGGAGGCGCACGGCTACAGCGTGACCGTGACCGAGCTGGTGGGCTGGGAACATTCCATGAAAAACGAGCTGATTTTGGCCCGTAGAATGGCCGACGACCGGGGCGGTGCCCGTGCCCGGTCGCGTGAGCGCCTGTTGCAGGTGCTTGAAACCTTGAACTTGCAAGAGCTCACGCAGCGTTTCGCGGTCTGAAGCATTCAGACGCGCAGCGCAGTCAGGCCCGTCAAGGTCTGGCGCTCTTCGTGGTGGCACCGCTGTGCCGCCGTTTTCCGGTGTTCCAGTCAGCGCTTGCTGATGCCGCTTGGCCTGTGTTGGTTTCATGTCCCGTTGGTTGCCTGTGCACAGCGCGGGGCCTGTGTACCCAGGCTTTCACCCAGGAGATCTGCCCATGGTGACCGACTTTTCTTTCCTCCTCCAAACCATGGCCTGGCCGCTGGTGCTGCTGCTGGCCTGGTTTCTGGCCGAGCGCCTGTACGGCTTGTGGCGCATACCGAGGGTGTCGAGCTACGTGGCGGTGGGGCTGCTGGGCGGCCTGCTGAACCTGCCCGGCCTCACCGGCGACGTGCCCGGCCTGCCGTTTCTGGCCAACGTGGCGCTGTCGCTGGTGCTGTTTGAGCTGGGCTACCGCATCAACTTGCGCTGGTTTCGCCACAACCCGTGGGTGTTGTTGCTCGGGGTGACCGAATCCATCGTCACCTTCGGCCTCATCTACGCCGTCACGGGCTGGTTCGACTTGGCCTTGGATGTGCGCCTGATCATCGCGGCGCTGTCCATTTCCACCTCGCCCGCCGGCATTGTGCGGGTGGCCAACGAGCTGCGCGGCGCGGGCCAAGTCACCGAACGGGTGCTGCATCTGTGCGCCATCAACTGCCTCATGTCGGTGCTGGCGCTCAAGCTGGTGGTGGGTTATTGGTACCTCAGCACCTCGGGGGATCTGGTGTTGGCCGCCTTTGGCAGCATCCATGTGCTGGCCACGTCGGTGGCGGCAGGGGCTTTGTTGGGCGTGCTGGCGCCCTGGCTGCTGGGGCAGCGCGGCACGCACGAGCGCAGCGTCACCGTGGTGTTTGCGCTGGCGGTGGTGCTGCTCACCACCATGTCGTACGGGCTCAAGCTCTCGCCGCTGCTGGGCGCGCTCACTTTCGGCATCGTGGCGCGCGAACGCCGGGTGCACCTGACCAACGCGCAGCGCGACTTTGGCACCGCTGGCGACCTGTTGTCGGTGTTTTTGTTTGTCTACATCGCCGCGCTGCTGGACTGGGCCGACGTCGGCGCCGGCATGCTGCTGGGCACCTTGCTCATTGCGGTGCGCACCGCCTCCAAAGTGGGGTGCAGCCTGGCCGCCGCGCGCATCTCGGGTATCACCGAGCGCAAGGGCATGCTGACCGGGCTGGCGCTCACGCCCATGTCGGCGTTTGCCATTTTGCTGCTGGAGCAAAGCCGGCTGTACGGCTTTGACCCGGCGGTGCAGGTGCTCTCGGCCATGGCCGGCATGATGCTGGTGCAAGAGCTGCTGGGCCCGGTGGTCACCCAGCGCGCCCTGATGGCGGCCCACGAAACCCACGTGACGAAGGAGGGCTGAGCCATGCCACTGGAAACATTCAAAGCCTCGAAATCGCTCACCATGGGCGTCGAGCTGGAGCTGCAGCTCGTCAACACCTACGACATGGACCTGTCCAGCAGCGCCAACGACCTGCTGGAGCTGCTGCGGCGCAAGCCTTTTCCCGGTGTGGTCACGCCCGAGATGACGCAGAGCATGATCGAGATTGCCACCGACATCCAGACCGAACACGGCCCGCTGCTGGCCCAGCTGCGCGAGATTCGCGACACCTTGGTGCGCGCCGGCGACCGGCTCAACATCGAGATTGCCGGCGGCGGCACGCACCCGTTTCAACGGTGGTTTGAGCAGCGTATTTTCTCCAAGCCCCGGTTCCAGGAACTCTCGGGCCTGTACGGTTACCTCGCCAAGCAGTTCACCGTGTTTGGCCAGCACGTGCACATTGGCTGCGCCAGCCCCGACGAGGCGCTGTTTTTGCTGCATTCGCTCAACCGCTACGTGCCGCATTTCATCGCGCTGTCGGCCTCTTCGCCGTTTTCGCAGGGGGTGGACACGCTGTTCGACTCGGCCCGACTGAACTCGGTGTTTGCCTTTCCCCTGAGCGGGCGCGCGCCCTTCATGCTCAGCTGGGAAGAATTTGCCAACGTCTACTTCACCAAAATGGAGTCCACCGGCGTGGTGAAGTCGATGAAAGACTTTTACTGGGACATCCGGCCCAAACCCGAGTACGGCACCATTGAACTGCGCGTGTGCGACACGCCCCTGACCGTGGAGCGCGCCGCCGGCCTGGCCTGCTACCTGCAGGCGCTGTGCCGCCACCTGCTGGAGCGCAGCGAGCCACCACCCGAAGAAGACGATTACCTCGTTTACACCTACAACCGCTTCCAGGCCTGCCGCTTCGGGCTCGACGGCATGATGGTGAACCCCAAAACGCGCGAGCAGATCAGTATTCGCGAAGACATTCTGGCCACCCTGCGCAAATTGGGACCGCACGCCGAAGCCCTGAACTCGCAGGCTGCGCTGGACGAGATCGAGCGCACCGCCGCCCGCGACGGCAACCACGCCACGTTCCTGCGCAAACAGTTTGCCCAGAGCGGCAGCGTGGGCGGCGTGGTGCGCGCCAGTGTAGAGGCCTTGCGCAGCGGGCCGGCTTGACCGCGGGGCTGGCGGTTCATATATAAGCCGCGCCGCCCTCAAACGACCAACCGCTTGCGCGTGAGCGCCAGCCCAAAAACCGTCACAACCGCTTGGTGGATGCCGCAGCCTGGGTGAAAGACCGCCTGCGCGGTATGGCTTGAGCACCGGCGCCACCACGCCCGGACTTTCCTTGCTTCTGTGTGCTGCGCTGCGCGCGCGACCGCACAGACGGGCCCAGGGTTTCTCAACAGAATTGCCCCCCAATGTCCCCGCGTTGCCAGACCCACGTCTTGGCACCTTGGGACCCAGGCCCCCACACGCTTTCAAGCCCGTTGCCCGTTGTCGGGTCGTGGCGCTGGGTGCGCAGAATTTTCAAGACTGTTGGAGTGACCTCATGAACTGTGGTGAACCCATGAACCGTACCGCCCGATCCACCCTGCATGAGACCGCCCGCGCCGGTGTGGCGATGACAGGGAAGGCCCCGCAACCCCCGTTTTGCCGCAGCGCAAACGGCTTGGCCTTGCAAGCACTGACCTTGGGGGTGGCGGTGCTCTTGGGGGGCAACGCCCTGGCCGGGCCGGTCGGCGGCGTGGTCACGGCGGGTTCCGCCAGCATCAGCACCGCGCCGGGCAACACCACCATTCACCAGTCCAGCCAGCAAGCCACCCTCAACTGGCAAAGCTTCAACATCGCAGCGGGCGAAGCGGTGCGCTTTGTGCAGCCCAACAGCCAGTCGGTGGCGCTGAACCGGGTGGTGGGCGCCGACCCGTCCCACATTCTGGGCAGCTTGACGGCCAACGGCCAGGTGTTTCTGGTGAACCCGAACGGCATCTTGTTTGGCCAAGGTGCGTCGGTCAACGTGGGCGGCTTGGTCGCGTCCACCCTCAACATCACCGACGCCGACTTTGCGGCCGGTCGCCACACCTTCAGCGGCAACAGCACCAGCGCGGTGCTGAACCAGGGCGACATCCGGGCCGACGGCGGTTATGTGGCGCTGTTGGGCGCCCAGGTGGGCAACGACGGCGTGATCACTGCGCAACGCGGCACGGTGGCACTCGCCGCAGGCAGCGCCATGACGCTGGACGTGGCGGGCGACGGCCTGCTTCAGGTCAAGGTGCAGCAAGGTGCGGTGAACGCACTGGCGCAAAACGGCGGCCTGATACAGGCGGACGGTGGCCAGGTCTTGCTGACGGCCCAGTCGGCCAGCGGTCTGCTGGGCAGCGCGGTGAACAACACCGGCGTGGTGCAGGCGCAAACCCTCGTCACCGGCAAAAACGGTCGCATTCTGCTGCTGGGCGACATGCACAGCGGCACGGTCAACGTGGGCGGCACCTTGGACGCCTCGGGCCTGGGTGCGGGCCAAACCGGTGGCCAGGTCACGGTGACGGGGCGGCACGTGGGCCTGTTCGGTGGGCAAATTCTGGCCGCTGGTGATGCGGGCGGCGGCACCGTGCTGGTGGGCGGCGGCTACCAGGGCAACAACCCGGCGGTGCCCAACGCCACGGCCACCTACATGAGCCCCGACGCCCGCATCAACGCCGATGCCGTCACCACCGGCAACGGCGGCACCGTCGTGTTGTGGGCCAATGAATCCACCCGGGCCTATGGCCACATCAGCGCACGCGGCGGCACGCAAGGCGGCAACGGCGGGTTGATGGAGACCTCGGGCCATTGGCTGGACGTGGCGGGCATCCGGGTCAACGCCTCGGCGGCCCAGGGCGCGGCGGGCCTGTGGTTGCTCGACCCCGCCGATGTGTCGATCACCAACGCGCCCACCAGCGGTGGCAGCCTGGTCGGCAACGTTTTCACACCGAACCCCAGTGCCGATACGGCCAATGTGAACGTGGCTGATATCGTGACCGCGCTGACTGCGGGCAGCAACGTCACCATCATCACCGCCAACACCGGTGGAACAGGCAATGGCGATATCACCGTGGACACGGCCATCTCGTGGACCAAAACGCCAGGCGGTTTGCCCGTTTCCACCCTGACCCTGAACGCTGTTCGGGACGTGGTCGTGAACGAAGCCATCACCGCCACCTGGGGCAGTCTCGTCACCACGGCGGGGCGCGATGTGACGCTGTTTGCGCCGGTCACAACCACCAACGGCAGCTTCACGGCCAACGCCGGGCGCGACGTCAACCTCGTCAAAAACGCAGAGCATCCCTTGACCGCGATCACGACCACCGACGGCGGCTTCCGGGCGAACGCCGGCGGGCATGTGAATGTCGAGACCGTCGCCTTGACGACGACCCGCGGCAACCTGATCCTGGTCGCCGGGACCGACGGAGCCACCAACGGTAGCGTCAACTTTGCACCGGGCACGCCGGTGGCAGCCGTCACCGGCCCCAATGCCGCGGTCATGATTTACAACCCCATTGGCACGCCGCCGACCGATTATTCGGCCAATTTCACGCTGACCTCAGGCGCCACGCTGACGACCGGCGTCTTCATGCCGTCCATTCCTGGGGCTACGGGTGCTACGGGTGCTACGGGTTCAACTGGTGCCACCGGTGCCGCAGGTGCGGATGGGGCAACGGGGGACACTGGCGCTGCTGGCGCTGCTGGCGCAGATGGAGCTACAGGCGACACCGGAGCTGCTGGCGTGGCAGGTTCAACTGGTGCTACCGGGGCCACCGGTGCTGCAGGTGCTGATGGGGCAACGGGAGCCACAGGCGCTACAGGCGACACTGGAGCAACTGGAGCAACTGGAGCAACTGGAGCAACTGGTGCAACTGGCGCTACTGGTACAGATGGAGCTACAGGCGACACCGGAGCTGCTGGCGCCGCAGGTTCAACTGGTGCTACCGGGGCCACCGGTGCTGCAGGTGCTGATGGGGCAACGGGAGCCACAGGCGCTACAGGCGATACCGGAGCTGCTGGCGTGGCAGGTTCAACTGGTGCTACCGGGGCCACCGGTGCTGCAGGTGCGGATGGGGCAACGGGAGCTACAGGCGCTACAGGCGACACTGGAGCAACTGGTGCAACTGGTGCAACTGGAGCAACTGGTGCAACTGGTGCAACTGGTGCAGATGGAGCTACAGGTGCAGATGGGGCCACGGGAGCTACCGGTGCCATAGGCGTAACAGGAGCTGCTGGTGCTGTAGGTGCCACCGGTGCCGCAGGTGCAGATGGAGCTGCAGGCGACACGGGCGCCGCTGGTCCAGCAGGACCTACAGGTGCCACAGGTTCAACGGGAGCTGCAGGCGCCACGGGCCTTACTGGGGCTACCGGTGCTGCTGGTACAGATGGAGCTACAGGTGCCGATGGGGCCACGGGTGCCACGGGTGCGACTGGTCCAGCAGGGCCCACGGGTACTACAGGTGAAACAGGTGCCATCGGTTCAACGGGAGCTACAGGGGCTACAGGTGAAACCGGAGTAACTGGTGCTGCAGGTTCAACCGGTGCCACCGGTGCTGCAGGTGCGACTGGTCAAGCAGGACCTACGGGAGCCACAGGTTCAGCGGGAGCTACAGGCGCTACAGGCGACACCGGAGCAACTGGCGCTGCTGGTGCAGATGGAGCTACAGGTGCCGATGGGGCCATGGGTGCCACTGGTGCCACAGGTGCTTCAGGCGCCACGGGAGCTACCGGTGCCACAGGCGTAACAGGAGCTGCTGGTGCTGTAGGTGCCACAGGTGCCGCAGGTGTGGATGGAGCTACCGGTGCTATTGGTCCAGCAGGACCCACGGGAGCCGCAGGTTCAACGGGAGCCACAGGCGCTACAGGTGACACCGGAGCCGTTGGCGCTGTAGGCGCTACAGGCCTGACAGGAGCTGCTGGTGCAGATGGAGCTACAGGTGCTGCAGGTGCGACTGGTCCAGCAGGGCCTACGGGAGCCACAGGCGCTACAGGAGCTACTGGTACAGATGGAGCTACAGGCGACACCGGAGCTGCTGGCGCCGCAGGTTCAACCGGTGCTACCGGTGCCGCAGGTGCGGATGGGGCAGCGGGCGACACGGGCGCTGCTGGAGCCCCGGGTGCGGCTGGTCCAGCAGGACCCACGGGAGCGACCGGAGCTGCTGGTGCAGATGGAGCTACAGGCGCTACAGGCGACACCGGAGCTGCTGGTGTGGCAGGTTCAACTGGTGCCACCGGGGCCACCGGGGCCACCGGTGCTGCGGGTGCGGATGGAGCCACAGGTGCTGCAGGTGCGACTGGTCCAGCAGGACCTACGGGAGCCACAGGCGCTACAGGAGCTACTGGTACAGATGGAGCTACAGGCGACACCGGAGCTGCTGGCGTGGCAGGTTCAACTGGTGCCACCGGGGCCACCGGTGCCGCAGGTGCGGATGGAGCTACAGGTACTGCAGGTGCGACTGGCCCAGCAGGACCTACGGGAGCCACAGGTTCAGCGGGAGCTACAGGCGCTACAGGCGCTACAGGCGACACCGGAGCAACTGGCGCTGCTGGTGCAGATGGTGCTGCAGGTGCCGATGGGGCCACGGGTGCCACGGGTGCGACTGGTCCAGCAGGGCCCACGGGTACTACAGGTGAAACAGGTGCCATCGGTTCAACGGGAGCTACAGGGGCTACAGGTGAAATCGGAGCAGCTGGCGCTGTAGGTGCTACAGGTGCCGATGGGGCAATCGGTGAAACAGGTGCGACTGGTCCAGCAGGACCTACGGGAGCCACAGGAGCTACAGGAGCTGCTGGCGTGGCAGGTTCAACCGGTGCTACCGGGGCCACCGGTGCTGCAGGTGCCATCGGTTCAACGGGAGCTACAGGGGCTACAGGTGCCGATGGGGCCATGGGTGAAACTGGTGCCACAGGTGCCACAGGTGCCACAGGTGCCACAGGTGCCACAGGTGCCACAGGTGCCACAGGCGTAACAGGAGCTGCTGGTGCTGTAGGTGCCACAGGTGCCGCAGGTGTGGATGGAGCTACCGGTGCTATTGGTCCAGCAGGACCCACGGGAGCCGCAGGTTCAACGGGAGCCACAGGCGCTACAGGTGACACCGGAGCCGTTGGTGCTGTAGGCGCTACAGGCCTGACAGGAGCTGCTGGTGCAGATGGAGCTACAGGTGCTGCAGGTGCGACTGGCACAGTAGGACCTACGGGAGCCACAGGCGCTACAGGCGATACCGGAGCTGCTGGCGTGGCAGGTTCAACTGGTGCCACCGGGGCCACCGGTGCCGCAGGTGCGGATGGATCTACAGGTACTGCAGGTGCGACTGGTCAAGCAGGACCCACGGGAGCCGCAGGTTCAACGGGAGCTACAGGGGCTACAGGTGACACCGGAGCCGTTGGCGCTGTAGGCGCTACAGGCCTGACAGGAGCTGCTGGTGCAGATGGAGTTACAGGTGCCACGGGTGCCACTGGTCCAGCAGGGCCTACGGGAGCCACAGGCGCTACCGGAGCTGCTGGCGCAGCAGGTTCAACTGGTGCCACCGGTGCTGCTGGTGCGGATGGGGTAACGGGAGCCGCAGGTGCTACAGGTGCCGATGGGGCAACGGGGGACACTGGCGCTGCTGGTGCGGACGGAGCTACAGGTGCTTCAGGTGCGACTGGTCCAGCAGGACCTACGGGTGCCACAGGCGCTACAGGCGATACCGGAGCTGCTGGCGTGGCAGGTTCAACTGGTGCCACCGGGGCCACCGGGGCCGCAGGTGCGGATGGAGCTACAGGTACTGCAGGCGCGACTGGTCAAGCAGGACCTACGGGTGCCACAGGCCTTACGGGGGCTACCGGTGCTGCTGGTACAGATGGAGCTACAGGTGCCGATGGGGCCATGGGTGAAACTGGCGCTACGGGTGCGACTGGTCCAGCAGGGCCCACGGGTACTACAGGTGAAACAGGTGCCATAGGTTCAACCGGTGCCACCGGTGCGATTGGTCCAGCAGGACCCACGGGAGCCTCAGGTTCAACGGGAGCCACAGGGGCTACAGGTGACACCGGAGCCGTTGGCGCTGTAGGCGCTACAGGCCTGACAGGAGCTGCTGGTGCAGATGGAGTTACAGGTGAAACCGGAGCAACTGGCGCTGTAGGTTTAACTGGGGCTACAGGTGCTACAGGTGCTACAGGTGCCACAGGTGCTTCGGGCGCCACGGGAGCTACCGGTGCCACAGGCGTAACAGGAGCTGCTGGTGCAGATGGCGCTACAGGCGACACCGGAGCAACTGGCGCTGCTGGTGCAGATGGAGTTGCAGGTGCTACAGGTGCCGATGGGGCCACAGGTGCTACAGGTGCCGATGGGGCCACAGGTGCCACGGGTGCGACTGGTCCAGCAGGGCCCACGGGCGCTACAGGTGAAACAGGTGCTATCGGTTCAACGGGCGCCACAGGCGCTGCGGGTGACACCGGAGTAACTGGTGCTACAGGCGCTACAGGTGAAACAGGGGCCACGGGAGCTACAGGCGCTACAGGCGCTACAGGACTGACAGGAGCTGCTGGTGCAGATGGAGCGACAGGTGCCGATGGGGTCACGGGTGCCACGGGTGCTGCAGGTGCGACTGGCCCAGTAGGACCTACGGGAGCCACAGGTTCAGCGGGAGCTACAGGTGCCGATGGGGCCATGGGTGAAACTGGCGCTACGGGTGCGACTGGTCCAGTAGGGCCCACGGGTACTACAGGTGAAACAGGTGAAACAGGTGCCATAGGTTCAACGGGAGCCACAGGGGCTGCAGGCGAAACCGGAGCAACTGGCGCTGCAGGTGCGGATGGGGCAGCGGGCGACACGGGCGCTGCTGGAGCCCCGGGTGCGGCTGGTCCAGCAGGACCTACGGGAGCCACAGGTGCTGCGGGTGACACCGGAGCCGTTGGTGCTGTAGGCGCTACAGGCCTGACAGGGGCTGCTGGTGCAGATGGAGTTACAGGTGCCACAGGTGCCACGGGTGCGACTGGTCCAGCAGGGCCCACGGGCGCTACAGGTGAAACAGGTGCCATAGGTTCAACGGGAGCCATAGGGGCTACAGGTGAAACCGGAGCAGTTGGCGCTGTAGGTTTAACTGGGGCTGCTGGTGCCGATGGGGCAATCGGTGAAACAGGTGCCACAGGTCCAGCAGGCCCTGCGGGCGCTACAGGTTCAACGGGAGCCACAGGCGCTGCGGGTGACACCGGGGCAACTGGTGCTACAGGCGCTACAGGCCTGACAGGAGCTGCTGGTGCAGATGGAGCTACAGGCGACACGGGCCTTACGGGGGCTACCGGTGCTGCTGGTACAGATGGAGCTACAGGTGCCGATGGGGCCATGGGTGAAACTGGCGCTACGGGTGCGACTGGTCCAGCAGGGCCCACGGGTACTACAGGTGAAACAGGTGCGGCTGGTCCAGCAGGACCTACGGGTGCTACTGGTTCAACGGGAGCTACAGGCGCCACAGGCCTTACGGGGGCTACCGGTGCTACTGGTACAGATGGAGCTGCAGGTGCGACTGGTCCAGCAGGACCTACGGGAGCCGCAGGTTCAACGGGAGCCACAGGCGCTACAGGTGAAACCGGAGCAGCTGGCGCTGTAGGTGCTACAGGCGCTACAGGCGCTACAGGCGCTACAGGCGCTACAGGCGCTACAGGTGCCGATGGGGCAATCGGTGAAACAGGTGCCACAGGTCCAGCAGGTCCTGCGGGCGCTACAGGTTCAACGGGAGCCACAGGCGCTGCGGGTGACACCGGAGCAACTGGTGCTACAGGCGCTACCGGTGAAACAGGGGCCACGGGAGCTACAGGTCCAACAGGTCCAACAGGTCCAACAGGTCCAACGGCGGTCGTTCCGGTGCCGGTGTACCCGCTGCCTGTCTATCCGCAACAGCCACCGCCGGATGAGTGGCCGCCGGTTGTTCCGGAAACATGGACGCCTGTGGTGGTGATTGTCCCGATGCCGCCCGAATTGCTCACGCTGGTGCCGCCTGTGCCACCAACCGTCTCGGTGGTTCCCGCTCCCGTGGAGGAGCAGCCGTCCGTGATTGTGCCGGTTCAAGTGTTACCAAAAATCCATGTCACACCACCACGGCCACCCAAGCAAGACCGCAACTGAACACCTGCCGACACAGCAACACGCCACCGCGCGTTGGGGGTCTGAGCGCCAGCCTTCAGCGCGCAAACCGCTTGCGCGTGAGCGCCAGCGCCAGCCAGAACGCGGCCACGGTGTACACCAGCAACACCCCGGCGTGCAGCCAGGCGTGTTCGGGCCACTGGTCCATGAACAGGGGGCGCACCAGTTCCACCGCATTCGTCAGCGGCAGCCAGTCTGAAATGGCCCGCACCACGCCCGGCAGCTGTTCGCGCGGAAAGAACACGCCCGAGAGAAACATCATGGGCGTGAGGACCAGTGTGAAGTAGTAGGTGAAGAAGTCGTAGCCCTTGGCCAGCGCATTGAACACCAGGGCGATGCACGAAAACGTGATGCCCACACCCAGCAGCACCGGCCAGGCCAGCAGCAGCTTAGGCGCGTAGCTGATGCCCAGCGCCAGCATCACCAGCATGATGGCGGTCACCGAAAACAGCGCCTTGAACGCGGCCCACAGCATTTCGGCCAGCACCACGTCGTCCAGGCTCACCGGCGCGTTCATGATGCCGTCCCAGGTTTTCTGCACATGCATGCGCGAAAACGCGGAATACAGCGCCTCAAAACTCGCCGCGTTCATGGCGCTCATGCAAATGCTGCCGCTGGCCAAAAACAGGATGTAAGGCACCGCCACCGGGCCCTGTGGCGTGTTGAAGGTGACTTGCCCCACCAGCGCACCCATGCCGTAGCCAAACGCCACCAGCCACATCAACGGCTCGGCAATGTTGCCCACCAGGCTGGGAATGGCCAGCTTTTTCCAGACCAGCAGGTTGCGCAAAAACACCGGCCACCAGCGGCCAGACAGACGGGGCGGGGAGAAATGAGAACCCCCCGCCGCGCTGCGCGCGACCCCCCTGGAGGGGGGTGCACCCTTCGGCCCGGCGAAGCCGGTTCCGTGGGTGCCCTGGGTGCCCTGGGTTTTGCTGTCCCTGCCGTCGGTCGGCTGTGGGTTCTGTGAGCTTGTCATGTCAACCTTCCTCCCGGATCTGCCGTCCGGTCAGTTTCAAAAACAGGTCTTCCAGGTTGGCGGGCCGGTGCAGCGTGCGCAGTTCCGGCTGTGCGCTCAGCGCGGCCAGCAGTGGCAGGGCTTGGGCGGTGTAGAAGAACACGGTTTCACCGCTCACCTCCACCCGTGCGGCCAAGGCACGCAGCGGCGCGTGTGCCTCAGCGTGCGCCAGCGCCAACGCGCCCTGGCCGTACACCTCCACCACATCGGGCTCCAGGTGCTGCGCAATCAGCTCGCGCGGGCGGCCCTCGGCAATTTTGCGGCCATGGTCCAGCACCAGCAGGCGCGAACACAGGCGCTCGGCCTCGTCCATGAAGTGCGTGGTCAGCAAAATGCTTTTGCCCTGTTGCAGCAGCCGTTGCAGCCGCTCCCACATCAGGTGGCGGGCCTGCGGGTCCAGGCCGGTGGTGGGCTCGTCCAGCATCAGCAGGCGCGGGTCGTTCACCAGCGCCCGCGCCAGGCTGAGCCGCCGTTTCATGCCGCCCGACAACTCGCCCGGTTTGGCATCGGCCTTGTGCGCCAGCGCGGCAAAGTCCAGCAGCTGCGGAATGCGCGCCCGAATGTCCGCCGCCTTCAGGCCAAAGTAGCGGCCATACACCAACAGGTTTTCGGCGCACGAAAAATCGGGGTCGAGGGTGTCCATCTGGCTCACCACGCCCAGCTGCGCCTTGATCGCCAGCGCATCGCGCGGCATGGACAGCCCAAAGGCGGTGATCTGCCCCGCGTCCGGCGCGGTCAGGCCCAGACACATGCGGATGGTGGTGGTTTTGCCCGCGCCGTTGGGGCCAATCACACCCAGGCATTCGCCGGGTTCAATGTCAAAACACAGGTCGTCCACCACGGTGGTGGTGCCGTAGCGTTTGACGAGGTTCTGGCAGGAGAAGAGGGGAGCGGTCACGGTGTGGTGGGGTGGCGTTGGGTGGTCAGATTATGGCCAGCATGGTCATTTAGAATGCGCTGCCCAATTGGGGCGTGCATTCATACAGGGAGTTGTTATATGTTGAAGACCAAGATCGGTGTGTGCGTGCTGGCAGCAGGGCTGCTGGCGGGTTGCGGTGGTGGTGGCGGTGATGCTGAAGCCGTGGCCACGGTGCCTTTGTCGGTCGCCAATTACGAAACAGTGGCCCTGACCGTGGCTGCCAGCGTGGTGGGGTCGGGAAATATCATTTCTGATGCCTTTGAAGATACAGCGTCTGCTGACTTGGCACGTTCAACCACGGCCCAGGTCCGTGCCTTGAACAGCGGGCGTGTGGCCGACATTGCCCGCTTTTCTCTCAACCGCGTGGCGGTGCGCCAACAGGGGTTAGAACGGCCAGCGGTTGTCTGGACGGAGATTGAGCCTTGCACCCTGAGCGGTCACTTGTCCATTCGCATCAACGACGCAGACAACGACGGCTACGAGTCTGTGGGCGACAGCATCACTGTGACGGCCAACCAGTGCTTGGTGGAGGCGGGTGAGCCTGCGGTGAATGGCAGCTTGGGTTACCGCATCACCGACTTGCGTTACGACGCACAGGGCTATTTTTTGTCGGGCGCATTTGACATGTCGTTCACCGATTTCACCAGCGCTGGGCTGGTGTTGAACGGCAGCGCCAGCGTGTCCATCAGTCGTTCGGAATTTGTCATCGGCTACAAAAACCTGTCGGCCAGCTACGCAGGGCAAACCCTTAGCCAGAATTACACCCTCCGAGAGAACGCGGACGGACAAATTACAGTGTCGGGCCTGTACACCATCAATGGAAGTACCTACACCTTGTCCACCCCTGCGGCGATACGCATGGGATTGATATACCCCGACATGGGCACGCTGCGCATTGAAGACGGCCGTGGCAACCGGGTGGACTCGTTTATGTTCTATTCGGGCTTTACTGCGGACCTGTATCTGGCTGGCGACGCCGTACGGGATGCCTCCCAGTTTTACTTGTGGTCTGAGCTGTAAATTGCAGGCCTGACACCCACAGAAATGCCGCCTAGAGCGGCATTTCTGTTGTGGGGAAGGGTCCAGCCACCGCCGCACATGCCGGGGATAATGCGGGCACTTTGGTTTTTGCCCTTGGCCCCCGCCCATGTCCTTCGCTGTTTTTCTCCAATACCTGCTGCCCAAGCGCGCCCTCACCGAGTTCGCGGGCTGGTGCGCCAACTCAACAGCCACCTGGTGGGTGCACAACGTCATTCCGTGGTTCATCAAGCGCTACGGCGTGAACATGGCCGAGGCCGCCAACCCCGACCCGCGCAGCTACGCCACCTTCAACGCCTTCTTCACCCGCGCCCTGAAACCCGGTGCGCGCCCGCTGGCGCAGGCCGACTTTGTGTGCCCGGTGGACGGTGCCATCAGCCAGCACGGGGCCATTGAAAAAGACCAGATTTTTCAGGCCAAGGGCCACCACTACAGCACGCGGGCGCTGGTGGGCGGCGACGCGGCGCTGGCGGCCCAGTTTGACGACGGTGCCTTTGCCACCATCTACCTCAGCCCCAAGGACTACCACCGCATCCATATGCCCGCCGCCGCCCGGCTGCGCCGCATGATTTATGTGCCCGGCGAGCTGTTCTCGGTCAACCCGGCCACGGCGCGTGGCGTGCCGGGGTTGTTTGCGCGCAACGAGCGCGTGGTGTGCGTGTTCGACATGCCCTGCGGCCCCCAAGGCGAGCTGCGCCCCTTTGTGCAGGTGCTGGTGGGCGCCACCATTGTGGGCAGCATGGCCACCCCGTGGCACGGCGTGGTCAACCCGCCGCGCCCCGGTCAGATTCGCGAGTGGACCTACGACGACCCGGCTGTCAACCTGCAACGCGGCGAACACATGGGCACGTTTTTGCTCGGATCCACCGTGGTGCTGCTCTGGCCCAAAGACACCATGGCCTTCAACCCCCAGTGGGCCGCCGGGCAGGGCGTGCGCATGGGCGAGGCCATGGGCCAGGCGCTGAATTGATGTTTGTAAAAGGAACAACCCCCATGACCACCCTCGGAACCCCCTTGTCCCCCTCGGCCACCCGCGTCATGTTGCTCGGCGCGGGCGAGCTGGGCAAAGAAGTGCTGATTGCGCTGCAACGCCTGGGCGTCGAAACCATCGCTGTGGACCGCTACGACAACGCCCCCGGCCAGCAGGTGGCGCACCACGCCCGCACCATCACCATGAGCGACCCGGCGCAACTGCAAGCGCTGATTGAGGCCGAAAAGCCCGACTTGGTGGTGCCCGAAATTGAAGCCATCGCCACGCCGGTGCTGCAAGCGCTGGAAGCCGCTGGCGTGGTGCGCGTGGTGCCCACCGCACGCGCCGCCCGCCTGACGATGGACCGCGAAGGCATCCGCCGCCTGGCCGCCGAAACCCTGGGCCTGCCCACCAGCCCATACCGG
>Ga0209066_10003915_pt1 | contig 16609 bp, 15 predicted proteins | sample All_14_2_FD_187198 | JGI IMG/M metagenome (GOLD analysis project Ga0209066, IMG submission 187198) | Freshwater microbial communities in response to fracking from Pennsylvania, USA - Allegheny Zone_MetaG_DW_15 (SPAdes) (version 2) ...
AAAGGGCAACGGCATGCAAATCCACTCTATGCCAGGCAAAATGGTAGTTGCTGTGCCTGCCTCAGGCGAGCTGTCGTGCGTGTAAGTTAGGGGTGCGTTCATGGGGTGGTTACAGAGTAGTGCATGTGGTTTTGTGATTCTGTCCTGCTATAGTGTTAAAAAATCAAAAAATGCTGTTAGGTGGATAAAGCTACATCACTATTTTCTGTATCTCGGTTTGATTCTGCAGATAGAGAATAATTAAACTCATTGTTTGTCATGTTAGCGGATTTTGGCGGGTGGCACATTGCTGCAAATCAGCAGGGTCTGTTCGTCCCCGGATCAATTAAGGAGTAGCCAGGATGGTAGGACTCGACTTTGCGTTAGGCGAAGATATTGACACCTTGCGCGACGCGGTATGGCAGTTTGCGCAAAAGGAAATCGCCCCGCGCGCGGCGCAGATTGATAAAGACAATCTTTTCCCGGCTGATCTGTGGTGCAAGCTCGGCGACATGGGCTTATTGGGCATGAGCGTGGAAGAAGCTTATGGTGGCACGGGCATGGGGTATCTGGCGCACATCGTGGCGATGGAAGAAATATCGCGCGCCTCGGCCTCGGTTGGCCTCTCGTATGGCGCGCATTCCAACTTGTGCGTGAATCAATTGCGGCGCAATGGCACGGACGCACAGAAGAAGGCGTATCTGCCCAAGCTGATTTCCGGCGAACATGTGGGCGCTTTGGCGATGTCCGAGCCCAATGCCGGGTCGGACGTGGTGTCCATGACATTAAAAGCTGAAAACAAGGGCGACCACTTTGTTTTGAATGGCTCGAAAATGTGGATTACCAACGGCGGCGACGCGGATGTGCTAATTGTGTATGCCAAAACCAATGCTTCGGCAGGCGCCAAAGGCATCACTGCGTTCATCATCGAAAAAGGCTTGGCCGGTTTTAGCGCTGGCTTGCATCTGGACAAGCTGGGCATGCGTGGCTCTAACACCTTTCCGTTGTTTTTCGACCATTGCGCAGTGCCGCTGGGCAATGTGCTGGGGCAGGTCGGTGAAGGCGTGAAAGTGTTGATGAGCGGCCTGGATTACGAACGCGCGGTGCTCTCAGGCGGGCCTTTGGGGATTATGGCGGCGTGCATGGATGTGGTGCTGCCGTATTTGCATGAGCGAAAACAGTTTGGTCAGGCCATTGGCGAGTTTCAACTCATGCAAGGCAAACTCGCGGACATGTACACCACCTGGCAAGCCACGCGAGCTTATGTGTATGCCGTTGGCCGCCGTTGCGACAACTTGGTGAATGCCAGTGCCGAAGAAGCCAGGTCCTTGCGCAAGGAAGCGGCAGGGGCGATTTTGTATGCGGCTGAAAAAGCCACCTGGATGGCGGGTGAGGCGATACAAGTGCTGGGCGGCAATGGTTACATCAATGACTACCCGGCAGGACGCTTGTGGCGGGACGCCAAGTTGTATGAAATCGGTGCGGGCACATCTGAAATTCGGCGGGCATTGATTGGCCGGGAATTGTTTAATGAAACACGCTGAGAGGTGAAGCGTCTTTTGCTTCTTTTGCTTAGAGAGCGAGATGATGAAAATGAAATTGTCGATTGATTTCTGGTTTGACTTTTCTTCGCCTTATTCTTATCTGGCAGCGGAAAAAATTGATGCGCTGGCTGCGCGGTACGGGTGCTCGGTTACTTGGCATCCTATTTTGCTGGGGGCTATTTTCCAGGTGACGCAAGCAGCACCCTTGGTCGCTTTGCCGTTAAAAGGCGATTACAGTGTGTGTGACTTTGCGCGCTCGGCAAGATTTTTGGACTTGCCCTTTCAGATGCCATCCCGCTTTCCTTTGCCTACACAAGTAGCCGCAAGGGCGTATTACTGGTTGGCAGCACAGGACGTGCCTGATGCAACTGATATTGCCCATCAATTTGCACGTATGGTGTTTCGTGCATTATTTGTGGACAACCGTGATATTTCAGAGGCCGACGTGGTCGAGGCGATTGCGCAGCAGGCCGGCTTGGATGCGGTGGCTTTGGCGCAGGCAGTGACAACGCCAGAAATTAAAGCGCGGCTGAAAGACGAAAATGATCGGGCGATTGCTGAAGGTGTGTGTGGTGCGCCATTTTTTAAAATTGATCACGAGCCGTTTTGGGGTGTTGATCGTCTGCCACAACTTGAACGTTGGTTAGCTACTGGGGGTTTTTAGTGTCGGTTATTCAATCCGCAATCAATATACGTAGCGAAGAATTCAAGACCAATGCTACGGCCATGCAGGCGTTAATTGACGACTTGCAGGAAAAGTCGGCGCTGGTGATACGGGGCGGTTCAGAGGCTGCGCGAGCAAAGCATCTGGCGCGCGGCAAACTGTTGGTGCGGGATCGCATTGATGCATTGATCGATGCGGGGTCGGCATTTTTAGAGCTATCCACGCTGGCGGCTTATGGCTTGTATGGCACGGATGGCGGCGATGGGGAGATTGCCTCAGCCGGCGTAATCACCGGTATTGGCCGCGTGCGTGGTGTGGAGTGCATGATCGTGGCGAATGACGCAACCGTCAAAGGCGGCACGTATTACCCGCTGACCGTGAAAAAACATTTGCGTGCGCAGGAAATCGCCCAGCAAAATCGCCTGCCGTGCATTTATCTGGTCGATTCGGGTGGTGCATTTTTGCCCGCGCAAGATGAGGTGTTCCCCGACCGAGACCATTTCGGCCGCATTTTTTTCAATCAGGCCACCATGAGCGCGCAAGGCATTCCGCAAATTGCCGTGGTCATGGGCTCTTGCACGGCGGGCGGGGCGTATGTGCCGGCGATGAGCGATGAGAGCATCATCGTTAAAAATCAGGGCACGATTTTCCTGGGTGGCCCGCCGCTGGTTAAAGCCGCTACGGGCGAAGTGGTGAGCGTGGAGGATTTGGGCGGAGGGGACGTGCACACGCGCATTTCCGGCGTATGCGACCATCTGGCGGAAAATGACCATCATGCGCTTGCCATCGCGCGCGACATTGTCGGTAACCTCAACTGGCAAAAGACGGTGACATTGAATCTCGCCACGCCTGAAGCGCCGCTGTATGACCCTGCAGAGCTGCTCGGCGTGATTCCATCGGACACCAAAAAACCCTATGACGTGCGGGAAGTGATTGCGCGCCTGGTGGATGGCTCGCGTTTTGACGAATTCAAGGCGCGCTATGGTGCAACGCTGGTGACCGGTTTTGCGCATTTGCATGGCTACCCAATTGGCATTGTGGCTAATAACGGCATTTTGTTTTCGGAGTCGGCATTAAAAGGCGCGCATTTCATTGAACTCTGCGCCCAGCGCGGCATCCCTCTGGTGTTTTTGCAGAACATCACCGGCTTTATGGTCGGGCGAAAATATGAAAACGGCGGCATAGCGAAGGATGGCGCCAAGCTCGTCATGGCGGTATCGAATGCCCAGGTGCCCAAATTCACGATGATCATCGGCGGCTCATTTGGCGCCGGCAATTACGGCATGTGCGGCCGGGCATTCTCACCGCGCCTGTTGTGGATGTGGCCCAATGCGCGCATTAGCGTGATGGGCGGTGAGCAGGCCGCGTCCGTTCTGGCCACCGTTAAGCGGGACGGGTTTGAGGCTGCCGGTAAGCCATGGGGCGCGGCAGAGGAAGCGGCGTTTAAAGCACCCATCCGCGCGCAGTATGAAGCGCAAGGCCATCCGTATTACGCCACGGCGCGGCTGTGGGACGATGGTGTGCTGAATCCGGCACAGTCTCGCCAGGCGTTGGCGCTTGGCCTGTCTGCCGCGCTCAATGCGCCGATCCAGCGCACGCAGTTTGGTATTTTTCGCATGTAATGCAATCTGAAAACCCATATCATCTATTTCATCCAACACCACCCCATGCACCAAACCTTACTGACTGAAGTTGCCGATGGCGTAGGCATGATTACGCTTAACCGTGGCGAGCGACACAATGCCTTTGACGACGTGTTGGTGAATGAGCTCACGCAAGCGATCGACGCGATGGAAAAAAATACTGGCGTGCGCGTGCTGGTGCTCTCCAGCACTGGCAAAAGTTTTTGCGCGGGGGCTGATTTGAACTGGATGCGGCGTGCGGCGGATTATTCCGATGAAGATAATTTGCGCGATGCGCGAGCGCTGGCCGAGATGTTGCGCCGCTTGGCGCAATGCCCCAAACCCACCATTGCCCGCGTGCAGGGTGCCGCGCATGCCGGTGGCGTGGGGCTGGTGGCTTGTTGCGATATTGCGGTTACTGTGTTCGATGCGCAGTTCTCCTTGCCGGAAGTGCGTTTAGGGATCATCCCGGCAACGATCAGCCCGTATGTCATGCAGGCCATGGGCGAGCGGCATGCCCGTCGTTACATGCTCACAGCCGAGCGCTTTTCGGCCGCCACAGCGTATCGTCTGGGGCTGGTGCATGAGTTGGTGGCCGATGCAGCCGCGCTGGATGAAGCCATCGCTGAGCTCGTTGAAGCGTTGCTCAAAAATGCGCCCGGCGCCTTGGCTGAATGCAAGTCGCTCATGGCCGCCGTGGCAGGCCAGCCCTTATCGCCTGCCTTGGGCGAGGAAACCGCGCAACGCATCATGCGCGCGCGCGCAGGCACCGAGGGGCGCGAAGGCATGCGCGCTTTTTTGGAAAAGCGTGCGCCATCGTGGATTGGTAGATGAACATATAGAATAGAGCAGATGCGTTACAAGAACCCGCTTGTTTTCAGGAATGCATCACTAGCCAGGAAATCAGAAATTGCATAAAAAAATACGGTTTTGGAGTCATTTGTCTGCACAGGCGTTTATTTTTTTTACGGCGATGTTTTTCTTGGTGCCACTCGGCGTTGCAAATGATAACTCGCAAGACGTTAAGGAAAAAAATCAGGATTCCGCTGTTAAATTTCGTGGTTTTGGCACGCTAGGCATTGCACGCTCATCGTCAGATCAGGCCAGTTTTATTAGAGATGCATCTCAACCCCAGGGAATCAGTAATGGGGAGTGGTCGGCAAGGATAGATAGCATCTTGGGCGGGCAGGTTAATTGGCAACTAACGAATGAGGTCATGTTGGTTGGTCAAGCGGTAAGTCGACTTCGTTATAACAAAAAGCGCACACCTGAGCTTACATGGGCATATGCGCGCTGGGAGGCAATGCCTGATACAAGCATTCGTATTGGCCGCCTTGGTGCAGACTTTATGATGCTGGCTGACTCACGATTAGTCGGGTATGCCTCCTTGACGGCCAGGCCTCCCGCAGATTTTTTTGGCCCTTTGTTTTTTCATCATTTTGATGGAGTCGATGCGAGCATCACGAAACCAGTAGCGGGTGGTTTAGCGCGGTTTAAAATTTTTGCGGGTAAAACACAAGAAAAAACTGTTGATGCGCAAAATATATGGGATACCAGTGGGTCACATGTGAATGGTGTTGTCGCAGACTATTGGCAAGGGCCATGGCAATTAAGGCTGAATTTTGCACAAGTCAAATTCTCAAATAGTTTGGATGTGAGCCCATTACCTGACTTGCTAAATAGTGCCGGATCAATTCTTGGCTTGCCTAGCGCGTTTGCAGCGGCCGACGCTCTGGAAACGAAAAATACGACTAGTCGGTTTTATTCTTTGGGCGTGGTTTATGACTCCAGTGGATTACAAGCTCAAGGCATGGCGAATTGCATTCACCATGAGGCAGGATTACTACAAAATTCTTGTGCAGGCTATGCACTCGTTGGTTATCGGCAAGGGGCCTTTACGCCCTATGTTGGTTTGTCTGCATGGAAAAGTACTGCTCGTGGAAAAATAACCGGCCTGCCTGCCGTGGCACCATTTGATAGCGTGAATTTTGCATTTGGTAGCGTAATGAATCTGAGCCATGCAGATCAGCACACGCTGACTGTGGGGGCACGATGGGACGTTAAGCCGAACGTGGCGTTTAAGATTCAGTGGGATGCCATTCGAGGCAACAGCCAGTCAGTCTTTCCCGTCCGCGATGAGCAAGCCGGCTGGAATGGTAAAACGAATGTGTTTTCGGTTGTGTCTGACTTTGTGTTTTGATGCAATGGTAAACAAGTTACTTCGGCAGTTTATTTTTGCCACTATGATGCTGTTTTCAGCGGCCCATGCATGGGCAGATTTGGTTATTGTCACGAGTGAAGCAACAGGCATATCAACGCTGAGCAAGGAAGATGTAATCAACATTTATCTCGGGCGCTACCGACGCTTGCCCAATGCTTTACCGGCTTTGCCAATCGATATGGCGGAATCATCAGAAATCAAAAAGAAGTTTTACTGGCTTCTGGTAGGTAAAACATTGGCAGAAATTAATTCTTACTGGTCGCGTCTGATTTTTTCAGGGCAAACACAGCCGCCTGCCGTATTAAACTCCAGCGAGGATGCCATCATGCGCATTCTCCGTGTGCCAGGGACAATTGGATATATTGAACGAGGTAATCACAGCAAGCTGGATAAACGACTAGTGGTCGTTTTGGAGTTGGCGGAATAGGCCGTCAATGTGTTTGTGCAAAAAGAAAATTTTGAAAAATGATTTCACCTAAAGTGATCACGCACTGGTGGCAAGGCATCCTTGCGCGGAGTATTGCTGGCGTGCTTGTGATGGCATTATTTGTTGGCGGGGTGTCCAGTTATCTCGTCCGCCAGTCCCTAAGCGATCGTGAGCAAGAACAAGCCATTCGTCGATTGACTGAGGCGCTGGAGACTGTACAAAGTACCGCCAGTATTGCGGCGTTTACGCATGATGCACAGCTTGCTAGTGAGGTTGTCGAGGGATTGATGCGCACTAGCGATATCTTGATGGTCAAAATAGAGACGGATGGGAAAATACTTGCTCAAGATATGCGTTCGTTGAAAGCGCCATCCGTAAATGCCCGCTTGACAAGTGATATGGGGATTGCGGTGCATCAATCTTCTCTTTCCAAACCACTGGTTTCACCGTTTAATAAAACTGAAACCATTGGCTATATCATTCTTCAACCGGATTGGCTGATGATTGAATCACGTGTGAGGCAGAATGTTCAGCAAACATTGTGGCTTTTACTTGCGGAAATGGTTGCTGTTTTACTTTCTGTTGCTGCGGTGATGTTGTTTTTTGTGTTACGTCCCATCAAGGAGATTTCCGATCGATTGCATCATGCCGCACCTGAAACAGGTGCGCAGATTGATATTCCTGAAGGGCATGAAAAAACCGAGATTGGCCGTCTTGTCGGGGACGTTAATAGCATTACCAATCGCTTAGTGATGTTGCTGGCGCATGAACGAGAGATACAAAAGCAACGTGAAATCGCGCAGAAAAAATATCAAAATCTGTTTGATCATGCCACGTCCGGCATTTTTGTAGCGGACAAAACGGGACGTCTTGACTCATTCAATCCGGCTTTTTCCGAGCTGGTTTGGCATGCGTATGTTTCACAAGATAAGGATCCTAACCTATTTGATGCAGCGTGGCAGGCGCCAGAGAAAATCAAGTCATTATTTGTTTTGGCATTGCGACAAGAGACAGCAGGCCGAGTATCAACAGACGATTTTTTATTGCGGGGGCGACGAGGCGATGAACGCTGGTTAAGTATTTCGTTGACCTCGTTGGGTGATGGTAGCTTGCAGGGAACAGTAACGGATGTGACTGCGCGGAAACAAGAGGAAATGCAGGCGCGTCGATTGGCGGGGATGGATGCCTTGACGGGTCTTGCAAACCGGCAAGGTTTGATGGAGGTGTTATCAAGGCGTACTGTTGGAGACGTCAAGAGAAGGCCGTTTGCCGTATTGATGATTAATCTGGACGGATTTGGTCAGATCAATGAGTCCATGGGTTTGCCTGTCGGGGATGATGTATTGAAAGTCGTTGCCGATCGGATTCGAGCGTTTATTCAAGAGGATGATTATTCGGCACGTATTGGCGGCGACGAATTTGTTCTGGTACTTGAAGACAAATTCGCTTGTGATGCGTTTGATCATCAGTTGCGCGATTTTTTTGCTGTGTTGCAGCAGCCTTACCGAATGGCTGTGCCTGACGCTGTACGTGTAATCTCAATACAAGCAAGTGCAGGCGTCGCGTTTTATGCGGCGGATAGTGCCCAGGGTGTCGATGCACACGAATTATTACGCCATGCGGAGCTTGCCTTGATGACTGCTCGTAGTGCGGGTGGGCATACCTATCGTTTTTTCGAGCCACAATTGCTGGTTGCAGCTGAACATCGGCGCAGAATTGAAGATGACCTGAAACAGGCGCTAGAGGATGGTTCGCTGTATCTTGGTTTTCAGCCGATTGTTGATTTGACATCAGGTACTGTCGTTGGTGCCGAATCATTGATTCGATGGGTTCATCCCACGCGTGGCATGGTGTCGCCAGACATATTTATACCGTTGGCAGAAGAAGTTGGTCTGATCAGTGAGATTGGCTTACTGGTGCTGGAAAAAGCTTGTCAAGTGGTTAGTCAATGGCGCGCAAAAGCACAGCCACTCTATGTTTCCATCAACGTATCTGCATTGCAGATACCGAATGCGTTGCCACCGGCCACAATTATCAGTGCGTTAGCTCGGCATGGATTACCGCCAGATGCGCTGGCGATTGAAATTACCGAAGGAGTATTGATGGGCAATGTCAGTGTTGCGCAAACGTGGATGACGCAACTTGGCGAGGCAGGCTTAAGAGTTTATCTGGATGATTTTGGTACGGGCTACTCTTCATTGTCCTATCTCAAACGGTTTCCATTGAATGCTGTGAAAATTGACAAATCATTTATCCATGATCTGGCAGAAGATAGTAATGATAAGGCGTTAGTGAATGCGATTGTCACGATGGCAAAGAGCTTATCCTTGGATGTGATTGCGGAAGGTGTCGAGAGTGCGGAGCACTTGAGAATATTGCGGGAAATGGGATGTCGTTTCGGACAGGGTTTTTTGTTTTCGCCTGCAGTACAGGCGCATTTATTTGAAGAAACCGTTAAAGATATCGAACAGCGGTTGGCAGCAATGCCTGTGCCATGGTGACTCTATGTTTGCAAAAATTCTGATAGCGAATCGTGGCGAGATTGCTTGCCGTATTATCAAAACGGCACGTCGTATGGGAGTACGTACGGTGGCGGTTTATTCATCAGCAGATATGCAGGCCAAGCATGTGCGCATGGCGGATGAAGCGGTACGGATCGATGAAGCAACGCCCTTGGCTTCTTATCTGGCAATAGATAAGATTATTGCGGCAGCGAAAATCAGTGGCGCAGAGGCGATTCATCCCGGTTATGGATTTTTGTCTGAAAACGCCGCATTTGCGGATGCTTGCCTTGCCGCAGGGCTGATTTTTATTGGCCCAACCACTGCTGCCATTCGCGCCATGGGATCTAAATCAGCGGCTAAGCAATTGATGGAGAAAGCCGGTGTGCCGCTCACGCCGGGGTATCACGGGGATCAGCAGACACCGGATTTTTTGCACCAGCAAGCCCATACAATTGGCTATCCAGTACTCATCAAGGCTGCGGCTGGTGGTGGTGGCAAAGGCATGCGCGTGGTGGCAAATGCCGCTGACTTTCTGGATGCGCTTGCATCTTGTCAGCGTGAAGCCAAAGCGAGCTTTGGCGATGCACATGTGTTGCTGGAAAAGTATTTGCAACCCGCACGTCATATTGAAGTGCAGATTTTTGGTGATAGCCAGGGAAACTACGTCTACTTGTACGAGCGAGATTGTTCGGTACAGCGGCGACATCAGAAAGTGCTGGAAGAGGCACCGGCGCCAGGGCTAAGCCCTGAACGTCGTGCAGCTATGGGGAAGGCTGCGATTGATGCTGCCAAGGCTGTAGGCTATGTGGGTGCAGGCACGGTAGAGTTTATTGTGCCGGGAGCTTCATCTGATGAGGCGTTTTACTTCATGGAGATGAATACGCGGCTGCAAGTCGAGCATCCGGTGACAGAAATGATTACCGGGCTGGATTTGGTCGAATGGCAATTAAAAGTCGGCGCTGGTGAGACGCTGCCTTTGGCGCAAGAGCAGATCATTATTCGTGGCCATGCACTGGAAGCGCGTATTTATGCCGAAGATCCGGATAAAGGTTTCTTGCCTTCCATAGGGCGCGTGCTGCATTTTTCTCATCCGGAAGAATCGTCCTTTGTGCGTATGGATGCAGGTGTTGAGGCAGGGGATGAGATTACGCCTTATTACGATCCAATGATCGCCAAGCTGATCGTCTGGGACGATAGTGATAGTGAGCCGCGAGCACATGCATGCGTGCGTATGCAACAAGCGTTGGCTGAAGTTGAAATTGTCGGTGTGACTAATAATGTCGACTTTCTTTCCCGATTAGTAACCTGCCCTGCTTTCGCTGCGGCGAATCTGGATACGGGTTTGATTGAAAGGGAGAGAATCTTTTTGTTTCCTCCACGCAGCGAACCTTTACCCGAGGTGTGGCTGAGTGCGGCGCTGGCTGAATTATTGTGCATGCAGCAGCTCGCGCTAAAGCAGGCAAGAACGAGCCAGGATCCATTTTCTCCATGGCATCAACGATCAGGTTGGCGTGTGACTGGAAATGTGCCACAGACCTTGAAATTAACCTATGGTGATTTGGAAAAAACAGTAAGCGCTACTGTTTGCTTTAACGGTTTTTTGCTTGAGTTGGATGGTGTGCAGATCGAGGCATCAGGCACGTTGGATGATGTGGGTGTATTGCATGTGAATTTGGGTGGGCGACGATATACCGTCACGGTGATTCCGGCCGCAGATAAGCGCCATGTTTTTATGCACGGCACATCGCAGGTGCTGACATTGATTGACCCGCTAAGCTATGTGGGCAATCAAGTCGTGTCCGAGGGTAGCGTCATGTCGCCGATGCCAGGAAAAGTCATTGCCTTGCTTGCTTCACCGGGTAAGCCTGTTGTTAAAGGCGCACCCTTGCTGATTCTTGAGGCGATGAAAATGGAGCACACGATTGCAGCACCCAGCGCAGGGGTCGTTCTTGATTTTCATTTTGCCGCAGGAGACACGGTTGCCGAAGGAGTCGTCTTGCTTGCCTTTGAGGCAAGGGATACGGAGGACGCGCCAGGAGGTGATTCAAGTGATGCATTGGTTAGCTAATTGCGTACTTGACCTGCCGGCCTGCGATGGTAATACCAGCTGATGGTCAATGCCAATAAACCTATCAGCCAGTAGCCGCTCATTGCAAACGACATGGTGGCTGCACTGTGCCACATAAGTGGTGCGATGATGATGGAAGTAAAGCCATTCATGCCGACTTGAAATGAACCAAGCAGGCTGGATGCCAGGCCGCGTCGCGCAGGTAGTTGCTCTAGCGCCATGAGTTGCAGACTGGGCATGGTCAAGGCTAGCCCGAATGTATAAATCAGCACGCCGATGATGTTCTGCGGCAAGCCGACAGGGAGTAACCAAACTGTCAAAAAATTGGTAATGCAGCCCAGCAGCATGACCGAAAAACCAAGTTGCAATGTCTTTTTTGCGCTAACTTTCCCGGCACTGCGTGAGTTGGCATAGGAGCCTAAAACCATACCCAGGCCGACGGAGACGAAAAGCCAGGCAAAGCTGCTGAACTGGGTATCAGCCACTGCCTGCAAGAAGTGTGGCGCAGAGAGAATATAAATCATCGAGCCATTAACGCTGATGGAAAGCGCAAGGCACAGAAAGGTAAATTTAGGCATGCGCAAAGCTTGACCATACGCGTGTAGTAATGCTTTTGCCTTGAACGGTTGGCGACTTTCCAGCGGTAGTGTTTCAGGCAAGAAACGCCAGACGGTGTAAAGCAGCGCGCCGCCTATGATTGTCAAACAAGCAAACACGGCACGCCAACCGAAGGCGGTGGCGAGCAGGCTCCCCAATAAAGGTGAGATGGCAGGTGCCAGAGCGAACAGCATGGAAATGCGAGCCATCAAACGCTGCGCGGCAGCGCCTTTGAGAAGATCCAGCACCGTAGCGCGACCAACAGACATGCCAGCACCTGCAGCAATACCTTGTAAAGCGCGGCCAAGTGAGAGCATCAAAATATTCTGTGCAAAAAAGCAGATCAAGCCAGCGACGGTATAAGCCAGCAGTCCGGCGAGAATGACTTTTCTGCGGCCAATGGCATCAGAAATACTGCCGTGCCAGAGCATCATGAATGCAAAAGGTACAAGATAAGCAGCGAGTGTTTGTTGAACTTGAATGGGGGTTGCCCCTAGATTTGCACTGATATCTGGGAACGCAGGCAAGTACATCGAGATGGAAAAAGGACCAATTGCAGTAAGAATTGCAATCATTGGCGCGAACCCTTTTGGGATAGGCTGATGCGGCGTGGGGTTTGGAGAGGTCATGGGGTAACGCGTGATTGGCCGGCTTGAAAAGCGATCGGCAAGTTTGCCATTTTCCCATAAATGCGTCTGATCATGAGAGATGCCCAAGGTAGAATAGAGGCCTACTTGCTGTTTCATTCTGGTTTATTTCATTCCATGACACTCCCCAGTAAAGTTCGACTCGTTGAAGTGGGGCCGCGTGACGGGTTGCAAAACGAAAAGCAGTTGATTTCAACAGACATCAAAGTTGAGTTGATTCATCGTTTGGCTTTGACCGGGTTACATACCATTGAAGCGACTGCCTTTGTGTCGTCCAAATGGGTGCCGCAAATGGCAGATGCAGCGGCTGTGTTTGCGGCAATTCAGCCATTGCCTGGTGTTGCTTATCCGGTACTTACGCCGAATCAACAGGGTTTTGAGGTGGCGATTAAGGCGGGTGCAAAAGAGGTCAGTGTATTCAGTGCTGCATCGGAAACTTTTTCGCAAAAAAATACGCATTGTTCGATTAGTGAGTCGCTTGAGCGTTGCCGTGTGGTGGTAGAAGCGGCCAAGGTTCAACATATCAAAGTGCGGGGTTATGTGTCTTGCGTGCTGGGTTGTCCTTATGAGGGTGAAATTAAACCTCAGGCAGTTGCCGAAGTAGCGCGTGCTTTGTTTGCGATGGGGTGCTATGAGGTGAGCTTGGGCGATACCATCGGCACAGGGACGCCTGAAAAAACCAAGCTGATGATAGAAGCTGTTGCGCGGTGGGTGCCATTAAAAAAACTTGCTGGGCATTTTCATGACACGTGGGGCATGGCGATTGCCAATGTGTATGCTGCATTGGAAATGGGTGTGTCGGTGTTTGATAGCTCTGTTGCTGGATTGGGTGGCTGCCCCTATGCTCCGGGTGCTTTGGGTAATGTGGCGACTGAAGACGTGGTTTGGTTGTTGCAAGGCTGCGGGATTGAGTGCGGGGTGAATCTGGAAATGTTAGTGGATACTGCCGCATGGATTTCTTCTCAACTGGGGCGTGTGCCTGTGTCACGCGTGGCAACTGCCCGACTGGCTCAACGGGCACGAGGTGCGTGAGCATGTCGGTGCTGATAAAGCATCTGCGCTACAAGATGGTCAGGCAAAAAATGCTCGGCTTTGCAGACCTGGGATTCCCGTTTTATGTCCCGAAGAGACGGTATCTCCTGGCGGGACGCGGGCGGGTCTCCTCGCCGTAGTGGCTGATGAGACGGCGTGAATAACTGCGTGCCAACCCTGATCTTGCCGAGTATTTTTGCTTTTCTTCCGCAATGCAATTTTTCATGCCAAAGGTTTAACCTGTTCTGGGCACTGGAGCAACACCATGAAATTGAATAAGCAGGCATTGTCGCCTATTCCTTCACCTTGCATTAACGTATGTCGTATGGAAGGTCAGCTTTGCTTGGGCTGTTATCGCACTTTGGATGAAATTTCTGGGTGGAGCCAAATGTCGCGTGTCGAAAAACAGCAAGTGTTACAAGCCGTTTTGGTGCGCGCTGTTGATCCGGCACGAGCTAGTTAGATAAAGCGGAATGATAGAGCAAGACAGAGTGATAACATCCATCAATGCGTGTCAGAATATGCCTGCTCGACGTCTGTTCGATTTCTTTTCGTTAAGATAGGACTCTTAAATCCTTCACCGGGTGCCGTTCATGGTGAGCTTGTCGAATATGTATAAAACGAATTAATCAGCGTTGTTTTAAAAAGCATTGAGTGGTTATTGAACGAGAGATATTGAGGCCAGAAGTCATGAAAGTCGTTCTTATTAGCGGGTTGTCTGGATCAGGGAAATCCATTGCGCTTAAGGTGTTGGAGGATGCGGCATATTATTGTGTAGATAATTTGCCAGCTCCTTTGCTTTCCGATCTTGTGCGTCACTTGAGCATGACAGGAGAAGAACAGCTGGCCGTTGCGATTGATATGCGAGGGGGCTCATCTATTGCAACGCTGCCTCCCCAGCTTAAGCAGCTGGAAATGGAAGGCTTTCAGTTGCAGCTTATTTTTCTGGATACGCGAACGGATATTTTGATTCAGCGTTTTTCTGAAACGCGACGGCGGCATCCAATGGCGCGTAATAATGTCACCTTAGAAGAAGCTATTCAGCATGAACGTGAAGCGCTGACCTTTTTTTCTGCTATCGGCCATCATATGGACACCAGCGATTTACGTGCTAATGCGTTGCGTGCCTGGGTGAAAGACTTTATCGCGGCAGGTACTCAGCATGGCATTACGCTGCTATTCGAATCCTTCGGCTTTAAACATGGCTTGCCGCTGGACGCCGACCTGGTGTTTGATGTGCGCTGTTTGCCCAACCCCCATTACGATCCGCTCTTGCGTCCGCAGACCGGGCGGGACGCCGAGGTGATCAATTTTCTCGTGGCCGAGCCCGAGGTGTGCCGCATGGAAGAAGACATCTGCCGTTTTGTCAGCTCGTGGCTACCCGCTTATAAACGTGATAATCGCGTGTATCTCACGGTGGCGATTGGCTGCACGGGCGGACAACATCGTTCGGTGTATCTGGCTGAACGGCTGGCGGGTCATTTTCGCGACCAGGCCAATGTGTTGGTCCGCCATCGCACCTTGACGGAATGAGTCCAGCGCAAAAAGTAGTGGAATAAGCCAATGCAATGAAAGCTGGATTGCCTGACGATCTGCGTGCGCTGTTCAATGCAGCCTGGCGGGGTGGCGAGGCTGTTCAAGCCTGGCATCAAGCACTCAAAGTAGGTGACTGGCTGGTCTTGCTGCTGGGCAGCATCGTCGTGGTTTCGTCTTACACGCTATTGTGGCGCGGCGGCGTGGCTGATCGGGCCATAGTGAAGCGCGATGGCAAAACGATAGTTGAATTAAGCCTCAACAGCGCACGCAAAGTGTCTGTTGCTGGCGCCTTGGGTGTGACGGTGATCGAAGTGCAACCCGGCCGCGCGCGGGTTTTGTCTGACCCCGGCCCGCGCCAGTATTGCGTGCAGCAAGGCTGGCTGACACGTGCTGGCGCGGTGGCGATTTGCGCACCGAGCCACATCACGCTGCAACTCAGCGGACGCGATGCCAACTATGACTCGCTCAACTATTGAACTGCCGGTAACCGAAGATGACCGCCGCATTGCAGGCTATGCGGCAGCGGCGATTGCGCTGACGGTCGCCGAGGCCGCGCTGCCTAGCCCGCTGCCCGGCATCAAGCCGGGGCTGGCCAATATCATCGTGCTGGTGGTGCTGTTGCGCCACGGCTGGCGGGATGCGGCCTGGGTGAGTTTGTTGCGCGTCGTGGCAGGCAGTCTGGTCATCGGCCAGTTGTTCGCGCCGGGATTTTTTCTGGCGCTGGCTGGCTCGCTCACCAGCCTGGGCGTGCTGGCGCTGGCCGTGCATTTGCCGCGCTGCTGGTTTGGCGCGGTGACGATCAGTGTGCTGGCGGCCTTCGCGCATATCGGCGGCCAGTTGCTGCTGGCGCGGCTGTGGCTGGTGCCACACGACGGCGTGTTTTATCTGCTGCCGCTATTCGCCACGGCGGCACTGGTATTTGGCGCGCTTAACGGCCTGATTGCGGCCCACCTGCTGGCGTCTCCTGCGGCCAATCCAGTGCATCGAGAATACGCCTGACGGGTGTGGGTACTGCGGTAGGCACGGCGGCGTCGCTTAGCGCGCTTGCGGCCAGCCATTGCAAACCGTTTTCCATCGCGCGCGGAGCCATGCGCACATGACATATGAGTGGCGTGATGTGCAGGCGGAAGTGGGTGAACGTGTGCGTAAAAGGAGGGAGCGAAAAAGTCGGCGATGGCGACACGGCGGCTAAGGCTGTTTGCGCGCCAAAAGTACGCTCGACATACGCCTCGACCGCAGCCCCTGCGGGCAATTCCGGCAGCGACAGCAGCCCGCCCCAGATGCCGCTGGACGGACGCCTTTCCAGCAGCACGCGCTGGCCATCGATCAAGACCAGCAGCGTGACATGCCGCTCGGGAATCGCGCGGCGCAGCTTTCTTTGCGGCAGTTCAGCTGTGCGACCGGTGGCATGCGCCACGCAAATATCCTGCAGCGGACAGCACGCGCATTGCGGCTTGCTACGCGTGCACAGCGTCGCGCCCAGATCCATCTGCGCCTGAATGTAGGTGGCTACATCGCGCTGGGGCAAGAGTTCCTCGGCGTGTTGCCAGAGCCGACTTTCCAGCGCCGCCGTGCCGGGCACGCCTTCGATGCCGAACGCGCGGCACAGCACGCGCTTGACGTTGCCATCCAGAATCGGCACGCGCGCGCCGAAGCACACCACGGCAATCGCGTTCGCGGTGGAGCGGCCAATGCCGGGCAGGCTGGCGATGGCTTCTGGCGCTTGCGGAAAGTTGCCGCCATGCTTAGTCATTACCGCACATGCAGC
>Ga0209066_10003917_pt1 | contig 16604 bp, 16 predicted proteins | sample All_14_2_FD_187198 | JGI IMG/M metagenome (GOLD analysis project Ga0209066, IMG submission 187198) | Freshwater microbial communities in response to fracking from Pennsylvania, USA - Allegheny Zone_MetaG_DW_15 (SPAdes) (version 2) ...
GAAGCAGCACCTGCCCCTGAAGCGGCACCTGCTGAAGAAGCAGCACCTGCCCCTGAAGCGGCCCCTGCTGAAGAAGCCGCGCCCGCCATGGACGGCGCAGCGCCTGCTGAAGAAACACCTGCTGAACCAGCTCCGGCTCAGTAAGCTTGATCGACTAAATCGGCATTCGGCCCGCCTCCGTCATGGAGTGCGGGCCGTTTTCGTTCAGACGCCGATAAATGAAAAGATCACTTCGCAGCGGGCCAGAGCCAGCGACCCGCCATGGCCGCCAGAAAGGCGCCTGCCATCTGGGCCGCGATGAAGCCCGCCACATCCTGCCCGCGAATGCCGGAAAACGTGTCGGTGAAACTGCGCGCAATCGTCACCGCCGGATTGGCAAATGAGGTCGATGACGTAAACCAATAACCCGCCACAATGGCAAGCGCGACCATTGGCGCGACTTCACGCGGGCGCATGGCCACGGCACCCAGAATGGTGATGACGAGCGTGAAGGTGGCAATCACTTCGCCAAGCCATTGGCCCGTGCCCGTGCGGATATGGGCGGAATGCTGGATCAGGGTCATGTCAAACATCTGATGGGCGGCAATGGCACCAAGCAGCGCGAACACGCATTGCACACTGATATAGCTGAGCGCGCGTGACAGCGGCAATTCGCCCCGAAGCGCAAAGACCAGGGAAACCGCCGGATTGAAATGCGCCCCCGAGATCGGCCCGAGCATGGTGATAAGCACATAGAGGATGGCGCCCGTCGCAATCGAATTGCCAAGCAGCGCAACGCCATTATTGAGGGACGACATCTGCTGTCCCATGATGCCCGAGCCAACAACCGTGGCAAGCAGCAAAAACGTACCCAGCGCCTCGGCAGCGAGCGGTCGCAAAAGCGGATCGGATTTCATGAATGCCTGTCTCGGTTCTATGTCGAAGACTTGCCGATATCGTCGAGTTTGCGTTTGAGCGACAAGCCGTCCAGCGCACTGATGGGAAGATTGGCGAAGAGATCAATACGTCGCCTGATTTGCAGAAAGACCTCAAGGAATTTCTTGCGCTTGACATCATCACTGCCGCCAAGGGCCGCTGGATCTTCAAAGGGCCAATGCGCACTCATCGGCTGGCCCGGCCAGAAGGGGCAGGTCTCCCCGGCCGCGTTATCGCAAACCGTAAAGACAAAATTCATATGCGGCGCATCGGCGGTCGCATATTCATCCCAGGATTTTGAGCGCAAGCCTTCAGTCGGAATATTCGCGTCAGAAAGCAGTTCCAGCGCGAAAGGATTGACGACTCCTCCAGGATGACTGCCGGCACTATAGGCGCGGAACTTGTTCCCATAAGTTGCATTCATATAGGCCTCGGCCATGATCGAACGGGCCGAATTGCCGGTGCAAAGAAACAGGACATTGTATGGCTTGGTTTGATCCATGATCCCTCAGCAGCAGATTTTTGATTTATCCAGGGTGCCGCAAGCCCCCTTGCAGCAGTCATCCAGTAGAAAGCCCGTCAGCGCCTGCATCACGGTGAGATCGGCGCTATAGATGATGGCGCGTCCCTCGCGTCGGGACGTCACCAGTCCGGCATGTGCCATTTCCTTCAGATGGAAGGACAAGGTGGCAGGGGGCACTTTCAAGCTATTGGCAATGTCGCCAGCCCCGAGCCCGCCCTCCCCGGCTTGCGGCGAATGGGCCCTCACCAGAAGCCGGAAAATGGCCAGTCTGGTTTCCTGCGCCAGCGCACCCAGCAATGTTACAGCCCGAGTTGATTCCATACTTCTAGTATTATAAAACTGATGCGCATCGTCAATCCCTCTGGCGCACAAAGACCGCCGCGACGGAATCTTGAACGTCATGTCGTTTATGCCGTGCTGTGGGCTCCGCCCCGGCCGTCGCATCCCTCAAGCCGTGACGACATCAAGGCAGCCTTGAGCTTTGTGCAAGGCCATCGCGCGCCAGATGGCGAATACAAGCCGGAATGGGCAACAAGCAGAAAGGCCGCCCCGGGGGGACGGCCTTTGCTTTGGAACGGGGTGACCACTCAGGCCTGTCGCTCGACCATCATCTTCTTGATTTCGGCGATGGCCTTGGCCGGGTTCAAACCCTTGGGGCACGTCTTGGCGCAATTCATGATGGTGTGGCAGCGATAAAGCCGGAACGGATCTTCCAGATTGTCGAGACGCTCGCCCGTTGCTTCATCGCGCGAGTCGATGAGCCAGCGATAGGCCTGCAACAGCACGGCGGGTCCGAGATAGCGGTCGCCATTCCACCAATAGCTCGGGCAGGATGTCGAACAGCAGGCGCAGAGAATGCACTCATAAAGCCCGTCGAGCTTCTGGCGATCTTCATGGCTCTGACGCCATTCCTTTGCCGGTTCCGGCGTCTTGGTCTGCAGCCACGGCTCAATCGAGGCGTGTTGCGCATAAAAGTTTGTGAGATCCGGCACGAGATCCTTCACCACCGGCATATGCGGCAGCGGATAGATCTTTACGTCACCCGAGACTTCATCAATGCCCTTGGTGCAGGCCAGCGTGTTGGTGCCGTCGATGTTCATCGCACACGAACCGCAAATGCCTTCGCGGCAGGAGCGGCGGAAAGTCAGCGTCGAGTCGATCTCGTTCTTGATCTTGATCAGCGCATCAAGAACCATCGGACCGCATTTGGCGAGATCGACTTCATAAGTGTCGATGCTCGGATTCTTGCCGTCATCCGGGTTCCAGCGATAGATGCGGAAACGCTTGACCTTCCTGGTGCCCTTTGGCGCCTTGAAGGTCTTGCCCTTGTTGATCGTCGAGTTCTTCGGCAGAGAAAGCTGAACCATGATCTAGTCCTTCACCCTGGCGTCGCGTCAGTACACGCGCGCCTTCGGCTTGATGTAGTCAATATCGTTGGAAAGCGTAAAGGCGTGCACCGGGCGGAAATCGACCGCCGGCTTGCCCTTGCCGTCGACCCAGCACAGCGTGTGCTTCATCCAGTTTTCATCGTCACGCTCAGGGAAGTCTTCGCGCGCATGGGCGCCACGGCTTTCTTCACGTCCACAGGCGCCCTCAACGGTTGCAATCGCCTGCACGATGAGATTGTCGAACTCAAGCGTCTCGATAAGATCGGAGTTCCAGACAAGCGAGCGATCCGCAACCTTGATGTCGGACGCCCCGGCAAAGACTTCATGCACGCGCTGGCGGCCCTGCGCCAGGGTTTCGCCGGTACGGAACACGGCAACGTCTTCCTGCATGGCGCGCTGCATCTGCAACCGCAGCTCGGCCGTCGGTGTGCCGCCATTGGCGTTGCGGAAATGATCGAGCCGCGCAATCGAATTGTCGCCGGCATCCTTCTTGAGGTCGGGCTGGCGCGCACCCGGCTCGACGAGTTCGGCGGCGCGCAGACCGGCGGCACGACCAAACACCACGAGGTCAATGAGCGAGTTCGACCCCAGACGGTTGGCGCCATGAACCGACACGCAGGCCGCTTCGCCGATGGCCATGAGGCCCGGCACAACCGTATCGGGATTACCGTCTTTGAGGGTCAGCACTTCGCCATGGAAATTCGTCGGAATGCCACCCATGTTGTAATGCACGGTCGGCAGAACCGGGATCGGCTCCTTCGTCACATTGACGCCGGCAAAAATCCGCGCCGATTCCGAAATGCCGGGCAAACGTTCATGCAGCACCTTGGGATCAAGATGATCGAGATGCAGGAAAATGTGATCCTTGTTGGGACCGACGCCGCGGCCTTCCTTGATCTCCACCGTCATGGCGCGTGAAACGACGTCACGCGAGGCCAGATCCTTGGCGCTGGGGGCATAGCGTTCCATGAAACGCTCGCCCGCCGAATTGGTGAGATAGCCGCCTTCGCCGCGCGCCCCTTCGGTGATGAGGCAGCCCGCGCCATAAATGCCGGTCGGATGGAACTGCACAAACTCCATGTCCTGCAGTGGCAATCCGGCGCGCAGCACCATGGCATTGCCATCGCCCGTGCAGGTATGGGCCGACGTGGCCGAGAAATAGGCGCGGCCATAACCGCCCGTTGCGAGAATGACGAGCGAGGCCGAGAAGCGATGCATCTCGCCTGTTGCCATGTCCATGGCGACCACGCCGCGGCAGGCGCCTTCCGCATCCATGATGAGGTCGATGGCAAAATACTCGATATAGAACTCGGCCTGACGGCGAACCGACTGACCGTAAAGCGTGTGCAGGATGGCATGACCCGTGCGGTCGGCGGCGGCGCAGGTGCGCTGGGCAATGCCTTCGCCGAAATTGGTCGTCATGCCGCCGAAAGGACGCTGGTAAATCTTGCCTTCTTCAGTGCGGCTGAACGGGACGCCAAAATGCTCAAGCTCATAAACGGCTTCCGGCGCATGGCGGCAGAGATATTCAATCGCATCCTGATCGCCAAGCCAGTCGGAGCCCTTGACGGTGTCATACATATGCCAGCGCCAGTCATCCGGGCCCATATTGCCGAGCGAAGCTGAAATGCCACCCTGGGCCGCAACGGTGTGGCTGCGTGTCGGAAACACCTTGGTGATGCAGGCCGTTTTCAAGCCCTTTTCCACACAGCCAAGCGTCGCGCGAAGACCGGCGCCACCGGCGCCCACCACCACCACATCATAAGTGTGATCGTTGAAGCTATATGCTTTGGACGCAGACATGAGAGCGCTCTCGTCGTTGTATCAGGAACCGAAGCCGATCTTGAGCACTGCATAAGCGCAGGTCAGACCAACCAGAATGGAAAAGAAGGTATTGGCAAGCAGCGCCAGAAGGCGCGTGCCATGCGAGGTCACATAGTCCTCAATCACGACCTGCATCCCGAGTCGCATGTGGACGACGCCAACGCCAATGAACATGAGCAGGAGCACGCCAACAACCGGATTGGTCAGCGCGTCATGGGCGGTTTGCCAATCGGCTCCCGTCAGGGCGACAAGCAGGGCGAACAGAAAGAGGCTGAGTGGAACGAGCGCCACAGCGGTTGCCCGCTGGGCAATGAAATGGCCCGAACCGGATTTGGCTGAACCAAGACCGCGAACGCGGCTCATCGGGGTGCGCATATCGCTCATCACATCACTCCCAGCATCTTGTAGCCAAGCCACCAGACAAAAACCGTCAGCCCCGCCGAACCCAGCACATGCGCCCAGGCCATTAATTCGACAACCGTCAGATTGAAGCCGCGACCCGTATCCCAAACGAAATGGCGAAGCCCGCCAAGCATGTGATGGATCAGCGCCCATGTGTAGCCGAACATGATAAAACGACCGATCAGGCTGCCCGCCAGTTCCATGAACACGCCATAGGCGGCGGGACCAGAGGCAAGCGCAATGAGCCAGGCCGCCAGAAACAGCGTACCAGCATAAAGCCCCACCCCGGTGATGCGATGAATGATGGAAAGCATCATCGTCAGCGTTCGGCGGTAGATTTGAAGATGCGGCGAAAGCGGCCTTGCGGCCTGTTGGGTATCAGCCATTTCTGGAACCCCGGCTTGGGCAAGCAGTGGAGGGACGTTGATCTGTTTGTTGTTTATCGCGCGGCTCAGCGCAAGGCAAATATCTGTGTCCGAGACCGGAAATTGAGTTAGCGCGGCTTGCGGACAAGTCCAACGATAAAGTTGCGAGTTGTTCTCATACTCAGGCGCGGCGCGGCATCAAGACCCAATAGTCAAAATCCAGAATGACACCATCCTCATAGCCCTTTTCGCGGGCGCCGGGAAAGTCATGGCAGGGTCGGTCTTTGGTGGCGAAGGTCCGGATGCGCAGCGCCCCGATGTCATTGCGTCCGGCAAGCGCCGCCTTGGCGACAATTTCCGACCAGGCAAAAACCGTGTCGCCCGCAAAGCAGGGCGCAACATGACGCCCGGCATTGATGGCAGCGATCAGAACACCATTGCCAAGTCCATTGAAAGAAATCGCCCGTGCCAGAGAAATCACATGACCGCCATAGATCAGACGACGCCCGAAACGGCCCTTCCCCTCGGTGAACTGGTTGAAATGGACTTTCGCCGTATTTTGGTAAAGCCGCGTCGCCATCATGTGCTCGGCCTCCTCAATGGTCGACCCATCGACATGGTCGATCTTCTCACCGACCTGATAGTCGTCCCAGAGATGGGGGCTGCCCGACGCCGCAAGATCAAATCCCGCAAAGGAAACCCCGATTGGCAGCTTCAGATGCTCAGGCGCGACCGCATCGGGCAAATGCGGCACATCGGCTTCCGGTGCCGGGGAGGCCACATCACGCTTGCGCACCATGACCCAGCGCACATAGTCGATCACGCTTTCACCACGCTGATTGCGTCCGGTGGAACGGACATAGACAACGCCCGTGTCACCGCCCGAATTCTCCTTCAGCCCGATAACCTTGGAGCTTGTCGAAAGCGTGTCGCCGGGAAATACCGGCTTGAGAAAATGACAATCGGCATAGCCGAGATTGGCCACCGCATTGAGCGAAATATCCGGCACGGTTTTGCCAAAAACGACATGAAAGGCAAGAAGATCATCAAGCGGCGCGGTCTCATAGCCGGCGGCGCGCGCCACTTCGTCGGATGATTGCAACGAGAACCGGGAACCAAACAGCGCCTGGTAAAGCGCCCGGTCACCAACGCTCACTGTGCGTGGCGTGGCATGATCGAGCACTTGACCAACCTTGAAGTCCTCAAAGAAATTGCCCGCATTGGTTTTGCTGGTCATGCTCTGGTCTCTTTGTTCAAGCAAGCCCTTGCGGGCCGGAAAGGATGCGTCTCATGGGAGACGATTATCTGGACTATCTCTGCGATGTTCTCATGCCGATGGGTGACATCAGAAAAGGCCGTCTGTTTGGCTTGAAGACGCTGAAATGGCGCGGGCTCCAATTCGCCATGATGACCGACGAGGCGCTCTATTTTGCCGTCAATGAAGAAACCCGCAACGCCTATATCGAGGCTGGCTGCACGCCCTTTTCCTATGCCAAGGCTGACCGCATCGTTGAAGTCCATAAATATTATACCGTGCCGGACGCAATCCTTGATGACGAAGACAGTCTGATCGAATGGGCCAGGCTTGCCGCCCGCGCGGCCGGCAATCCCGACAAGCAATCCTCGAAAGCCGCGGCCAAGGCAAAGACAAAGGCAGGAAATAAAAAGGCCCGTTAGGCGGCGCTTTCCATTTCCGCAATCGCATCGGCAATCGCAACCGTTCGGCGCGCAATTTCGGCATGCAGGATTTCAACCATGCGGCCATCCACCTTCAAGACGCCCTTGCCCCTGTTTTCGGGCAGCTCAAACGCCTCAATCGTTTTGCGCGCAAAGGCCACCGTTTCAGCATCAGGCGAGAACACGACATTGCAGGGTCCCACCTGTGAAGGGTGGATGAGGGTCTTGCCGTCAAACCCCAGATCACGCCCCTGCTCGCACATGGCGAGAAATCCGGCCTCGTCCTTGATGTCGTTATAGACGCCATCAAGGATAACGATCCCGTAGGCGCGCGCCGCCAGCAGCGCGAGCCCGAGCGATGTCATCATCGGCACCCGATCAGGAGTGTGGGCGCAGCGCAATTCCTTGGCAATGTCATTGGTGCCCATGACCCAGACCGTCATGCGCGCGCCAGCGCCACGCGCCATGGCGGCAATCGACTGGATGTTCAGGAGCGCGAGCGGCGTCTCGATCATGCACCAGAGCGCCATGCCCGATGCCGCGCCCGCCTTGTCCATCGCTGACTGCGCCCGCATCACGTCTTCAGGCGAATTGATTTTTGGCACGAGAATGCCGTCCGGGCCTGCCGCCACCGCAGCCTTGATGTCATCAAGCCCCCAGGGCGTGTCGAGACCATTGGCGCGGATAATGATTTCGCGACGCCCATAGCCGCCAGCCTTGACCGCCTCACAGACCTGAGCCCGCGCCTCGGCCTTGGCATCAGGCGCGACGGCATCTTCCAGATCAAGGATCAACGCATCGGCGGGGATATCACGCGCCTTTTCCAGCGCCCGCGCATTGGAGCCTGGCATGTAAAGTACGCTACGGCGTGGACGGGCAGCAGCTTCGGGCAGCACATTGTCCGGCATGGGCACTCTCGGTCTTGCTGATGTTTTTGTCGGCAGCTTCAGGCACACTATAAAGCGAATGAGGTCCTGTGAAGCGGGAATTGCAGGATCAGTCCTCGGACCGGGGCAAATCGCAAATCATATGGCGGCGATCTTATCCATCTCCAGTCAGGTCGTGGCCGGTGCCGTTGGCAATTCGGCCAGTGTCTGGCCGCTGCTGCTTTGGGGCATAGGGTCTGGCCCCTGCCCACACTCACACTCTCGCACCATCCGGGCTTGGGTCGCCCCGAAAACTTTGAGCCTTGCCCATGGGAGCAGCGACGTGTTGCCTGGCACGGGCCACGGCATTGCTGCAATCCCCGACCGCCGCAGCCGCTGTGAAACGCCTTTAGCCGGCAATGCGCTTTGGCTCGGCCTGCGCAACGCGACTATAAGGCATGCGAATGGTGATCGTGGTGCCGACACCCGGTTCCGATTCAATCACCAGCGTCGCGCCATGCATACGCGCCAGCGCATTTGTGAGGGGCAAGCCAAGTCCGGTGCCTTCCGTCGAATAGACATTTGAGTCCTTGCCAATCTGGCGGAAGGGTTCGAGCGCTGTCGGAATATCTGCCTTGGCAATACCGATACCCGTGTCGCGGACGCGCAACGCGATGCGCTGGTCGGGCTCCAGAAAGGCGGATAGCTCGATATAACCGCCGCGGGGCGTGAACTTGACCGCGTTCGAGACGAGATTGAGGATCATCTGGCGCAGGGCACGCTTGTCGGCAATCAAGCCTGGCAATGTTGGTGACACTGAGACGGAGAGATCGACGGCAGCTTCTTGCGCCCTGTGGCGGATCATGTGTTTGCAGCTTGCCATCACATCGGCGACATCAAGCTCTTCTTCATAAAGCTCATAGCGATCGGCCTCGATCTTGGAAAGATCGAGAATGTCATTGATCAGACTGAGAAGATGGCTTGACGATTTGTGGATGTCGTTGACATATTCCTTGTACCGATCATTGCCGATCGGTCCGAACAGTTCATGATTGATCAATTCGGAAAATCCGATAATGGCATTGAGCGGCGTGCGCAACTCATGGCTCATATTGGCAAGGAACTGTGACTTGGACGCATTGGCAAGCTCGGCTGAGTCACGTGCCTCGCGCAACTTGTCAAACGTTTGCTCGCGCACGGCGACTTCATGGTTGAATTTCTCAAGCACCAGATTGTAACGGCTGGCAATTTCGCCCGCCTCCGTAAACGGCTCCACCGTCAAGGGTTTTGAAAAATCGCCCCGCGCGGCCTGATGTTCCATGGCGCCCAACACATCGAGAAGGGCGCTTGAAGCCCCATGCTCCGACACGTTGAGGCCGATGGCCTCGTCCTCACTTGATACCCGCAAGGGCAGATATCGATCAATAATGCGCAGCAGAATATACGCGGAGCTAAAGGCAAAAATACCCGCAGCCAAAACACCCTCTCCCTGCACAGCCAATTGTTCCAGGCGCGTATGACCGGCAGGAAACTGCGAGGGATCGCCAAAAATCGCGACCGCCAAAGTCCCCCAGATACCCGCCGCCAGATGCACCGGCACGGCATCAACGGCATCATCAATTTCAAAATAGGTCATGATATCGCTGGCAAAGATGCAGATCATGCCGCCGATAAGCCCGATGGCAACGGCGCCCCCCGTATCCACCACGTGACAATTAGCCGTGACGGCGACAAGTCCCGCGAGTATGCCGTTGAGTGTCGCCGCGACGTCAGGCAGTCCCGAACGCATCCAGCTCAGCAGCGTGGCCGAAAGTCCGCCGGCAGCGGCCGCCATCATCGTATGCACAAGGACAAAGGGTACCGATGCATTGAGCGCCAGCGTCGAGCCGCCATTAAATCCGAACCAGCCAATCCAGAGCAGAAACATGCCGAGTGTCGCCATGGGCATGTCGTGGCCCTCGATCTTGTGACCACCTGGACCAAAGCGGCCGAGACGTGGCCCCATGACCAGAATGGCGGCAAGCGCGATCCAGCCGCCAACGCTATGCACCACTGTCGAACCGGCAAAGTCGATAAACCCGCGTTCCTCCAGCCAGCCCGCTGATTGCCCCGCAAGCAAACCGCCCCATGCCCAATGCCCGAAAATCGGATAGATGAAGGTGCTGAGAATGGCGGCGGTCACGATATAGCCGAGGAAGCTCATGCGCTCAGCGACGGCACCGGACACAATGGTCGTTGATGTCGAACAAAAGGCGAGCTGAAAGAAAAAGAAGACCATGACCCAGGCAGCGCTGGCATCATTGACCACATTGCCCCTGAGCATGAAGTCCGTGGTGCCGAAGACTCCGTAAGCCGTGGCGCCAAACATCAGGCCAAAGCCGATGGCCCAAAATCCAAGACCCGCTATGCAGAAGTCGATGGCGTTCTTGACGGCGACATTGATGGAGTTCTTGGCGCGGACAAGCCCTGACTCAAGACAGGCAAATCCTGCCTGCATCAGCATGACAAGAATTGTGCAAACAAGCACCCACAAGATATCTATGGACTGGGCTGTCGATTCCACCACGCACCTCTGAACCAGGAACAAGGGCGCAGTGTTCCATGGAAAGGTTAAGTTTTACCTTTCCACTCAACCCTTTGGCTCAATCACCATGAGGGTTTCCGGGATCGTTTCAGTCATACATCGTTAATATCCTCCCGGCAGCTGCGATTGTAACTGCGCCAGATACAAGCATAATACGCCCCATGCCAGGGGTGACAGCGTCGTGCATCTGGCTGGTGAAGACAGGATTCGTCACGATGCGACGATCAAGAGGACCATGCCTGATTTGGAAGGCGGCACCTGCGAAAAGACCTTGCGCTATCAGGCAGGGCGGATCGCTTCTGTCGAGCCGCTTCCGGTTCAGGCCGCCTTTTTGAGATAACGCGCGCCCAGCGTTTCGGCAATTTGAACGGCATTCAATGCAGCGCCCTTGCGCAGATTATCCGACACGACCCAGATATTCAGGCCATTATCGATGGTCGGATCCGTGCGAATGCGGCTGATATAGGTGGCGAAGTCGCCCACACATTCAAGCGGCGTGATATAGCCGCCATCCTCGCGCTTGTCGACAACGAGACAGCCCGGCGCTTCTCGCAGCAATTCGCGCGCCTCTTCATCCGAGATCGGATTTTCAAACTCGATATTGATCGCTTCCGAGTGACCCACAAATACCGGCACCCGCACGCATGTTGCGGTCAGCTTGATCCTGGGGTCGAGGATCTTCTTTGTTTCGACGACCATCTTCCATTCTTCTTTCGTGGTGCCGTCTTCCATGAAGTCGTCAATATGCGGGATGACGTTGAAGGCAATCTGCTTGGTGAACTGTTCGCGAACGATTTCGTCATTCACAAAGACAGCGCGTGTCTGCGTGAAAAGTTCATCCATCGCCTCGCGCCCCGCACCTGAAACCGATTGATAGGTCGAGACAACAACGCGCTTGATGACCGCCGCATCATGCAACGGCTTCAGGGCCACCACCATCTGCGCCGTCGAGCAGTTGGGATTCGCAATGATCATCTTCCTGGTATAGCCCGCAATCGCGCTCGCATTCACTTCCGGCACGATCAGCGGCACATCGGGGTCCATGCGAAAGCGCGATGAATTGTCGATCACCACACAACCCTTGGCGGCGATGCGCGGCGCCCATTCCTCGGCAAGCTTGCTGCTCACCGCCATCAGACAAATATCGGTTCCGGCAAAATCATATTGCTCGATGGCTTTGACCTTGAGCGTGCGGTCGCCATAGGAAACTTCGCGACCGACGCTCGCGCGCGATGCCAGCGCCACCACTTCGTCAGCGGGGAATTCGCGTTCAGCCAGAATGTTGAGCATCTCCTGGCCCACATTGCCCGTCGCACCGACAACGGCGATCTTGTAGCCCATGATTTCTCTCCTTCAGGCGCCCGGCGGCGCGCATTGGTCTCAGGCGTTGAGCTTGTCGAGCGCGGCAAGAATGACATCACCCATTTCGCGCGTGCCGATTTTTGTCATGCCTGGTTGCATGATGTCGCCCGTGCGATAACCATCGGCGAGCACCTGATCGACGGCCTTTTCGAGCAGGTCGGCATCTGCCCCTTGTTCAAACGTATAGCGCAGCGCCATGGCAAAGCTGAGGATCGAGGCGATGGGATTGGCAGCGCCCGTCCCGGCAATGTCAGGCGCCGAACCATGCACCGGCTCGTAAAGCGCCTTGGCCTTGCCATTGGCGTCTTTCGCGCCGAGCGAGGCAGAGGCGAGCATGCCGAGCGAACCCGTCAGCATCGAGGCCACATCCGAGAGCATGTCGCCAAAGAGATTATCGGTGACGATCACATCGAACTGCTTCGGGTTGCGCACGAGCTGCATACCGCAATTGTCGGCGAGCATATGATCGAGCTTCACATCGGCATATTGCTCCTTGTGCAGCTTGACGACTTCTTCATGCCACAGCACACCGGACTTCATCACATTGCGCTTTTCAACCGACATGACGCGATTGTCGCGCTTGCGGGCAAGCTCGAACGCAACCGCCGCGATACGACGGATTTCATGCGTCGTATAAACCTGCGTGTCGATGCCGCGGCGCTCACCATTGCCGATATCTTCAATGAGCTTGGGCTCGCCGAAATAGACGCCGCCCGTCAGCTCGCGCACGATCATGATGTCGAGACCCTCGACAAGCTCACGCTTGAGTGAGGACGCATCCGCCAGCGCGGCAAAGCACATGGCCGGGCGCAAATTGGCGAAAAGTTCAAGATCCTTGCGCAACCGCAGAAGGCCCGCTTCCGGTCGCACATCATAAGGCACATTGTCCCACTTCGGCCCACCGACAGCGCCAAGCAGCACGGCATCCGCCGCCTTCGCCTTTTCGACCGTCGCATCGCTCACCGCCACGCCATGCGCGTCATAGCAGCAGCCGCCAACCAGCTCATGCTCGACCTTGGCGTCAAAGCCCCGGCTTGCATTGAACCAGCCGATCACCCGTTCGACTTCGCCCATGACTTCCGGGCCGATGCCGTCGCCCGCCACGATGAGGATGTTCTTCGTCATTCTTTTCTCTTGCTTTCCGTGTCTTCAATTTTATCGATCCACCCTCCCTCCTGAGGGGGAGGTTGTTCTACAGCCAGGGCTGCTCGATGCGCTGCCTGTCTTCATATGTTTTGATCGTGTCAACTTTCTGAAGCGTCAGACCGACGCCATCAAGACCGTTGAGCAGGCAATGCTTGCGGAAGGCATCGACCTCAAACGTGATGACGCCGCCATCGGGACCGCGAATTTCCTGCGCTTCAAGATCAACCGTCACCACGGCATTGGCGCCGCGTTCGGCATCATCCATCAGCTTGTCGACATCGGATTGCGGCAACACGATCGGCAGAATGCCGTTCTGGAAACAATTGTTGAAGAAAATATCGGCAAAGCTCGGCGCAATGACGCAGCGAATGCCAAAATCAAGCAGCGCCCAGGGCGCATGTTCGCGCGACGACCCGCAGCCGAAATTATCCCCCGTCACAAGGATCTGCGCCTTGCGATAGGCGGGCTTGTTCAAAACGAAATCAGGCCGTTCCTGACCCTTGTCGTCAAAACGCATTTCGTCAAACAGGTTCTTGCCGAGCCCCGTGCGCTTGATCGTCTTGAGGAACTGCTTGGGGATGATCATGTCGGTATCGACATTGATCATGTTGAGCGGCGCGGCAACGCCCGTCAGTTTGTTGAACTTGTCCATCAACCTTCATCCTCTCATAGCCCTCCCCGCAAGGGGGAGGGGCTTTAAGCCTTCATTTCATGTCACGAACATCGACGAAATGTCCGGCAATCGCCGCTGCCGCCGCCATGGCGGGCGAAACGAGATGCGTGCGGCCACCACGGCCCTGACGGCCTTCAAAATTGCGGTTGGAGGTCGAGGCGCAACGCTCGCCGGGCGCGAGCTTGTCGGCATTCATGGCAAGGCACATGGAGCAGCCGGGTTCACGCCACTCAAAGCCCGCCTCAATGAAAATCTTGTCGAGGCCTTCGGCTTCCGCCTGCTCTTTCACAAGACCCGACCCCGGCACCACCATCGCATTGACGCTTGAAGCAACTTTCTTGCCCTTGGCGACAACGGCGGCTGCGCGCAGATCTTCAATGCGGCCATTGGTGCAGGAGCCGATAAAGACGCGGTCAATCTTGACCTGGCTGATCGGCGTGCCAGCCGTCAGCCCCATATAGTCGAGCGAACGCTGCATCGCCTTGGCGCGATGTTCGTCGGCGACCTTGGCCGGATCGGGGATCACATCGGTGATCTTGATGACATCCTGCGGGCTTGTGCCCCAGGTGACAAGCGGTGGCAGCGCCGCAATATCGACCGTGATTTCGGAATCGAAATGCGCGCCCGCATCAGACGGCAGCGTGCGCCAGTAGCTTTCAGCCATTTCCCATGCGGCACCCTTTGGCGCGCGCGGACGACCCTTGATATAGGCGTAGGTCTTGTCGTCTGGCGCGACGAGACCGGCGCGGGCACCCGCTTCAATCGTCATGTTGCAAAGTGTCATGCGGCCTTCCATGGAAAGCGCCTGCACCGCTTCGCCTGCATATTCGATCACATAGCCTGTGCCGCCTGCCGTGCCGATCTGGCCGATGATCGCCAGCGCAATGTCCTTGGCCGTAAAGCCTTCCGGCGCCTTGCCCACCACATTGATGCGCATGTTCTTGGCCTTGGCCTGAATGAGCGTTTGCGTGGCGAGCACATGCTCGACTTCGGAAGTGCCGATGCCATGCGCCAGCGCCCCAAACGCGCCATGCGTCGAGGTATGGCTGTCACCGCACACAATCGTCGTGCCGGGCAGCGTGAAACCCTGTTCCGGTCCGACAATGTGAACGATGCCCTGACGAATGTCCGACATCTGCAAATAATCGATACCGAACTCTTTGGCATTGTCTTCCAGCGTCTGCACCTGGATGCGGCTTTCCTCGTCGGCAATGCCGTGGGCGCGATCGGTGGTCGGCACATTGTGGTCGGCAACGGCCAGTGTCTTTTGCGGCGCATGAACCTTGCGACCGCTCATGCGCAAACCTTCAAAAGCCTGCGGGCTTGTCACTTCATGCACCAGATGCCGATCGATATAGAGAAGGCCGGTGCCATCCTCCTGCATGTCAACGAGATGGGCGTCCCAGATCTTGTCGTACATGGTGCGCGGTGCAGACATTTTCTTTCCTCGTTCTTCGAAACATCAATCTTTGTCATTGCAAGCCCCCCTCGGGGGGCGCGGCAATCCGGGGTCACGGCGCACCGGATTGCTTCGTCGCAAACCCTCCTCGCAATGACGCGCCAATAGAAAAGCGGGCCCGGGCGTCTGGCGCCCTGCCCGCTCGCTTGGAGCATCTGCCGGAAAGGCAGATGAAAAATCAGGCTGCGCCGTTTTCTTCGCCGCGACGGGACTTGAAATCCTGCTTCTCGATAATTCGGGCAGCCTTACCGCGCAGACCGCGCAGGTAATAGAGTTTGGCACGACGCACACGACCCTTGCGCACAACCTTGATCGAGTCGACCAGCGGGCTGTAGAGCGGGAACACGCGTTCCACACCTTCGCCATAGGAAATCTTGCGAACCGTGAAGTTCTGATTGATGCCGGCACCCGCGCGACCGATGCAGACGCCTTCATAGGCCTGAAGACGCTCACGCGTGCCTTCCACGACCTTCACATTGACGGTCACCGTATCGCCAGGCGCGAAATCGGGAATGACCTTGCCGCCACTGGTCAGCGCTGTCATTTGCTCCTGATCGAGCTGCTCGATGATATTCATGTTCTCAAACCTCAGATGTGAAGGCGTCGCAGAGCCAATCCGGCCTGCAAGCGCGCTTCCGTATCACAATTCAATCGGTCTTGCGACCATCTTTCGTCATATCTCTGAGAAATTTATCCCAAAGATCCGGCCGTCTGGCCTTTGTCAGGGCTCTAGCGGCTGCCCGACGCCATGCTTTAACCTTTGCATGGTCGCCCGAGGTCAAAACCGCCGGGATTTCGCGACCCTCAAACAGCTGGGGCCTTGTATAATGCGGATATTCAAGCAATCCGCCTTCAAAACTCTCATCTTCGCCAGAAGCCGCCGCGCCCATCACCCCGGGCAGCAGCCGGACTACGGCATCGAGCAGCGCCAGCGCTGCCGGCTCGCCGCCTGACAACACAAAGTCACCCAGGCTTATTTCTTCCATGCCGCGCGCCTCGATGACCCGCTCGTCAAGACCCTCAAAACGACCGCATACGAGCGTTACGCCCGGCCCCGCCGCCAGCCGCCTGACCCGGTCCTGGGTCAAGGGCGCGCCACGAGGGCTTAAATAAATCAATGGCCTGGAGCCATCTTGCGGGTGAACCGCATCGACCGCCGCCGCCATCACATCGGCCCGCATCACCATGCCGGGCCCACCGCCAGCAGGCGTGTCGTCCACAGAGCGGTGTTTATCGCGTGCAAAATCGCGAATGTCCACCGCTTCCAGCCGCCAAACCCCCGATTCGAGGGCCTTTCCGGCCAGTGAGTGCCCCAAACTCCCCGGAAACATCTCCGGAAAAAGCGTCAAAACCGTCGCCGACCAGCCGGACCCCGCTTTCGAGCCATCAGTCATGATCGACCGCGCCTTGCTCGACCGCG
>Ga0209066_10003918_pt1 | contig 16603 bp, 16 predicted proteins | sample All_14_2_FD_187198 | JGI IMG/M metagenome (GOLD analysis project Ga0209066, IMG submission 187198) | Freshwater microbial communities in response to fracking from Pennsylvania, USA - Allegheny Zone_MetaG_DW_15 (SPAdes) (version 2) ...
CTCATGCTCACCCCCTGCGCTTGATCAGCGCCGATCTTTCGCAGCGGCACACCATCTCGCCGCGCTGGTTCCACATCTCGTGCACCCAGGTGACGATCCCGGCATCGGGGCGCGAACGGCTCTCGCGCAATTCCTTGACCTCGCTCACCGCGTGGAGCGTATCGCCGATGAACACCGGCTTCGGGGTCACCACCTTGTCGAAGCCGAGATTGGCGACCAGCGTGCCCAGCGTCGTCTCCCCCACCGACAGGCCGACGAGCAAGCTGAAGGTGAAGGTGGAATTGACGAGGATCTGCCCGAACCCGCTCGCCTTTGCTGCCTCGACATCGAGGTGAAGCGGCTGGGGATTGTGGGTCATCGTCGAGAACAGCAGGTTGTCGGTCTCGGTCACGGTGCGGCGGATCGGGTGCTCGAGCCGCTCGCCCACCTGCCATTCCTCGAAGAAGCGCCCGGCCATCAGCCAGCCTCGCTTGCCCAGCGCGCCACCACTTCGGCTCCATCGTCAGCGCTGCCACGCACCGCGCCGGGGGTGCGGCTGAAGCGCGGCGCGGTGCGTGGCAGCGCTGACGCCTCGTGCTCGACATAGGTGCCGCGCGCCTTCATGTGGGGGTGTTCGCGCGCTTCCTCGAGCTCGAGCACCGGGGCAAAGCAGGCATCCGTGCCCTCGAGCAGCGCGCACCATTCATCGCGCGTCCTGGTCTTGAACAGGGCGGCGAGCCGCTCGGCATAGGCGTCCCAATTGGCCGGGTTCATCTGCCCTTCGGCCAGCTCCTCGGGCGCGCCGCTGCGGCGCAGCAGCTCGGCATAGAACTGCGGCTCGATCGCGCCGAGCGCGATCTCCTTGCCATCGGCGCAGACAAAGCAGCGGTAGAAATGCGCCGCCCCGCCGAGCATTCCCTTGCCCCGCGCGGTGGTGAGGTGCGGCACCTGGCGCACCCCGAAGAAGAAGCTCATCAGGCTGGTGGCGCCATCGACGATCGCGGCATCAACCACCTGCCCGCGGCCCGAGCGTTCGCGCTCATAGAGCGCCGCCATGATCCCAAAGGCGCAATACATCGATCCGCCGCCAAAATCGCCGACCAGGTTCTGCGGCGGGATGGGCAACTCGCCCGCCCTGCCGATCGCGGCAAGCGCGCCGGTGATGGCGATGTAATTGATATCGTGCCCGGCCGCCTGAGCCAGCGGGCCATCCTGCCCCCAGCCGGTCATGCGGGCATAGACGAGCCGGGGATTGTCGGCGAGCAGCACCTCTGGCCCCAGCCCCAGCCGCTCCATCACCCCGGGGCGGAAGCCCTCGATCAGCACGTCGGCATGGCGGGCGGCCGCGCGCACCGCGGCCTTGCCCTCGTCGCTTTTCAGATCGAGCGCGAGGCGGTGGCGCGCGCGCTCGACCACCGGGTTGCTCACCCCTGCCCCCGGCCGGTCGATCCGCACCACCTCGGCGCCAAGATCAGCCAGCAGCATCGCCACGTGCGGGCCCGGCCCGATCCCGGCAAATTCGAGCACCTTGAGCCCGGCGAGCGGGCCTTTTGCTTGGGTCATTGTTTGCTCTCTCCTGTGCTGGGCGTGTCTGTGGCGCTGAAGGGCGCCAAGAGCAAGCCCGCTGAGCGGCCCGGCACAGCCCGCGCACGCCCTGCCTGCACAAGGCTGCCTATGGGGCGGGCAAAGGCAAATTTGCTTGTCTTGTGCAGTGCAGCGTGTAGCACCCCCGCCCATGCGTGTGCTGACCCACCTTGAACGGCTCGAAGCCGAAAGCATCCACATCTTCCGCGAAGTGGTGGCCGAGGCCGAAAATCCGGTGATGCTCTATTCGGTCGGCAAGGACAGCTCGGTAATGCTGCACCTTGCGCGCAAGGCCTTCCACCCGGCGCCGGTGCCCTTTCCGATGCTGCACGTGGCAAGCGGCTGGGATTTCCGCGATCTCATCGCCCACCGCGATCGCACCGTGCGCGAATATGGTCTCAAGCTGATCGTGGCGCAGAACGAGGAGGCGGAGGCCCAGGGCATCAATCCCTTCGACACCGGCAGCGCGCTCTACAGCCAGGCGCAGCTCACCGATCCGCTCAAACGCGCGCTCACCCAGCATGGCTTTGATGCGGCCTTCGGCGGCGGGCGGCGCGACGAGGAGAAGGCGCGGGCCAAGGAGCGCATCTTCTCCTTCCGCAACGCCGCGCATCGCTGGGATCCCAAGAACCAGCGGCCCGAGCTGTGGAACCTCTACAACGCCAAGAAACACAAGGGCGAAAGCATCCGCGTCTTCCCGATCAGCAACTGGACCGAGCTGGACATCTGGCAATATATCGCGCTCGAGAAGATCGACATCGTCCCGCTCTACTTTGCCAAGCCGCGCCCCACGGTGGAGCGCGACGGGCTGATTATCGTGGTGGATGATGAGCGCTTCCGGCTCGCGCCGGGCGAAGAACCGGTGATGCGCTCGGTGCGCTTCCGCACGCTCGGCTGCTATCCGCTGACCGGCGCAACCCCAAGCGAGGCGCGGGAGATGAATGCGATCATCCAGGAAATGCTGCTTGCCACCAGTTCCGAACGCCAGGGCCGGGCGATCGACAAGGGCCAGTCGGCCAGCATGGAAGACAAGAAGCAGGAAGGCTATTTCTGATGCACACGCCCTCCTCATTTGAGGTCGATGCGCTGGTGGCCGAGGATATCGAGGCCTATCTCGAGGCGCATCAGCACAAGAGCCTGCTGCGCTTCATCACCTGCGGCAGCGTGGATGATGGCAAATCCACGCTGATCGGGCGCCTGCTCTATGATTCGAAGATGATCTTCGAGGATCAGCTGGCCGCACTCGAGGCCGACAGCAAGCGCCACGGCACCCAGGGCGAGGCAATCGACTTTGCCCTTCTCGTCGATGGGCTTGCCGCCGAGCGCGAGCAGGGCATCACCATCGATGTCGCCTACCGCTTCTTCACCACCGCCAAGCGCAAGTTCATCGTCGCCGATACGCCGGGGCACGAACAATACACGCGCAACATGGTGACCGGGGCCTCGACCGCCGATCTGGCGGTGATCCTCGTCGATGCGAGGAAGGGCGTGCTGCGCCAGACCCGTCGCCATTCCTATCTCGTCCACCTGCTCGGCATCCGCCACGTGGTGCTGGCGGTGAACAAGATGGATCTGGTGGACTATGACGAGGCCACCTTTGCCGCGATCCTCGCCGATTATCGCGCCTTTGCCGAAAGCATTGGGATCGGCGCCTTCACCGCCATCCCGATTTCGGGCTTCCTGGGCGACAACATCACCACGCCCTCGCCCAACACGCCGTGGTATGCGGGCCCGAGCCTGATCGACCATCTCGAGACCGTCGAGCTTGATGCCACCGCCGCGCAGGCGCGCCCCTTCCGGATGCCGGTGCAATGGGTAAACCGGCCCAATCTCGATTTCCGCGGCTTTGCCGGGCAGATCGCCAGCGGCACCATCCGCCCCGGCGACAAGGTGCGTATCGTGCCCTCGGGCAAGACCAGCACGATTGCGCGCATCGTCACCTTCGATGGCGACCTTGATGAGGCCGTGGCCGGCCAGTCGGTGACGCTGACGCTTGCCGACGAGGTGGATTGCAGCCGCGGCGACATGATCGCGGCAGCCGACGATCCGCCCCAGGCCTCGGACCAGTTCCGCGCCACGCTGGTGTGGATGGATGAGGAGGCCCTCAAGCCCGGGCGCGGCTATTGGCTCAAGCTGGGCACGCAAATGGTCACCGCCACCATCCAGCCGCCCGAATACGAGATCGATGTCAACACGCTCGAGCATCTTGCGGCCAAGACGCTGGGCCTCAACGCGATCGGCGTGGTCGAATTCGCCACCGACCGGCCGATCGTGTTCGAACCCTATGCCACCGCGCGCGAGCTGGGCGGCTTCATCCTCATCGACAAGTTCACCAATGCCACCGTCGCCGCGGGGATGATCGCATTCAGCCTCAGGCGGGCCGAAAACATCCATTGGCAGCCGGTCAGCATCACCCGCGAGGATCACGCGCGGATGAAGAACCAGACCCCGCGGGTGCTGTGGTTCACCGGCCTTTCGGGCAGCGGCAAATCGACCATCGCCAACGAGGTGGAAAAGCAGCTGTTCCTGATGAACCGCCACACCTTCCTGCTCGATGGCGACAATGTCCGCCACGGCCTCAACCGCGACCTCGGATTTACCGAGGCCGACCGGATCGAGAACATCCGCCGGGTGGGCGAAGTGGCCAAGCTGATGGCCGATGCCGGCCTCATCGTGCTCACCGCCTTCATCTCGCCCTTCCGGGCCGAGCGGCAGATGGTGCGCGAGATGCTGCCCCCGGGCGAGTTCATCGAGATCTTCATCGACACCCCGCTCGCCGTGGCCGAGGCGCGCGATGTCAAGGGCCTCTACAAGAAGGCGCGCGAGGGCAAGCTCAAGAACTTCACCGGGATCGACAGCCCCTACGAGCCGCCCGAGAACCCGGAAATCCGCGTCAATACGGTGGACATGACCCCCGAACAGGCGGCACGCTACATCATCGACCGGATCATGCCGCTCAAATGAATCTCGCCGCCCTTGACGACGCTGCGCTCGCCGCCAAACTCGCGCTTGAAGCAGGGCGCCTGCTGACGGTCGTGCGCGAACAATCCGGTCTCGCCGGCAAGGCGCTGGGCGAGCAGGGCGACAGGGATGCCAACCGCTTCTTGTGCGAAGCGATCCGCGCTGCGCGGCCCGGCGACGGGCTGCTCTCCGAAGAGGAGAAGGACAATCCCGCGCGCCTCGCCAAATCGCGGGTGTGGATCATCGATCCGGTCGACGGCACGCGCGAATATTCCGAAGGGCGCGCCGATTGGGCGGTCCATGTCGCCCTCGCGGTGGATGGTGTGCCGGTGCATGGCGCGGTGGCGCTGCCCGGACTGCCTGGAGAAGTCGTGCTGCGCTCCGATCGGGCGAGGCCCCTGCCCCCGATGGCGGAGTGCCCGCGTTTCCTCGTCAGCCGCACCCGCCCCGCCGCCGAAGCCGAAGCGGTTGCCGCAGCGCTAGGCGGCGAGCTGGTGGCAATGGGCAGCGCCGGGGCCAAGGCGATGGCCGTGGTCCGGGGCGAGGCCGAGGTCTATCTCCATTCCGGCGGGCAATATGAATGGGACAGTTGCGCACCGGTCGCAGTGGCCGCGGCGCATGGCCTGCACTGCTCGCGCATCGACGGCAGTCCGCTGATCTACAACCGCGCCAACACCTACATGCCCGATCTGCTGATCTGCCGCGCCGAGTGGGCCACGCCGGTGCTGGCCGAAGTCGCGCGGCTGGCGCAGGGTGATTGACAGAGCTGCCCGCTTGTTCATAGGCCCCGGCCCACGCGATTGTGCGGCGCAACAAGCAGGACTTCGCTCGGGATGGTCAAAGACAGCATCAGAGTGCTTGCCGTTGCCTCGGGTGGCGGTCACTGGGAACAGCTGATGCTGCTGCGCCCGACGCTGGCGCAATATGATGTTCGCTTTGCCACGACCGAGCCGGCGGTGGCTGTGCAGCACGGAGTGGCGGGCGCGGAAAGCCTGCCCGACTGCAACCAGAACATGCCGTTGCGCTCGGCCCTTTGTGCGCTTGTAGCGCTGTGGGTGGTGCTGAAACATCGGCCCAAGGTGATCCTCTCCACCGGCGCGGCGCCGGGGTTCTTTTGCATCCTCGCCGGCCGGTTGCTCGGCGCGCGCACGCTCTGGATCGATTCCGTCGCCAATGGCGAGGAGCTGTCGATGTGCGGCAAGCTCTCGCGCCGTTTCGCACACCAGTGCTGGACCCAGTGGGAGCACCTCGCTCAAGGGGATCGTCCGCGCTATTTCGGGGCGGTGCTGTGATCATCGTCACGGTCGGGATGCAGCTCGGCTTCGATCGCCTGATCGCGGCGATGGACACGCTTGCGCCCGAGCTTGGCATGCCCGTGATCGCGCAGACCGGCAAGGGCGCCTACCAGCCGCGCAACATGGAGGCACGGGTAAAGATCGCTCCTTCCGAGTTCGAGGCGCTGGTAGGAGAAGCGCGGCTGATCGTCAGTCATGCAGGGATCGGCACAGTGCTTACCGCGGCCCGCTGCCAGAAGCCGATCCTGCTGATGCCGCGCCGCGCCGATCTCGGCGAACATCGTAACGATCACCAGCTGGCAACCGTCGGCAAACTAGCCGGAAGGCCCGGTATTCTGGTCGCCGCTGATGAAAGCGAACTGGCCCCGCGCATTGCGGAAGGCCTTGCCCTGACCGGCTGGTCGGCCGTGCAATCGGCCACCGCGCGCCAGCTCCATGCGGCGCTGGCGGCCTTCATCGAGAACCGGCCGCTTTGACACCGCCGTCGCTTTCGCGTGGTAAAGAGCTGGCAAGCCTAACGCGATTTTAAGGGCTTTGCAGCCATGGTCCCGCTCGCAAACGCGGGACCGTGATATCATGAATGCACCTTTCAAGACCGCCGCCGCGCTCGGCATCGAGGGCGATGCGCGCCCGGCGCCGGACCATCAGGTCGCGGTGATCGGGCTCGGCTATATCGGCCTGCCGACCGCCGCGCTGCTCGCCAGCTATGGCTGGAATGTCTGCGGGGTCGATGTTTCCGAACGCGTGGTCGAAACCGTCAATGCCGGCGGCGTGCATATCGAGGAGCGCGATCTCGACAAGCTGGTGCATGATGCCATCACCGCGAAAACGCTGGTCGCCTCCACCGAAGTCCCGACCGCCAGTTTCTACATGATCGCCGTCCCCACTCCGCTCGGCGACAACAATGCCCCCGACATCTCCTATGTCGAAGCCGCTGCCCGCGCGATCGCGCCCAAGCTCCTGCCGGGTGCCTGCGTGATCGTCGAGAGCACCTCGCCGGTCGGCACCACCGAGCGGGTGGCCGAAATCATCGCCGATGCGCGCCCCGATCTGGTGGTGCCGCGCGACGGTTCGAACGAAGAAGCCGACATTGCGCTGGCCTATTGTCCCGAACGTGTGCTGCCGGGGCGGATCGTCAACGAGCTGGTGCACAATGACCGCGTGATCGGCGGCGTCACCTCGGCCTGCGCCGAACGCGCGGCGGTGCTCTACACCAGCTTCGTCAAGGGCGACTGCCTGTACACCACCGCCCGCGTTGCCGAGACCGTCAAGCTGGTCGAAAACTCCTTCCGCGACGTCAACATCGCCTTTGCCAACGAGCTTTCGATGATTGCCGACGTGATCGGGGTGGACGTGTGGGACGTGATCCGGCTCGCCAATCGCCACCCGCGCGTCAACATCCTGCAACCCGGCCCCGGTGTGGGCGGACATTGCATCGCGGTCGATCCGTGGTTTCTCGTCTCCGGCGCCCCGCAAGAGGCACGGCTGGTGCGCACCGCGCGCGAGGTCAATGATCACAAGGCGGTTCACACCGAAGCAAAGATCCGCGCGCTGCTAGAGGCCGCACCCGAGGGCAAGGTCGCGCTGCTGGGTCTCGCCTTCAAGCCCGACATCGACGACTTCCGCGAAAGCCCCGCGCTAGAAATTGCCGAGGCCTTGGCGCATACCCACGGCGACCGCATCCTCGTGGTCGAACCTTTCACGGAAGATATGCCGGCCTGCCTTGCAGATACCGGGGCGCAGCTGGTGACGCTTGACGCAGCCCTGCGCAAGGCGGAGATTGTCGTGGTGCTGGTCGATCACACTGCCTTCAAGCATCTCGGTCCCGAAGATCTCTCGGGCAAGCTGGTGTTCGACACGCGGGGCATGCTGCGGCGATGAGCGCAGGTGGCGGGAAACCCCGCATCCTCGTCACCTTCGGAACCCGTCCCGAAGCAATCAAGATGTTCCCGGTGGTCTTCGCGCTGCGCGAGACCGGGCAATTCGACGTGCGCGTCGCGGTGACCGCGCAGCACCGCGAGATGCTCGATTCCGTGCTGGCAATGGCAGGCATCGAACCTGACATCGATCTCGATCTGATGCAGCCGGGACAGAGCCTCGACGCCCTGTCGGCGCGGATCGTGACCCGTTTCGGTGAAGCGCTCGATGCGATGAGGCCCGATCGGGTGCTGGTCCACGGCGACACGCTAACCACCATGATGGCAACACTGGCGTGCTATTTCCGCCGCATTCCGGTGGGGCATGTCGAGGCAGGGCTGAGAAGCGGTGACATTTATTCGCCCTGGCCAGAGGAAGTGAACCGCAAGGTAACGGGAGCGGTGGCCGATTTGCATTTTGCCCCGACCGAGACTGCGGCCGCAGCGCTCAGGGCCGAAAATGTGCCCGAAAGCGCGATCCACATCACCGGTAACACCGTGATCGACGCGCTAATGTTCGCGCAAGGGCGGGTCGCTGTCGATCCCTCCCTCGCCCCGGTAGTCGGCCCTCTTCAGGCGCGCTTCGCAGGCAAGCGGATCATCGCTGTCACCGCCCACCGGCGCGAGAATTTCGGGGCCGGGATGCAGGAAATCGCTGCCGCCCTCAATACCATTGCCGCGCGCGAGGATGTGGCGATCATCTACCCGCTCCACCCCAACCCCAATGTCGCCGACGTGATGCGTCCGGCGCTCGCTGGCCGCGATAACATCGCGCTGATCGAACCGCTCGACTATCTCGATTTCGTGGCGATGATGGCGGCGTGCGATATCGTGCTTACCGATTCCGGCGGGATCCAGGAGGAAGCCCCGAGCCTCGGCAAGCCAGTGCTGGTGATGCGCGATACAACCGAACGGCCCGAGGGCGTTGCAGCTGGAACCGCCAGACTGGTCGGAGCGCAGGCCGAGCGGATCGTCGCCGAAACCACTCGCCTGCTCGATAGCAGCGCCGCCTATCAAGCAATGGCCCGCGCACACAATCCCTATGGCGATGGCACCGCCAGCCGAAAGATCGCCGAACTCCTCGTCGCAGCCGGTTGAGCAGGCTTCGACGGTGGCTCAGGGGCGCTCGCGCACCAGCTTGACGTAATAGACCGCCGCGCCGAGCACCGTCAGGCTGGCGCCGATGTCGATGATCCAGTTGAGTTTGAGCGGGCCGTACAGCAGCGCATCGACAGCGTGCAGTGAGGCCAGCCGCAGTGCGATCAGCAGGAGCATCGCCAGCCCCGCGACAACCGCAACCACCCGCGCCACATTCCGCCGTCCGCGGATCAACCGGGACCAGCGGTAAAGCAGTGCAAAGGCAGCCGCAGCGGCGATCACCAGCAATAGCGCGACGAGCGGGGCCTGCACTGCCCGGCGGGTGCGATAGGTGCCCTCGGCCCTGAAATAGTCGCGCATGCCGTCTCTGGCGAGTTCTTCGAAATTGGTGAGCCGCAGCATCGCGAAAACAGCGAACAAGGCGGCGACCATCGCCCAAACCTGCCAATGTGCCGAAAGCTGCCGCCCGCGCACCGCGACCGCCGCAGCGATAAGGCAGGCCAGCACGACAAGAAGGTAAAGGCCGCTCCCAAGCAGGCTCAACACGGATGGACCGGCCGACATCTCTTTCCTCTCAAACAAGTCACAGGCAGGTAGAATGCGCCTGACCGGCAGTGATGCTGCCCCTTGCGAACGACACCCCCGGCAACCGGGTGAGCCCTAGCCCCTTTTCGATCCGGGTGGAATCACCCGGCGGCTTCAAGGACCGACAATACCAGCGAAAGCGCGGCGGGAGGCACCAGGCTTCCGCTCGCTTTGTCACCCAGGCGCGGCCTGCATTCAGCAATTTGCATTGCAGGCGTCTCTTTGTGGTGCAGCGCAACAAAGGCCCCGCTCGCGGGCTGCATTGGTATTGCACCGCGAAATTCCTGCGTCTAAGCATTTCTACGTGCCCAAGGAGACTGCTGTGACTTCACCGAAATCGAACGCCGTGCGGAGAGCCTCAGTGATCGCCATCGCAATGGCCGTTCTGGCCGGCTGCGCATCGTCGCCGGAGCCAAACATCGGCGCGAGCGTCACCCAGCCGCGGACGGACCTCGGCCAGGCCGATTACTCGTTCCAGCGCCCGACCACCTATCTGCTGCGTCCGGCCGACCGCATTTCGGTGAGCGTTTTCCGTGAGCCGGAATTCTCGCTCAACGCCGTGCAGATCGGCGTCGAGGGCAATGTATCCCTGCCGATGCTGGGCTCGATCCCGGCAGCAGGCATGACAGCCAAGCAGTTCGAACAGGATGTCACCCGCCGCCTTGCCGCCGTCGGCCTCAAGACGCCGATGGTGAGCGTGAACATCGCCGAATATGCCTCGCACCTCGTCACGGTCGAAGGCGCGGTCGATCAGCCCGGGGTCTACACTTTCCAGCCCGGCGCACGCCTTTCGTCGGCAATTGCGCTGGCCAAGGGACCCAAGCGCACCGCCGATACCAAGCAGGTGGCAGTCTTCCGCGAAAGCCCGCAGGGCATCATGGTTGCCAAGTTCGACTATCAGCAGGTGAGTCAAGGCACCATGCTCGATCCGGTGCTCCAGCCCGGTGATCGCGTGGTGATGGGAACCGACGGCCTGTCGGTGTTCTGGGAAGATCTGCTGAAGGCGCTTCCTGCGTTCGGTGTGTTTGCCGTCGCCGGCCTCAACAGTAACTGATCCCATGAACGAAAGATCGATCGTCCAGGCCCCCGAGGCCGGCCGCCAAGGCGCGTGGCTTGATGCCTATATGCCGACAGGTCCGCTTGGCCCGGTCGGGCCTTTGCAGCCGCGCGCGCAATTTCTGAATTTCGCGGCCATCCGGGGTATTATCTACCGACAGCGCTGGCTGATGGGTGCGATCATCCTGATCGCTCTGCTCGGTGGCGTGGTCGTCACCCTGCTTTCCACTCCGATGTATCAGGCGGACGCGAAGGTCAGCGTCGAACCCTATGCCCCCTATGTCGTCGAAGGTCAGGGTGTCGATCAGGGCATCGCCCCCATGCAGTTCTATGATTACCTCGCTACTCAGGTCGAGGTGCTCAAGAGCCGCGGCCTGGCCGAAGCGGTTGTGGCCGACCGCAACCTGACAGAACGAACTGATCTGCTGGGCAAAGACATCGATAACACCCGTCCGCCCGGGATGACCGACGCACAATGGACTGAAGCCAAGAAGCAGAGGGCCATTTCGATCCTCACGAGCGGGATCGTTGCGGAGGTTCCCTCGGACAACTGGATCATCACCATCGGATACCGATCGCGCGACCCCATACTGGCAGCAGAGCTGGCGAATGCCTATGCCGATGCCTTCGCAGCCACCGGTTCGAACAACACCATCGAAAACAACAAATATGCCCTAGAATATCTGGAAACTCAGATCGAGCAAACCCGCCAAAGGCTGGCGGAAGCCGAGCAGGTGGCCAATGCCTATGCGCGCAACAGCGGCATCATCGTCCAGCCCACGGCGGCCGACGAAGCCGAGGGTGCAGCATCGACGCTGACAGCGGCGAACCTCGCCAGCATCAATGCGCGCGTCGCCAACGCGCGCGCTGCGCGGATCGAGGCCGAACAGCGCTGGCGTGCGATCCAGTCGCTCCCCGCCGCAGAACTGCCAGAAGTCCAAAGCAACCCCGTGCTGCAGGGCCTCGTCTCCGATCGGACCTCGAAGCTCGCGCAACTTGCTGACCTGCGTCAGCGCTACAACGAAGATTTTCCGCAGATCCAGAACCTCCAGGCGCAGCTCAAAGTGCTCGATGCGCAGATCGAGCGGAGCAGCGGAGACATCAAGGCAAGCGCCCGGAGCCAGTTCCTGGTCGCCCGGAACCAGGAGCGCGCGCTTGAGGCGGAGCTGGCATCGCTCACCGGCGAACGCTTGGTCGAGCAGGACCAGCAAGTCGAATTGAGCGCGCTTGATCGCGAGGCTCAGGCGCTGCGCGACCAGCTCAAATCGCTGCTCGACCGTTATAACCAGATCAACAGTGCCGCGAATTTCGATCCCGGCACCATTACCAAGATCGATCCCGCGCTAGCGCCGGCCGATCCCTATGCTCCCAGCGTGCCGCGCAATCTCGGGCTTGCGCTCGTGCTCGGCATCGGACTTGCTCTCGGGCTTGCCGTGCTGCGCGAGACGCTCGACGACAAGGTACGCTCGCTCGACGAGGTGGAAGACAAAATCGGTCTTCCCTTGCTTGGCCACACCCCGCACGTGGAAAGCCGCGATATCGAGGTGGTTGGCAGCAACCGCTTCAGCGCATTGATGGAAGCCTATTCTTCAATTCGTGCCGCAATTGATTTTTCGCTGCCGCGTGATCGCAACGTGATCCAGTTCACCAGCACCCAGGCGAGCGAGGGCAAGAGCACCACCTCCGTGATTCTGGCGGAGCTTTTTGCGAGCCTCGGGCGGCGCACGCTTCTGATTGACGCGGATTTGCGTCGCCCTTCGGTGGCGGGCCTGCTCGGAATCGAGCGCCCCAAGGTTGGCCTTGTCGAAGTCGTGCTTGGCCACGTCGAGCTTGAAACGGCGGTGGTCAAGGGCACCCACGAGAACCTCGATATCCTACCGGTCGGCGAGGTTCCGCCCAATCCCACCGAGATCCTGGCCTCTCCGGAAATGCGCAAGTTCATCGAACAGCAGCGTCAGGAATATTCGCTGATCATCTTCGATACCTGCCCTGTGATGGGGCTGGCCGACGCGCCGACGATTGCCAACCTCGTGGACGGAACCGTTTTTGTGCTGGAAGCCAACCGCCTTCCCTTCGGGCAAGTGCGTGCTGCCATCCGCCGGCTGGGTCTGGCGGGAGGCCAGATGATCGGCGTGGTGCTGACCAAGTATCGCGCGCTCGAAGCGGGCCAGTCCTATGGCTACCAGTACGGCTATTACGAGTACGGCCGGGACAAATAGCCCCTAGAGATGATGGGCCGTCCGCGTTCCCGCGAAACAGCGTTCCGTTTGCACGACCCAGGCTTGTTTCTCCCTCGATGACAGCTGGCATGAACGGTTAAGGACAGGCCGCAGGCGATGCTCGACACTGCTCCCTTCACGGTGATCATCCCGGCGCACAACGAGGAAGCGGTGATCGGACGCTGTCTTCGGCATATGCTCGCAGGCGCACCGCCAGGTGCCATGCAGGTGATCGTCGCGGCGAATGGCTGCACCGATCGCACCGTCTCCATCGCGCGCGAGACTTGCCCTGACGCACTCGTGCTTGATCTGCCGGTTGGCTCCAAGACGGCCGCCATCAACGCTGCCAACCGCGAAGCCGCGCATTTCCCCCGCATCTATGTCGATGCCGATGTCGAATGCGGCTTCTCCTCGCTTGCCGCGCTCGCACAGGCGCTGCGGGAGCCGGGGGTCATGACGGCAGCCCCGGCAATCCGCATGGATCTGACCCGCTGCAACTTGCTGATGAAGGCCTATTATCGCGCCTGGTCACGCCAGCCCTACGCCCGGGCGGGCAAGGGCGGCGCCGGGTGCTACGGGCTTTCCGACGCCGCCCTGGCCATGGTTGACGAATTCCCGCCGATCATCGGGGACGATATCTGGATCCACACGCGCTTTCCCGACCATCAGAAACGCTACCTCGCCGAGGATGAAGCAGGCGAGCCGGTGTTTTCGGTGGTCTACCCGCCGCGCACCGTGCGCGAACAGATCAAGGTGGAAGCGCGCCGCCAGAACGGGAACGCCGAAGTGTGCCGCCTCTACCCCAGCCCGTACTTCGCCAATGCCAATCATGGCGGCGGGCTCTCGGCCGCCTTGCTGAGCGGGACGCATCCGGTGGATCTGCTGATCTTCTTCGCCATCAAGTTTGCCGCGCGCACCCTTGCCCGCTGGAACCGCCAGCGCGGTCAGGGCAAGGCCTGGGCGCGCGATCTTTCGACGCGTCAGGCGTGACGGAGCACGCAGACCGGAGATGACCTTGCCCACCGCACCCGATGTCAGCATCCTGATCGTCGCCTACAATTCGGCGGCAGTAATTTCCGCCTGCCTGGCCTCGATCCCGCCAGGCTGCTCGCGCCATTCCTACGAAGTGCTGCTAATCGACAATGGCGATGGCTCAACCGAGGCTCTGGTAGCAGCGTCCTATCCCGAGGTGCGGATCGTTGCGAGCAAGGGCAATGTCGGCTTTGCCGCCGGGAACAACCTGCTCGCCGATGAGGCGCGCGGCCGATACCTGCTGCTGCTCAATCCCGACGTCGAGTTGAAGCCCGAGGCGGTCGACCGCCTGATGGAGGCGACGCAAACCTACCCGGAAGCTGCGGCATGGGGCGGCGTCACGCTGGATCGCAATGATCGGCCCGACATTGGCAACACCGTGCATGTGCCTTCGCTGAGGGAAATGGCGAGCCGTGTGCTTGGGCGTTCCAGCGCGGCCAGCGCACCGCTTGTGGGTGTCGACTGCGATGCCCAGGTCAATGTGTTGAGCGGCAGTTTCGTGTTGTTCCGTCGCTCGACCTGGGACGAGGTGGGCGGGCTTGATGATCGTTACTTCCTCTATTGCGAGGAGGTCGACCTGTTCTATCGCCTCGCCCAACGAGGGCACACCTTCTGGCGGATCGGAATGGCCCGTGCATTTCACGATGCCGGCCATGGGAATGATTTTGCGCCGATGCGCCTGCTTTACCGGGCTGCGGGGACCATGCAGTTCGTTCGCCTGCACTGGTCATACCCCGCCGAAATCTCCGCGTTTATGCTAATCTGGTTTGGCGCTCTCCAGCGTTTCGTTGGTGGCAAAATGCTGGGGTCACGCAAGCCCCGGTTGCGCAAGATAGGTGAAGGCTACCGGATGATGGCCTTGCGGCCCAGTGATTGGCGCTACGGCTATCACCCTACTAAGGGCCTGCTCGCAAAGCTCCGCCGCCACGCGACCTAAGGCTGTCGACGAATCTGCGCGGGATAGTGCAGGCTTGGAGCAGCATGGCCGAGCGGGATCCGCTGCTGCGGCAACGCGCCCAAGCTGACAGCAATCCCGAGCAGCATGAAGAACCACACCAGAGCGTTGAGCCACAGCGCAACCGACACTGCGCCGAGAGCGAAAACCGCAAGCGAAATGGCGACAGCGCGCAGAAACCGTGCATCGACCGGGCCGCAATTTGTCGAGCGAATGCAAAGCATCATAACGGCGCCGACAGTCGCGAGGATCAGCATGATCGATGTCGGCAAGCCGAAGCGCATCGCTTGCAACAACCAGAAGTGATCGACCGAGAAGGAGTTTTGCCACTGCATCCATTGAGGCCGATCCCAATCGTCATAGCCGATCCCGAACCATGGGTTGCGTGCGACATTTTCGGTGCCGTAACGCCATATCAGAACCCGGTTATAGGCGCTGACCGTGTTGAGTGATGCATACCGGACGAGAAGGTTGAAAAAGCCGGAGTTGCTGGTCAATTCTACGGTGACATACAGTATCGATGCCGCGAACAGGAAAAGCCGCCAGGTCAGGTTCGAAATGCGTTGTACCAGAAAGTCATAGACCAGCAGAACAGTGCCCATGGCCAAACCGAGCAGGGCGGCAGAGCTCATGCTGAAGAAGCCACCCAGAGCTCCGATAGCGCCCAACACACGCGGCCAACCTCGAATGCCGGACATCAGATATAATGTAAGGAAGCTCGCCAACGAAATCCCCGCGAGGATCGGATGCGGGAATGACGCTGCGCCACGCATCAAACCCATGCGAAACTCGATGCCCAGTCGGTTCGGGTTGCCGGTGATCAACGAAAGCAGCGGCTGAATGATGTGCCGGCCCACGATAGATTCAATCAAGACGACGATGCCCATGATGCCGACCCCGGGTGCCGCGAGAATCAGGAAGCTGCGGAAATCCCTCGGCGTGCGGATGGCAAATCGGGCAACGAAATAAGGCAGGCCAATATCCATCAGGTGCGCGCCCCCCTGGACCAGGGCGGCTGTGACCGAATTGCTTGTCACGTAGGACGCAAGGGTGATCCACGCGCAGGCGAAGGCGATCGGGAGATCCGGCCAAGCGAAGCGGAAATCTCCCTTGAGGGCGCTACTCAACAGATAGAAAAAGGTGGGGATCAGCAGCAAGCGATAGGGCGAAAGCATCACTCCGCCGAGATTGACGTTGGCCTGCTCGGGGATCAGCATCACATAGAACAACGCCACCGCCAGATAGAGCGGGACCTGCATTGCTCCGCGCGCGCCAGCGACAGCGTGAGGCGGGGCAAGTCGGAGCATCTGCGGATTCGTACTCATGCCCCCCTCGTAGTCCGTTTGATCCGCCGAGAAAACCTCGGCGTCCCGCGATCGCTATCCAAACAGCTTTGATGTGCTTCAAGCCCTAGCAAGGTGATGAAAGGTTAGCACTGCCAATTCGGTTCTCACCGCATGCGATTTCCAGCTTTCCTACTTATAACCAATTTGGTTATCTGCGCCTTCCCTTGCGTTAGGAGCACTTCAATGTCCCAAGATCCCTTTGCCACCGTTTCCGACAGCCTGATTGCGCCTGCTCGCGAGGCTTTTCCCATCATCCCCCAGAACAACGTCGCTCTCCCCGCTGCCACCAAGGCGATCTATGTCGGCACCGGAGGAGACATTACCTTGCGTGCCGTCGGTTCTGCGAATGACGTGCTCGTTCGCAATGTTCCCGGCGGAACGGTGCTCGCGATTCGCGTCGCGGCAATCCAGGCGACCGGGACCACAGCGTCCGATATCGTTGGGCTGGCCTGCGGATTCCGACGATCGCGCGCATGTATTCCGATCTGATGCCGCGCAGCGTTCCGCTTTGATCGCGCGCAGGTAAAGCACCTAATCGTTGGCATCTATTCGCACTATGGTTTGGCGTTGGTCAAGC
>Ga0209066_10003919_pt1 | contig 16602 bp, 7 predicted proteins | sample All_14_2_FD_187198 | JGI IMG/M metagenome (GOLD analysis project Ga0209066, IMG submission 187198) | Freshwater microbial communities in response to fracking from Pennsylvania, USA - Allegheny Zone_MetaG_DW_15 (SPAdes) (version 2) ...
CGCGGTCTCGTCCAACGCGTTCGCCTCTCCCTGGGCCTCAGCCGCGGCGAGCCTGCTGGCAAGATTCTTGGAAAACCTCGCGGCGCGGTAGAAGTCGACAGCGTGCTTGGCACGGGCGATCATCGCCTTCATCTGCGCCGAGTACTTGAGAACGTTGGCCTGGATGGCCACCGCCACCTGCGGGTAGGCCGTCTCCAGGCGCTTCAGGCTCTCCCTGGAGAGGGCCAACAGGACGCAGTCCGTCTCAGCGACCACAGTGTTGGCCACGGGGTTGTCGATGTACAGACCGTCCTCGTTGACGAAGGATCCGCGGCGGTACGAGTGCGAGCGCTGCATGGCGCCAAAACGGTCGATGTACGCTGTGAGCTTGCCGCTCTGAAGGAGGTACAACTGCGGATTGATATCGCCCACCCTCCACAGCGTCGAGCCCTTGGGGACCTGGATCACCTCGACGTACTTACCCATCTCCTGCGGGGACACCTCCATGCTCCACATCATCGAATCAAACTTTTCTTCCTGAGCCCTGCGACGAGCCAGGTTGTGCAGACGAGCAAAGCTTTCGAACTTGAGCCAGCGCTTGCGGATAATGTGGGCGCGCTCAAGCAGGCGCTCCTCGATCCACTCCATTCCCAAATCGATAGAATCAAAGCAGCGCTTGGCAGAGTCCGGAATCGCATCTACGCCCGCGTCCGAAGCCGTTCGAATTTTCGCCGCCACCTTCTGGTACTCCTTGTCGTATAGCTCTTTAATCACCCTCTCGCGGTTCAGGTTCTTTCGCAGCTTGCGCGAGAGTCCAGTGAAGAGGACAATCATCTTCTCCGGCTTAGGGGAGTCGTCACTGTACTCCAGTGAGGGGGAGACGACCTTGGTGGACTTCTTCGCGGGCTTCTTCTTCTTCGAGGCGGCCTTGGCCTCGGCATCGTCCTCCGCCTCCTCGCTGAGCTGATTCGCGGCGATTTCGTTAGCCAGCTCTTCGGCCATCTGAGCCTCTTCGGCCGCATTTGAGCTGAGAATCTTTTGGATAATCTCAATGAACACGGACATCGCAGTAGAGTCCATATCCTCCACATCCGAAAAGTCGAAGAGAAAATACCTAACGCGATCGATCTGGCGGGTATCCACTTGGGCATCGATTAAACCCTGGACCAACTCAAGGACCTGGGTGGCCGAGCCAAAGAAGAGGTATCGGTGAAGCTGAATCACGATCGAAGTGTTGCCGAGATGACGGAGAAGGCGATCCTCGTGAGGTCCACGAACGACAGAGGAACGAACATCCGCGCCGGAATTCACCGCCTTGATCGAGCCGCCGCGTCCGTACATGACAGCAAAGATGAACGCGGTAGCCACAATTCCGCACAGGATAGCCCATCCGAGACCGACCAGGCCGTTGATGATGACAATCAACCAAACCGTCAAATACTCGCTCCAGGACATGCGTCGGGCAGAATCAAACAAGTTGTCTACGATGAAGCCCCAAGCAGAGAAGAAGATAAGCCCCGCCAACCAGAAGCGAGGGAGGAAGTTGACTGCAGGGTAGGCGATGATCCAAAGCAAAAGGTTAAACAATAGACCAATCAAGCCGGGAACACGCGAGGTACGGTTCTTGATGACGTTCAGATTAACCGCTCCCAGCACAGGCTGAGAATAGCTGGGGCATCCAACAAAGAAGCCGGCGACGACATTTTGTTTGCCCATCAGCATAACTTCGTGTTCCATGCGCATGCCGTGCACTCCAAGGACCTTACGGACAGCTGCCAGCTTGAGAAGAACGTCAATAGTGATGACGATCCACATGAGAATCCATTGCGGGATACAGGCCGCGACAGCGGTCCAGTCGACGAGGTGGGCGTTACCGTACGACGCATCGTAGATGCCCTCGACTCCAGGTCCATTGTAGCTCAGGAGAGGAGTCATCCACCCCTGAGCTCGCACCTTGTCAATATCTGAGCCAGTAGCATACACGACAATGTAAAAGGTCGCGATGGGGATGATGATCAGGAGCGGGATCATCAAAGCCGGGGGGCCGAGGTCATACCGCATACGAATGTACATGATCATCCCGAAGCCCACAGCGGGAAGGCAGAAATACCACCAGTTAGGATTAGCCGCACCAGCCTCCCAAATCTCGACTGGCATCGAAGTGCGAAGTCCCTTTACGAGAACAATGTATCCGATGCTGGCCATGAAACCAGTAAGGACAGTATCGGGAAGCATCTGCAAAATGCGAGTGAACTTGAACCTTCCCATAAAGTAGAGGATGCCGCCCAAGCACATGACAGACATGATGATGGATGTGAGCACGGTGGCGAAGATGGCCTCTTGGCCCACTCCGGGTAAAGTGGTATTACGAGCGCGAACGTTTGCCAACATAGTCTCTTTGGTGATCTTCGCCATGTTTCCGAAGAAAATGGCGGGGTTAAGATCGGGGGCCGAGATGGCGATGGCAACATCGCTGAAAAAGGTGGTGAAGAATCCACCAACAATGACTGCGACAGCCTGGGTGGCACCACCAGCGCCGATGTACTCTTCTAGGCCAGCCTCATCGAAAATCGTGTACGAGAACACAATTCCAAACGCAGCCATGAGGATACCGACCACGAGACCGGAGAGGATATCCATGAACCGGATATTGCGGAAGGAGGCGCAAACTCGAGTCATACTCCCAACGGTGGAGATGACGACCCGGACGTAGGACATCGGGTTCATCAAGTTGACGATGCACATCAAACAATCCTCCTCCTTGTCATCCTTGAAGTACAACTCCGGATGATTCGCCAAGTCTTGGTCCGCCATTTTCTTAATTCGTTTGATCCACCTGCGTTTCCTCTGGTAAAGAATGCGTTTGTAGTTACGCCGAAAGAGATACCAAGCAAGGGATGCTTTCGTTGGCTTTTCTCCACTGCGAACTGAGAACGCGGCTTCGACTGGATCCTCCTCGTCTTCGCCGTGCAGCCGGGTAAATAGGTGAGAAAAGAGACCCGTTTTTCTTCAGTCTCCCTGCGCCAAGGCGAATGTCCCCTGCCGCAGGTGATGATAAAGTATAATTCAGGAACAACGCTAAGGACGACAACAAAGCTATAGCAGGGGGCAGACGACTCTTAACGCCCCCCAAAGCACGCCGTGATCGCTCTTGCAGTAAGGAGTAAATACCTGGCGAAAAACGAGCGGTTCACCCTCTTTCGTCCCCAAGGTGAAGAACGCGCGCGAAAAACGACAAGATCTCGAACTGAGGCTTTCAGTTTACGAAAGACAGCCCTGGTTTTCCTACCTGGACCGCGTACCTACCGCAACGGGGTAACTACTCTCGATGGAGATGTCGCCTCGTTGCTTCGTTGACTATCAAGTAGTGAGGGCGGGCGGTGCAGCAAAAAAGAGAAAATTTGAAATCAACAAGTGTGCGCCAACAACCAAGAGTGCACTAGCGAGGCGAGGAAAAAGAGAGGGCGATCCTCAATTGCATCGAAGACTAGCTAGACACAGGACAGGACAATCGTGGAGCTATGGTTGTGATGTGCAGCAGCCAGGAGGAAATGTCCTCTTTCACTTGTTCTGTGGTCGAGATCCCGTCAGCGGTAGGAGGCGCTAAGAGAAAGATACGGGTAGGTATGTCCCTCTGCACCGCCTCTTTCACTCATCTCGAAGCTTCTATGTTACCTCGACAACAATCACCATACTATATATGATGTATTTGACAGCGGTGCCAACTAGAATGGGAACGACCCGGCTGAGCTCAATTGAGACCAATGAAGAGATTACTGATTGAACAACGCTTACATAACTCCAGGTAACGAGCACAAGACCGCTAGGCGGTCGTCTTGGTATCCACTACCCACAGAACGCGGCCTGACTGCACAATAGTGTTGTAGCACAAGCATTGCTGCGAAGCATGCCAGGTAGCTATCCTTTGCGACTTGAGCATGCAGCATGCTGATGGTCACGATACGGATCTCTCCCTCCAGAGTGGCGCTCGAAGGTCTTTACCCTGAAGGCACTGCAATTCTTAACACTCTTCGGCGAGCCCCAAAATAAGTCCCAGGGACGTATGTCGCGACGCTGCATATCTATGTTACCCAAGTATTTGGATACGATCACGTGGAAGTTGTTAGTTTCCTAACACAGTGCCGAATCTGGTTACTGGGTCGCTAGGCTTTCTTTTCCGAAAAATTAGGTCCAGCATTCTGTGAAAGGATCAAGGAACGCTGGAATTTGACATCGTTCGGGTTTTTTGAGTAGCGACCATACGACGATTGCTTTATTGATAACTTACGGGTGATTCTCCACAATTGCTCCTACTTCTTCGCCATGCTCCACAGAATTCAACACATTGTCGTTTCATGTCAAGTAACGGGCTTGACGCAGCCAGGACGGCGACGCTGACTCATGTTACAGCCATCATTCTGGTGTCGTTGAAGAGACCTTTTAATTGTCTCCCACAAGTGGTCGATTGCTTTCTCTTTGTGAGTTTGTTTGAATCCTGCCAATTGGTTGGTGAAAGAAGTACCCGCGGGTACCGCGCTGCTTGCGTCTGGTACCAAAGTTGCCTGGTTCGCAGAGGTCTGTAAACCCAGGCACAGCAGACACGGGGTGAGAGGAGAGGCGAGGAGAAGCAGGCTATGTCAACTGAGGTAGATAGAGGAGAGAGAGTAGCAAGACGTGCGAAGGAATATAAGACCACCGCAGAGAAAAACACGGAGAGACGCCGGCGTCTAGGGAGGGCAGAATTTAGAGAAATTCGTTGGGAAACACTCCCTACAACATAAGAGATCACGTGCTCGAGAAGGTAAACTGTAACCTCTACCATCATCTACGCATTTTTATAAAGTTACAAATTGCGACATCACGCGGCTACCTGGCTCGACCCCTTCACTCCCGCAAACATGCCGGGATCAATACGGAACACCTTGGCGAAAAAGTCAGGCGTGACCCAGCCAAATCCAGAGTGGTGCAGGAACCGCGCCTCGAGGTACTGCTTAACCATGTCAAAATTCTCGTTCTGCTCGTACGCGCGGCCATGGACAACAAGGGGAGGAAGCCCGTTCTTCTTTCTGTGCTCATTCTCGCGGGTTAACGAGGAGTTGGCTCGCTTCCAGTCCACCAACGAGGTCAAGTACAGGAGCTGGACCCACAAATCCTTTGCAGAGTACTTGCGATGGAGAGTCACTCGCTTCCCGTGAAAAGGAAACACGTTTCGCAGCCCTTGCTGGCGGGTCTTCAAATCGGATGCGGTGGGGTCGTCGCTCTCCAGCCAGCCTTGGTGGTATTTCTTGATCGCCTTGCGGGCAGACAGAACGAGCAAGTTCTGCAGCACAAAGCTATCGAGGACCGGCTGCTCGCAGCCTTTGGGGCAGCAAGTCCCAGGCAACAACACCAGGGAGGCGTCTGGCTCTGACATGTCCAGCACCCGTTTCTTCTCCTCCGGGAGCCAGAAGACGCCCGGGAATTCAAACTGAAACGAGCACGTCGGACACTCCACCTGGATCTTCTCGCAGTTCTTGAAGCGTTCGATGTCGGCGGCAAAGCTGTTGCCAAACACCTCATCGAAGCAAGAGCTCGTCGTGTTGACGTGAGACGTCATGTGGCCCTTGAACTTGGTGGCGTCCAGGCCCAGCGCTTCAGCGAGCTCTGCGGAGGTGAGTCCCTCGATGCCCTCGCACAGACGCTGCACGGGAGGGAGGATCTGAGTCCCTAGATACCAGTCAATGTCCACATTCAGGCCAAACTCCCTCACCTCGTCGGGGTGAAACGCCCGCTCAGCGAACGAAGAGCTGGGTTTGGCGGCAGCAGCAGACGCAATGACCGGGGCGGAAGGGTCCTCGGTGGCTCCCTCAGCACCAGTTCCAGCCTTGAGCTCGGCACGGGTCTTGGTGCAGATGACGTACGGGATGTGGTCGCCGGTGTTGACGACCTTTCCGCGGTTCATCATCGCCAGCGCGACCTGGAGGTGAGGCTGGCCCTTGGCGTCCGGATAATCGCGAGGGGACTTGTTCAGGCCCTTGGTGACGCACCAGCGGTCCAGGCCGATCTTGGCCGCGCGGGCGTCGTCCTTGAACTGAACCAAAGTGTTTCGGATGCCCTCGATGACGTCCTCCTTGCTCTTTCCGGAGAGGATGAGGTCCAGGACTTGCGAACCAACGTCCCGCGAGGCCAGACACCAGTCGCGCCTCACCAAGTCGAGACCCTTGGTCTCGCGCTTCAGGGTCACCCGTCCCTGGTTCACGTGGACGGAGAGCGCGGCGTACTTCTTCTTCTTCAGCAGGAGCAGAGTGGCGAACACGCCATCCAGCGCAATCTTCAGGTACTTGTACTTGGGGTTCACGGCCTTCTGGATCTCCTCGGCGATCTTGGAGACGGGCTCGAGGTCCTTCGGGGTCAGCGGGGAGTTCTCTCCCCTCATACGGGTGTCGATCATGATCGAGTCCGTGTCTCCGTACACAACGTCGTAGCCGAGCTGCTTCGTCGTCTCTACGGTGTCCTGCAAGATGAGACGACCCCGCGAGGTGATGAGCGACGCGAGGGGACGAGCAAAGAATCGTGACGAGCTGAATCCGAGACATCCGTACATGGAGTTGGCCGTGATCTTGAGCGCCTTCTGCCTCGTGTCGAGCTGTCGGCGCTTCATCGGATCGGACTCAGACGAGAGCTGGTTCTTGACCGCGACACGACGATCGACAATGTTCTTGATCACGCGCGGAAGGATTGCCAGACCGTTAGGACCACGGCCGTCGTCCTCAGGAAGTGGAACCTCCTCAGCGTCCATCTCCTCGGCCACGTCCATGTCCTCGTTCTCATTCTCGGCCTCCATCGACTCGTCGTTATGATCGTCGTCTCCCCCATCGTGATCTAGCCCTCGCGTTCGCTTCTTGGGGTCGGAATCATCGTCCTTGACCGCGGGGCGCTTCACCGTGGTGAAACAGATGTTGTACTCCTGGATGATGGAAGGGTAAAGGGCGTTGAAGTCGAGCAACACGACAAACGAGTCGTACAGACCGGCCTTAGGGTCGAGCACCAGTCCACCCGAATAAGCCGCCTTCTTTGACGTCTGGTTCTTTCGCTTCTTCTCGCTGCTGGCAAAATCCTCCTTATCGGGGACGATGTAGTCGAGGTTGTGGAACGCGTGCAAGAGCAGATACTCAATGCGTTCAGCGCGACCGGCACTCAGGGTCTTTCGCCAGAGGTTTCCCGCGATGGAGGTGAGCTCAAACGTCAGACTGAAGGCCTCCAACTTGAAAGCAAGCTCGAGGGCGAGCTGGGCAGTCTCGACGTTGTGACGCAGGAGGTTGGAGAGCTGATCGCGAGAGCGGAAGTACTCGGGGACGGTGCTGGGGTCGATTTCTGCGCGTCGGCGACCGGCGGGGGTCAGCCCAAGGGAGTCGCAGAGGGACGAGAGCGAATACTCGCGCTGGTTGAGGACAAACTCCTGGGCGCTCTTGTAGGTGTCGAGAAGCAGTCGGCCGGGTGTCAAGACACCGTAGTGGGTCGAGCGGCCCCCCGCGACCTTCTTGGAGCGGGGAGGTTCCCTCAGGTGAAGACGCCCGAGCTTGCTCCACTGCTGAACCTTGAATTGCTTCATCCGCGTGAGCAGGAGGTCAAGCTCAAATCCCTCGATGTTATGGCCCATGAGGAAGTCCGGGTCGATGACCTGCAGCTTCGCCAGGAGACAGTTGAGCAGCGCGCGCTCGTTGGGCTGGGACAGAACGTTGGGGTTCTGTTGGGAGAAGCCGGGGGGGAGAGTGTCCGAGTTAACCGGGCGCACGAGCTGGAAGGCAATGACGGCCTCCTTGGAGGTCGGGGGCTTGGACGCGTCGAGAGGGACGTCGGGATGGAGCACTCCGGTCGCGGCGACGATCTGGTGCTGGTGGGACATGGGGTCGACGATGGTCTTTAGCGCGAGCGAAAGGACCGACACTCGAGGTGGGGCCTTCTGGACGATGGTCAGCGTCGAGCCTGGGACCTCGAGATCGACCGCGGCCTCAAACCGACCGTGGGACCTTCCGATCTTGTCCTTCTGGATCTTGGACGATTCGATCTGCAGCCAGCAAGGGCCCATCAGTTTGTTGGCCATCAGCAGTCGCTCGATGGCTGTCTGGTTGGCCCCAAACACGTGAGCATAGGTTCGCCCCACGGGGAAAGGCTCGCTCGGGGTGTTGCGCATCTCCAGACCCATCGAATACTGGATTAGTAGATAGTCTGCGCTGCCTCGCGGGATGTCTGGCAGCTCAAAGGCATACGAGCGCGTGACCCACTTGCTGCGGAATCGCACGTGGTCCTGCTTCGCGGGGTCGAGACGAGCACGAACGGCCGCCAAAGCCTCCTCCTGGACAGCCTTGCGGCCTTCCTCGTCCGAGGCGGCGTCGCCGCGAGGCAAAACGAGCAGGTTGCGCTGAACGTTCTGGAGAACAACCATCGCGGACGCCGAGGAGGAGTCGCCGTTGGAGGTGCGCCCAAAGACGTAAACCTCACCTGGGCATCCGCGGTCCTCCCACATGTCCATCCAATAAATCTCAATCATCTCTTTCCCGGGCTTATCCGGCACAGAGGTGGAAGGGTACTGCTGGCCAGGTCCGCCCGAAGCCATCGAGGGAGTAGCATCCGCAAAGGGCAGCGCGGACATCATCGGGAGATTCGATTCGGCAACGATTGGTGCACTTCCAGATGTTGTTGTCGGTGCAGGGGTGGCCGAAGCGACGGGCTCAGCAGGAGGCTGAGGTTCGGGGTCGGAAGGTAGGGGCGCCGCGCTCGCCAGGGCAAGCAGCCTGGACCTTCTCGCCGCAGCCGCCGACTGTGCAGAGGGCACGGCCGCTGGCGTAGCGACTGACTCGGTGTCCTTAGTCGGCTGCGAGACTGGCGCGTCCTCCGCGGCCTTTGCCTCCGCCTCCGTCGTCGCGGGCATCTCGGATGGATAGTCTGAGGGAGCGTCGAACCCAGTATCCTCGTAGTCGAAGGCTTCGCTGGCGGGCGGCTCGTCTTCAGCCTTCACCGCACGTCTGGAAAGGGGCTGAGCGGGAGGAGCGTAAGAGGGGGAGACTGGCGCGGCAGAGGGTTTCGATACAGGAGCTGTACGAGCAGGATGCACCACCGGCTTGTAGGGCTTGGATGACGCTTTGGTAGAGGAGGCAGCGTGAGAAGCAATCGCACGCTTCTTTTGTTGCTTGGAAGTGGATGAAGACACGAGAAGATCGGCAAGAGAGTCGTCAACGGCGATGTCGATGTCCTCAGCCTTTATTTCCACGGCCGGTCTAGTCTCCTCCTCAGTCGGCTTCTTCTTCCTCTCGGCCTTGGCGAACATGTCTCTAATTGTCGTCTTTTGAAGCTCGGCCCTCGCATTTACATCTCCGAGCTTCTTGCTCTTCTTCTTCTTCCGCTTCCCTGAGGCGTCGTCCATAGCCTGGTCGTCATCCCCGGAGTCATCTTCCTGGGCGTACTCCCTTCCGTCGTGCTCTAGGTCATCATCGACGTATCCGGTTCCATCGTCATCCACCACAAAGTTGATTCTCCGCTGGCGATCCTCTTCGGTCTCTTCCTTCCAGATTGCCGCATCGGCCTCGTCCTCCTCCTCGATCTCGTCCAGAAGCTCCTTGTAAGACTTCTTCGGCTGGCTGTCCTTGAACTTTGAAGCGCGAGGTCGAGTCGATCGACGAGTAGGCATGGGCTCCTCCTCCTCTTGCTCCACGTTGCGACGAGGAGGACGATCCTCGGATCCCGATTCCTCGTCGGAGCCACTGCGAATCACTCTCCGCTTCATTCGCCTGCACTCACTACTGTTTGTTTGCAAGGAACAGCGCTCTAGTTTGTTTGTGTGTCCCTTTTTTCGAGAGCGGATTTTTGAATTTTTTTGAAATTCTTTCATGTCGCTCGTTACGCTTATCCTTAGCTTTATCTTCTGGTACCCGGGTAGCGCCGACCGTTGTCAGACCACCGCAGAGGTCTGGACTAGGGAGGGAGATTCCTTCACAACACCCCACCTCGGTCCAAGGTTTTTCTTTCTGATTACTAATACTAACAGAGGTCTTTCTCTCAGTATTTGTACAAATTCCTTGGAGTGGCTGATAATAGCATAAATCTCTCGTGACTTGTCAAGGCTGTCCTTTTCTTGCCTCCTCGTTGATTCCTCCTCGTTTGGCGGTTTGATGGGTCTGAAGTGAATTCTCCCCCATTTGGTTGTTGTGAGCTCGTTGGGTTGGACGCAGGTCTTTCCGCGAGCCCTTGGGTCCGCCTCAGTCTAAGTCTTGACCTATAAGAAACCGCGCGCTGGATTACAAGCTGAACGCGCAGGTCTGCGATACCATTAGTGGAGTATTTGGACCAGATTAAACAGGGGAAAATGGCGCAGACAGCCCCTTCGATGGACCGCGACGGGCTGGTCATGGCCGAGCCGATCGAGGGATCGGCCTCGGGCACCACCCCGGTGGCTAGAGTGGAGTCGCCACAGGATACAATGGCCCATAGAAGAGCAAGAACACGCTTCCCTTTCGAGTGTCTCTTTTTCCTCTGCGCGGTGGCGCTGCAGATATTCAACCTCGCTGCGCACTACACCTTTGCGGTACAGACCTCGGATATTGCCACCAATGCAGGGACCCTGAACAGCAGCTCAGTGAATGTGACCGGGCTTTTGGCTGAGTATGCCGCCTTCATAGCTCAGGATCCCGCCAACTATGACAAAGCATGCGATGTGCCATACTTTGCCCAAGAAGGCTTTGGCACCCTTCGGGTGAACTTGAATGCTTTGAAAGACGCAACATTGGCCTTTTTCTACATTGGAATCTTTCCCAGCGTCGCTTTCTTCATCTACGTCCTTGGCCATTTACGTGCGCTTTACCACCAGCGGAACCGCTCTCTGATGGAGACATGGCATCCTGTTCGCAATCCGAACACCAACCCAATCGACAGCCCCGGGGATGCGCTGACTCCTGATGGAACAAAGAAAACTGCCCAAGTATACAACAACCCTTTAGGTCGAGTGAACATCGGAGACGTTTCCGTGGCTGGTCAGATCCGACGCACAGAGAGGTACGCGCTTCGCGGTGAGACAAGTGGTTATATTGTCCTCCAGATCATGCACGACATTCCCCTCGTGATGATTTTCTTTCTGTACATCGCCTACACCGAGAGGTACCGCGGATACGATTGCGCCGTTTGTTTTGCTAATGGACAGCTCTGTACGGTCCCCTACTACTTTTCGCTGACGTTTACCGATAATTATGTGCTGAAGGTAGCCATGGGCGCCTGTTTTCTCCATGTGGCCTGGGCGTATTTGAGCCTGTGTCTCCGTTGGATCTACTACTGGCAGAGCTTTGTCCCGCCTTGGAACTTTGCCAAGCAGTTCCTCGCTTGGTTTCTGTCGACGCTCGTCTTCATCGCTTCCTTCGTGGCCCCGGTGGCGATTTTGTTTGTTGCGTATGTCGGACCGCTCTACTATGGGTTTGAGGACCTCAAGTTGGCAATAGGGTTGAGCGGCCTTGGAGGAGGTTTCTGGTCGATGGGACTGTTGGTGTTTGTGTGGTTCGCTGGACTAGAGGTCGGAGAATCGGTCTTGAGCGGTCTGTTTTGCTTCAACTTTTGGGAGTTCTTTTACTTTGCTTTGCCGTGCTTGGACTATTGCGAGGAGACGTTTACAGTGTGCGAGATTGGCCAGCACGAGTGCTGCGGCTGCTGTTGCTGCTGCTGTTAAGCCATTTAAAGATGTAGTATCTATAGTATCTCTTCCACCTTGACTGAAATAAAATTGATTTGCAGTGGCTGTGATATTGAGCTATGCATCCCTTTTGCAAGTCTTTGTGTGCTCGTACCCTAGTGCATCTGAAGCGAGATGTACAGCCATGGATGACGGTCTACGCTGGGGCGACCAGTACATGTAGAAAGGTTTGAATGTATGGCGAAGAGGCAACGATGTACAAAGAAAGCAGTTGCTTTACAAGGTGGAAAGAGAATACAGATAGTGAAAGTGAAGAGATACTGTCGTCGTCACTGTGGACTTAGAGGCTTGATCTTCTTGTACTTGTCACCCTCGCCGTACATTGTCCCGTTGAAGAAGACGCTGTTGATCTTGTCCTCGTCCCAGGAGACTGGAATAATATCGCCGCGATTCTCCCTTGCGGTCTTCAGAAACTCGGCATCGCAGAGCCGACAGCATTGGGCTCGTCTCTGGCGGTACTGGTAGTTGAGCTCGTCGTTGTTGTTCTCCTTCATCGAGACGTCTTTATAGGCCTCGACTTCCAAAGGACCGGCGATTCTCGTCTTGAGGAGGTTAAGGTAATAGTCATCAAAGGGATTCACTTCCTTCCGCCACGCATGATACTTGTTATACTCTTGTGGGTTGGCGTCGAGATGTAAAAGGTAGTCGGCCAGTCTGCTTGGGGAACGGAAGTCGCTTGCCTTGATGAAGCTGGGCGTCTTGGTGATGTTAGGGACGTTCGGGGCGCCGTAGTAAACTGGGAGGATCGGCAGGGCCAAAATCTCCAGCAGCTTTTCCGAGACGTAACCTTCTTGGATCGTGTTCTCTAACGCCAAATAGCTGCACGCAAAGTGGTTAGTTAATCGTGAACATCATCGTCGGTCGTCATCATCAATTGTGACCTACTATTTATATTTGCTGATGAGCTTGGCCGCGTTGCTGATTGGTCTAGGGGGGAGTTCCCTGGTCCCGCACTTTCCATACCGATGGACCATGTCGTCGCCCAGATAATCGATCAAATTGGCGAGGAAGAAATCACGTTTGGACGTGACTTTCTTGGTACAGTGCGAGATGATGGAAATGGCAAACCCCTTACGGTGTCGCAACGGGATGAACGGGATCTTCTCGCTCGTGTAGAGACGACCGCTGAGGAGGTCGGAGGGGGAGAGGAACCACTGGGGATTGGGAATCGGTGCGGTATGATGCGTACCGATCTCAAAGTCGTAATACTCCTGCTGAACCTTTGGCCGAGGTCCTCTCCACACCGCCTCGCGCCAGAGTGTCACCCGATAGGGTTTTTTGGTAACAGGGTCGTAGTTGACGTCGAGGATCCTCCGCGGGTCCATCTGGAAGACGACGACGACATCGGCAGTGGGCAGATGCGCAGGGTCATTGGCCATGATCATGGAGCACTCAGGCGCGAGGGGACAGCCTCCCTTACCGACAGTAGGGCACCCAGTGAATAACATCATCCCAGACTCCCTCGATCCATAAAACACGACCCTCCAGGGCTGTTTAGCCCGGGCTGGAGTCATCGTAAAGTTGTACCCGAGACCGCAGTCGGCTTCGTAAAGTCGTCGATGATCGTCGCTGACCTTGTGAAGCTTGGCCGCTAAAGAACGACACCGGTCGGCCTTGAAGGCGAGCTCCTCCGTCCAATCAGAGAACTTTTGACCCGCCCAGTTATCCTCGATATGACGTTGCTCCCGTTGGTTAAGATCGGACCTCTCTTCATCTACTATCGATTTGTCCTCTGTGGAAGACTTGTAATCATCTGTTTCGCCGTCAGAGTCTTTCACGGTCATCGAAGAGTTCACCGAAGACGGCTTGTCTTTAGGCTTGCTGACATCTATCGCTTCATCGTCATCGTCCTGTGATGAATCGTCGGAGATCGTTGGGATCTTGGAGGGCGACTTCGTACTGCGTATTCTGATCTCATTGTCTTCAATGCGTGATGAAGCCCTCGTTGGCGCTTTGCTGGGATTTTCCACCAAGTTGACCGGAGGGTGATCCTCATCGATGCCTGTCTTAACATCTTCTATTGTAGCCTCTTGTGAAATGTTCCATATCGAGTCGTCAACACCTTGCGTGCCCTCAACCCTGATCGGTCCTCCGCTCGCGACAACAACGACACCTCCGGAGGCGTCTTCCCCACCTTGCTTGGAAGATGTAAGTACGAGCGAGTTGAACGCCAAAAGTACAAGCATTAACAGCGCTAGTGCGACAAGGACAGTCCAACGCTTCCGACTTATGTAAGCGGTACTCTCCCGGGGCCCTGCCAACTGGTTCTCCCGGACCAGAGACCTGGCCTCCTCATCTTTTACCTGACCCATCCTCCTCTCTGCCTCGCCATACACAATTCTCGGGTCACAGCACCTGAGACTGATCAGCTCTTTCGAGCCAAGGTCGAAAATGCCTTTAACCTGGTTTCTAGGGAACCTGCGCTAAATCAAAGATTCGACTAGCTGTAGGAGAGAGTGGTCAAGCCGTGTGATCCAGAGCGATTGTGCCTAAGCGGAGACCTCGTTATCGATCGTGTTTCCTCCAACAAACAGACGAGTGTACATACCCCGGTGGGCCACAAACTAGACACGCCTATCCCAGGAAGGCGGTATGAAACGACGTGATTTTTGTTGTAGGCCACCGTCTAGGTCTCACAAAGGGTGCGTTAGACGGTTCATACAGTTTGTCATGTGCGTGGTAGGTGGGAGCCTGAGACCTACACTACACCTTGAAGGATAGAATCAAAGTTTTCAGGTGAGGGAATGGAGAGGGCGGGACAGTGGATGTTTTGTTTGAAAAAGTTTCCCTTGTGCTTGCTTGTGAAGGTGGCCAATTCACATGTACCCTGGTACCAAAGATAAGCTTTAAGGTTTATTCGACGCTAAGAGGCGACATGGCGACCACTGATCCGCATCACAACTTGGGGAAAAATGATGATAACAACATCCCGGCTAACTTTGCGGGGCGTTAGCTCCCGGACGGCCTTCCTGTCCTCGGCCGCCGGACCCGCATCATCCGCCGCGTCCTCCTCCTCCTCCTCGCAGAAGGCCGCACAGCAGCAAACGTCCTCGTTGAGCGATGTCGTCTGTCTCGAGTGCGGCGGCAAGGGCCACAAGGCCAAGGAGTGCCCTAAGGCGGCCGGGACGGCCAAGCGGAACGTGCAGGACCTGTTCCGGGAGGGTCGCTGCCTGCTTTGCGGTGAGGTCGGACACGAGGCGAAACACTGTCCCAAGGTGGGGGGCGCAGTGGAGGAGAGCAGACCATTGGCTCCCAGGCAGCCCAAGCCTACTCTGGCCGAGCGGAACGCGCACAAGACGTGTCTGCAGTGCGGGGAGAAGGGCCACGTGATGCGGGATTGCCCGACGAATCCCAACACGGTTAAGATTAAGGGAATTAAGGAAAGGTACTCGGGGTCTCGACTACAAAAGATGCTTCCGGAGCTGTTGAAGGAGGAGCGCACGATAGATCCGGCGCACGAGTCGTTTGCGAACGTGGCGCCAAAGCTTGGAGTCGTGGTATCTACTCTTGCGCGAAAGACGATTGGAGTATTGGTCGATAACACTCACCTTCACCCCAAGCTGAAGATCAACATCGATCGGAGCAGAAAGTTCTTGGTTCACGATGAGGAGGAGAAGGCTGTGTGCGGGGATGTGGTTCTCATACAACAGACGCGGCCGATTACGCGGAACAAGAATTTCACTCTAAGGGAGATTGTGCTCTCGCACAACAACCGGCTGGACTCGATTGCGACGAAGGTCCAGGAGGCGAAGAAGGTTTACGAAGGAATCGACGATGAGGCGCTTAAGACTCTGGATAAGCTAAGGGAGAAGCATATGGCACGAATGGCCCAGCTGAAGAAGGTAGAGGTGGAGGAGTTACAGCAGGTCCGGTCAAGGATCCAGACGGAGCTCAACGAGAGGCTGAAGGACGTCAACCTAATAGCCGACGACATAAAGAAGGAGGCGCAAAACAGTCCAGAGTGGCTGCAGCAGATGAAGCGCAAGCTCGAGACGAAGGATCAGTGGGCGCAAGCTGTCGTTGCCAATGGAAAGGGCAAGCAGTAACCAACCACATTATTGTACAGAGCCTCCTAGCTGGCTCGCTTGTAAATCTGGCTTTGGAAATGGCTGTTGAACACACTTAGTTTCAGGCACCGTTGATTATGGGTTAAAACGATCAATAATTCTGAGAAGCTGATCCACTAGCCAAATACACTCGGTATTTGCAATCTATATACTCTAACCTTTGAAAAATTGTACACCTCATTGCCCTCCATTCCCAGTCTGTTCACTTGCAGACCCATTCGTTGTCGCAGGTTCCGCCGGCGGTGCACTTGACGCCACGGTGCCAGTGGACGAGGCAGCTGCTGCGGCATTGGCGGGCTGTTTCGTCCCCAAGAGCTGCAGAGGGCCGATTCGAGTGCCCCCGCTGGTAGAAGGCACCGCGGACTGCAGAAGATCCTCCTCCTGGCCTCCGGCAGACTTGGTCGCCGAGCTGCCGAACGTGAAGGACGGCAATCTCTGCGGCCTTCGCTCCCAGAATGCGAATCGGGAGACGGCCGCATCGCGAACCTCGGCAGGAGTGAGGTCCGCGGGGGGAATAAACCAGTTGTACTTTTGCGGGTCCTCTTCTCTGAACGGCACGCCAGCGGACAGGTCGATGCTCTCGATGCCTCCAGTGGCCATGGTCGACACGGACGGGGTCATCGCCGTGAGGTTCCCGGACCGCTGGAGGGCGAGGAACCTCTGCATCACGTCTGACGCGGTTCTGGTGGACGCCTGTACACCGTTCACTCCATTCCTCAACAGCTGGCTACCAGCCAGGACGTCGGCGGCCAACACGGCCTGCTGACCGTAAGTCTCCAGAACCTCCCGAATGATGTCGTCTTCGATGGATGAAAAAGGCTGTGGGCCTGCTCCACTCATCGT
>Ga0209066_10003920_pt1 | contig 16594 bp, 14 predicted proteins | sample All_14_2_FD_187198 | JGI IMG/M metagenome (GOLD analysis project Ga0209066, IMG submission 187198) | Freshwater microbial communities in response to fracking from Pennsylvania, USA - Allegheny Zone_MetaG_DW_15 (SPAdes) (version 2) ...
GACATCGGCCGGCAGGATCAAGGTTGCGACCTGACCGGGTGGCCCCATCGATGCGGCCACGGCTTCGGCGGCATCCTGGCAAAGTTGATCCGTCGATGCGGAAGTCCGCACCCAAGTCGAACAATTTCGCGCCACGGTTTCGATGTCGGACTGCAGTTGCGCGTCGTACTTGACGTGCGAGGTGGCGTGATCGCCCACGATGTTGACGACAGGCACCTTGCCTTTGCGTGCGTTGTGCAGGTTGGCCAGTCCATTGCCGAGTCCGCAGCCAAGGTGCAGCAGGGTGGCTGCGGGCTTGCCCGCCATGCGCGCATAGCCATCGGCAGCGCCGGTCGCGACACCTTCGAACAAGGTCAGCACGGCACGCATGCGCGGCTCGTGATCGAGCGCAGCGACGAAGTGCATTTCCGAGGTGCCGGGATTGCTGAAGCAGACTTCGACGCCTGCATCGGCCAGGGTTTTCAACAATGCTTGCGCGCCGTTGGGCATGAGTGAGCCTTTGTGGGATCAGTGGGCGATGGATCGCGCTGCCGCGCGTGCGGTGAGTATGCAGCCGGGCAGGAAGGTGCCTTCCAGCGAGCGCTTGCCGTTCGAACCACCGCCGCCAAAACCGGCGGCTTCGCCGACGCAGTAGAGACCGTCGATGGCGTGTCCGTCGGCGTTCAGTACTCGACTCTGCAAGTCGGTACGCAGACCGCCCAGGCTTTTGCGGGTGATCAGTTGCATCTGGATGGCGATGAAGGGACCGGCACCCGGCTTCTGCAACGGCGCGGGTTTGCAGGTGCGCAGCCGATCCGGCTTCCACTGCCGGGCGTGCAGAATCCGGCGGATCTGTTCGTCATTGTGCAGGGCGCTGGCATTGGCGAAGTTGGCGTCGAAATCATCGACCACACGCTGCAAGGCACCGGCGTCGATATCGGTGGTGCCCGTCAGTGCATTCATTTTGGCGGCCAGACCCGTGAGTTGGTCATCGACCAGAAACTGCGGGACTTCGCGTTGCATCTGACGCACCAGACGGTGATTGCCGAACAGGGTTTCGTACAGGAACGGCAGCAGTTGTTTGTCACGGATGCGCGAATTGTGTTCGGCCCCGGAGATGGCGAACTCCTTGGCCGCGATGCGCCAATTGAGCAAATGCCAGGTCCAGGGTTTGTCGAGCTCGGCAACACGCTGACACAGCGCATGCGTGTCGAAGCCGGTCACCAGCGGCTGCGGTCCGATGCGTTGCCCACGATGGTCCAGCCACAGGGCGGACTTGCAGGGAATAGTCGACAGGCCATGGCCTTCGAAATGCGCCTGCGGGTGCGGAAAGCCTGCGGCGTAGTTCCACATCTCGCCGACGTTGACTAGAACGCCACCCAGGTCGTTCGACACGTGCTGGTGCAGTTGCCCATCGGCATACGGATGGGCGCCATTGAGCATTTGAGCAGGGCGTGGGCGATGGGTGGGCCAGTGCGCGATGGCCTGTTCGCTGGCGCCATTGATGCCGCCCATCGCCAGCACCACGACTGGCGCATCGATACGCAACTCGCGACCCAAGTCTTCATCCTGGACGACTGCGCCACGAAGCTGACCGCCGCTGGCGTCGAGCTGCAGCGCGCGATGCCGATGCAGCACCTGCAGCGAGCCGGGCGCATCGACGTTCTGCAGCGCGGCGAACAGTCGCTTCACCATGGCTTGAGAGCAGCCCCAGAGTACGTGATAGCGCGGTAGGCGGTTGCCGTCGCCGTACAGGCCACGTTCGACCCAGTTCACGGCGGGCAGAAACTTCAGCCCGTGCGCCAACAGCCAGTCGTAGACCTCGCTACGCGAATGTTCGACGTAGTAACGCGCCCAGGCCAACGAGTGCAGATCGGACGGGTCCAACTCGCCAAAGCGCAGCCAGTCCTGCAGTGCGCGTTCGGGCGTGTCGGGAATCTTCATGCGCCCTTGCAAGGGCGTGCCGACCAGGGCCATGCCACCAAACGCCCACAGCGCGAGTCCGCCGAAGCGCTCGGGCGTATCGCGGTCCACCAACACGACATGCTTGCCCGCGCGTCGACATTCCAGGGCCGTGACCAGACCGGCCAAACCGCCGCCCACGACCAACACATCTGCTTGCACTCGGGAAGTCATCGCCGCCATTCACCTGTCGAGCCAGGTCGACACGATAGCCTGAGCGGCGATCAGTTCATCATGCGCTGCGGCAGATTTCGCAGAGTGAAGCACCGAGACCATGCCCGCCGTGCGGCGGGCACGAACCGTGCTGACTCAGTACGAATCCTGATGCACTTCCTTGACGGCACGGCCCGAGGGATCGACGACCGATTTCAAGGACGGGTCCCATTCCAGCGCGGCGGCGGTGGAGCAGGCCACCGACGGGCCGCCGGGCACGCATTCTGCGGCCCAGGCCTGCGGGTAGTGCTGTTCGAACATCTCGCGATAGAAATAGGCTTCCTTGGTCGCGGGCGTGTTGTAGGGGAAGCGGAAACGCGCGTTTTCCATTTGCGCGTCGCTGATACGCGCTTCGGCATGGGCCTTCAGCGAGTCGATCCACGAATAGCCCACGCCGTCGGAGAACTGTTCTTTCTGGCGCCACAGAATGCTGTCCGGCAGATAGCCAGCGAAGGCTTCGCGCAGGAACTGCTTTTCCATGCGTCCGCGCGCCTTGCCCGAGAGTTTGACTTCCGGATTGAGCGACATCGCTGCATCAATGAAGACGCGGTCCAGAAACGGCACGCGCGCTTCCACGCCCCAGGCCGCCATCGACTTGTTGGCGCGCAGGCAATCGAACAGGTGCAGGTTGTCGAGCTTGCGCACGGTCTCTTCGTGCAGCGCTTCGGCGTTGGGTGCCTTGTGGAAATACAGATAGCCGCCGAACAGCTCATCCGAGCCTTCACCGGACAGCACCATCTTGATGCCCATGGCGCGGATGCGACGCGCCATCAGATACATCGGCGTCGAGGCGCGAATGGTGGTGACGTCGTAGGTTTCGAGGTGATAGATCACGTCCGAAAGCGCATCGAGCCCTTCTTGCACGGTGAAATGGAACTCGTGATGGACGGTGCCGATGTGCGCCGCGACTTCGCGCGCGGCCTTGAGATCGGGCGATTCCTTCAGGCCCACCGCGAAACTGTGCAACTGCGGCCACCAGGCTTCGGTCTTTTCATCTTCTTCGACACGGCGGGCGGCGTATTTCTTGGCAATCGCGGCCACCAGCGAGGAATCCAGACCGCCCGAGAGCAATACGCCGTAAGGCACGTCACTCATCATATGGGTCTTCACGGCATGCTCGAACGCCGCTCGCAGCGCGAGGCGGTCAGTGGGGCCGTCCTTCACCGCCGAGTATTCGCGCCAACCGGGATGGTAGTAGGCGGTCGGGCTGGCATCGCCGGACTGCCAGTAGTGACCGGGCGGAAACTCGCGCGCCTCCTTGCAAACCGGCGCCAGCGACTTCAGCTCGGAGCCGACATACAGATTGCCGTGCTCGTCGTGGCCGTAGTAGAGCGGGATGATGCCGATGGGATCACGACCGATCAGCCAGCGACCGGCGGCGTCATCCCACAACACGAAGGCGAACATGCCTTCAAGCTGATTGAGGAAGTCGGGACCGAACTTGCGATAGAGCGGCAGAATGACTTCGCAGTCCGAATGCGTCTGGTAGGCGTAGTCGGCTTCGGTGGCGGCGCGTAGCTCGCGATGGTTGTAGATCTCGCCATTGACGGCCAGCGCCTGGGTGCCATCCGGCGACAGCAACGGCTGCGCACCGCTGTCGACACCGACGATGGCGAGACGCTCGTGGACCAGAATCGCACGATTGTTCGCATACACCCCCGACCAGTCCGGGCCGCGGTGACGCATGCGGCGGGAGAGATCCAGCGCCTGCGAGCGCAGTGCGACGGGATCGGAGCGGAGATCAAGGATGCCGAGAATCGAGCACATGGGCGCCATGCCATCAGTGAAAGGAAACTCGATTCTATGCCACGTCGCGAACGGGTTTGCGCGCTGCAGCAGGCGTCATGCGGAGATGGCATGCCAACGCGAAACGCAGAAAACAGAAAGCCCTCACGAGGAGGGCTTTCGAAAGAGAGGCTGGTCGGGCTAGGAGGGAGAGGCTCGACCAGCGGTTGCGACCGGTGTATCGCGGCACCGACGGCTACCTTGCGACATGGGGGTGACGTCTCAAGGCGGTGCCAGTGTGCTCCCGTCGCGGCGATGCGGGCTTGATCGCGGTCAATTGTTCGAAAGTTCGCTCAGCGTTGACGCTCGACAAATGCCTGGGTGCTCATGTCGGCAGGCACTGGGCGAGCCATGTTGCCGCCGTCGCGGACGTAATCCGCCAGGGCTTGGGCATAATGCAGATACGTAGGTTCACGTCGTGCCTCCTCGATTCGACCGAACGTCGTAAATCCATCCTGCCCCGACGCAATGTAGTCGTTGGTGATCAGCAGATAGATCTGATCCGCTTGCAGTGCCTGCCAGGTGCCGTCCCGGAACACTTCCAGCTTGCTGAATCGCTCGCCCGGCGCGGCATTCAGATCCAGATTCCAGCGCAGGCCTGCAGCATAAGGAAACGATCCGCTTGCCGCGCCGGGATCAGCCAGATAGGCCGCAATCGCATCCTCCAGCACCTGATGGATTTCGGCACCGCTCATACGCAGGCGATCCAGCATGTTCTTGTAGGGCAGGGCGAGGTAGGCGTCACCGATGCTGAACTCGCCTGCGGCAATGCCATTGCGCACGCCTCCGGCGTTCTGGATCGCGATGTCGGCACCACCGAAGCGTTTGCCCAGTTCGAGAAACGCGCGAGCGACAACTGCCTGCGCATGGCCGCCCTGCGCATCGGTGGCCTCGGCGCAACCCGGCGCGGCATCGCGCGAGCGATCATGTCGACCCGGAATGCGCCGCAGGCAGAGCCGCTCCGGCACCACGCCAACGACTTCCGCAGCGAACGATTGCACCTGTTTTTCATAGACCGACAGGACATGCTGGGCCTTGGCATCCGGTTCGACCTGCAGCACATACGGGTGCTGGGCAAGGGCCGCGTGCACGGCGGGAGCGCCCGCTTCGACCAGCCCGCCCAGCAACAGATGCGGCGTGCCCGCGCAATTCAGAACGCGACCATCGGTATCGAACTCGATGTCCAATTGACCCACCACCCAGGTGTATTGCCAAGCCTGGACAATGCAGGTGACGTCGCCATCCGCATTGCGCGCCAGGGTCGGATATTCACCGGCCGGTGCCAGTCCGAGCGAGGTGAACTGCGACCCCAGCAGCGTATGCGAGTCACCACCCACCACGGCATCGACGCCATGCAGTTGCTCGACCAGCTTCAGGTCATTGCGGTAGCCGATGTGCGACATCAGTACGATGTGATCGATACCGCGTGCTTGCAGGGCGTCGATCTCCCGCTGCGCGGCGCTGCGTTCGTCCTCGAACTGGGTACTGGCATCGGGGCTGGAGGACGCCTTGGTCTTTCCGGCGACATCCACGCCAACGATACCGACGCGAAGACCGCCGCGCTCGATGACCACGCTGGGCTTCAGATAGTCGTCGGCAGCAAATCGGCTCAACGGCGACACGCCCACTTCGGGATGCACGTTGGCACCCAGTACCGACGTGTCGCAGTGCCACATCGGTTTGGAGAGGAAGTCGAGAAATCGCTTCAGACCGGTATCACCGGCGTCGAACTCATGATTGCCGACCTCGAACGCGTCGAAGCAGATTTGATTCATCAGGTCCGCATCGGCCTCGCCCTGAAACAGGGTGAAGTAGAGATCGCCGGTGATCGCGTCGCCCGCATGCAGCTTGAGCGTGGGGATCTCGCTGGCGTTCAACTGCGCAAAAGCGCTGACCACACGGGGAAATCCGCCGAGCACCACCTCCAGTTCCTTGCCTTCCACTTGCAGAACCTGACCATCGTCGGCGGCCAGTCGGGAATGGTGGTCGTTGATGTGCAGGATGCGAAGCGTTTGCGGAGCAGGCGTGGCTTCGGCGGGCGGCGGTTTCACCGTCTGATTGCTGCAGCCCATCAGTAACCCGTAGCCAACCATCCATGTCCAAACTGCTGCGCGCATCGCGACCTCACTGGTGTTGCGAAAATGTGACCTTGCTCCGTCCGTTGCGCGACCAGCGCCTTGACGGACGTGACAGATTACCAGCGCATCCGTTTCGGAAAATTGATCCGTGCCATGACCATTGGCGCTGGGTGTGGGCGCGTCACCCGCACTATGCTGCGGTCTGCAACGGGGAGATGGGCATGTTGATCAGCGCGATTTGGATGTTGGCAGCGGCGGGTTCAAACGCGGCGTGGCAAACGCCTGCCGAGCAGAGTGAGTTCACCCGCACGCCACGCTATGAAGAAACCATGGCGTGGTTCGAGCGACTGGATGCTTCCAGCGACCAGGTGCAGATGGCGCCGTTCGGCATCAGTCCGCAAGGTCGAACGCTACGCACCGTCGTGTTGGCCAGTGATGGCGAGTTCACGCCAGCGCTGGCGCAGGCCTCCGGCAAGCCGATCGTGCTGATCCAGGCCGCTATCCATCCAGGCGAGAACGAAGGCAAGGACGCCCTGATGGCCTTGGCGCGGGACCTCACGGTGGCGAACGCACATCGCGATCTGCTGAAGGACGTTGTGCTGGTGCTGGTGCCGATCTTCAATGTCGACGGGCATGAGCGCTTTTCGCCCTACAACCGCATCAATCAGAACGGGCCCGAAGCGATGGGCTGGCGCGCCACCGCGCAGAACCTCAATCTTAATCGCGACTACATGAAAGCCGACGCGCCCGAAATGCAGGCCTGGCTGAACCTGTTCAACGCCTGGCGACCGGACCTGTTGATCGATCTACACAACACCAATGGCGCGGACTACCAGTACGAGTTGACCTGGTCCTATGAGCGGCACGCCAATCTGCATCCGGCCGTTCGCGATTGGCAGAACCGAGTGTTCGGCGAGGAAGTAAAACCCGCGTTGCTCAAGCGCGGCTGGAAGCTGTTCAACTACGTCACGATGTTGGACGACACGGATCTGTCAGCCGGACTGATCGACGGCGCGTCCGGACCACGATACTCGATCGGTTATGCCGCCATCGCCAACCGCGCCGGACTGCTGGTCGAAACCCACATGCTGAAGGACTTCAAGACCCGCACGGCGGTCAACATCGACTTGTTGGTGGAGGTGCTGCGTGGCATCGCCCGAGACCCGCAGTCCCTGCGGCAAGCGGTTCGCAAGGCGGATGCGGACACGGTGCAACGCGCGCGGCAACCCAATGTGACCGTTCCGCTGCGGCTTGCGCCGGACGAAAGCCGTCGGGAGATCGAATTCCTGGGCTATGCCTACACCCGTACGCACAGCGACCTATCCGATCGGATGTGGGTGCAGTACGACCCGACCAAGCCGGTCACCCTGCGTCTGCCAATGCGTGATCATGTGACCGTGGTCGATCAGGTGACGCCACCGGCGGCCTATGTGATTCCGGCTGCCTGGCAAGAGGTGATTACGCGATTGCGCTGGCACGGGATCGCGATGCAGGCGATGCCGTCCGACGTGGACGTGTCCGCAACGACCTGGCGATTCAGCGCGCCGGTCTGGGCGACGCAGCCGTTCGAAGGCCACTTGATGCTGACCGAATTCACCCAGACGGCGGAGCAGGGCCTGTTCAGCGTCAGCGAAGGCAGCATGCTGGTTCGTCTGGATCAGCCGCGTGCCAACGTCGCCATTCATCTTCTGGAGCCGCAGGCACCGGATGCCCTGCTGCGATGGGGTTTCTTCAACACCATTTTCGAGGAAAAAGAGTACGCCGAGCCACGCGTGATGGAGGCCATGGCACGCAAGATGCTGGCCGAAAATGCCGAACTGAAGGCGACGTTCGAACGCCGTTTGCAGGACGACCCGGCGTTCGCCAAGGACGCACAGGCCCGTCTGGATTTCTTCTATCAGCGCACGCCGTATTTCGATCAGGCCTATCTGCGCTACCCGGTGCTGCGCCTGGATGCGGAAAATCTGGCGAAACTGCAGGCTGTCGAGGCAAATTGAGCGCTCGCGGGGTTCAAGTCCGGCACCGGTCTGGGCGATAATGCATCGCCCGAATGGGTGGCGTTGGAAAGCGCCACCTGCCGTCTTGCCCCCGACGCCGGATACCCCGCATGGACCAGCTTTGCATCGTCACCACGGGTGGCACCATCGACAAGATCTACTTCGACGACAAGTCGGACTACCAGATCGGTGAGCCACAGATCGGCCGGATTCTGGAAGAGCTGGGCGTCGCCTTCCGCTTCAGCGTGATCCCGATCCTGCGCAAGGATAGTCTGCACATCACTGCCGAGGATCGCGCGTTGATCCGCCAGACCATTGCCGCGCAACCCGCACGTCACGTGCTGGTCACGCACGGGACCGACACCATGGTGGAAACCGCCAAGGTGCTGGCCGAACTGAGCGAAAAGACCATCGTGTTAACCGGTGCACTGAATCCCGCGCGGTTCCGAGGCTCGGATGCCGAATTCAACATCGGCACAGCGGTTGGGGCGGTGCAGTGTTTGCCGCCCGGCGTGTACATCGCGATGAATGGTCGGGTTTGGAATCCCGCCAAGGTCCGCAAGAACGTCGCCGCCAACCGGTTTGAAGCCTTGCCCGACTGATCGGCCCAGCACCTGTCTGCGCAATTCGCTTGCGTGGTGACTTGAAACCCGTCTGCACCGGAGTCCGGCATGGCCGAGCACAGCCGCCAGCAAAAAGCAGCGCACCAGTTGAGGCTGCTGTCCGAAGCGCTCGATTCGGGACGTCTGGGGCCGGTCAAGCGCCTGGTCAACACCTTGTCGACGGCGGAGATCGGCAATCTGCTGGAGTCGTTGCCGCCCGGCAAGCGAAGCATCGTTTGGGGACTGGTGGATGCCGAGGATGACGGTGAGGTCTTGCTGCACGTCGGCGACGAGGTGCGCGAGAGTCTGATCGCCGAAATGGATCAGGACGAAATCGTGGCGGCGGCCGAGTCGCTCGATCTCGACGACCTTGCCGAACTGATGGAGGACTTGCCGGATCAGGTCATCGATGAAGTGCTGAAGTCGATGGATCGCGAAAATCGCGAACGACTTGAGCAGGTCTTGAGTTACCCCGAAGATACTGCCGGGCGCTTGATGAATCCCGACGTGATCACGGTCCGTGCCGATGTCACGGTCGATGTGGTGCTGCGCTACCTGCGCCTACGCGGTGAAATGCCAGAACACACCGACCATCTGTTTGTCGTCAGCCGACGCCACCAGTATCTCGGTCGAATATCGCTGACCGGCTTGCTGTTATCCGAGCCCGGCCGACCGATCAACCAGATGCTGGATACCGACGAGCAGCCCGCCATTCCGGTGACGGCGTCGGCGGCCGAGGTCGCCAGCCAGTTCGAAGACCATGACTGGATCTCCGCGCCGGTCGTGGATGGCAACAACATCCTGCTCGGTCGCATCACCATCGACGACGTCGTCGACATCATTCGCGAACAAGCCGAACACCAGGCGTTGTCCGCTGCCGGTCTGGACGAGGATGAGGACATGTTCAGCCCGGTGCCGCGCGCGGCTAGACGCCGAATGGTGTGGCTGGGCGTGAATCTGGCGACCGCCTTTCTGGCTGCCAGTGTGGTCGGGCGTTTCGAGGACACCATCGAAAAGGTCGTGGCGCTGGCCGTGCTGATGCCGATCGTGGCGGGCATGGGTGGCAATGCAGGAACCCAGGTGCTGGCGCTGATGGTGCGTGGTCTGGCGCTGGGCCAGGTCGGTGCCAGCAATGCCAAGGTGTTGCTGTGGAAAGAGGTGCGTGTCGCGCTGTTGAACGGCCTGACGCTGGGTGCCTTGCTGGCAGGCGTGGTCTGGCTTTGGTTCAAGGATCTGCCGCTGTCGCTGGTGATCTATGCCGCGCTGATCATGAACCTGCTGTTTGCCAGTCTGGCGGGTGTGCTGGTGCCACTGACACTACGTCGCCTGGGGTTCGATCCAGCCCTCGCCAGCGGCATCTTTTTGACCACGGTCACCGATGTCATGGGCTTCTTCGTGTTTCTCGGCCTCGGAACCCTGATCCTGCTGCACTGAGATTCACCCTGACTGCAGGTCAGGGCGATGATGGCTCAAAACAGCGCTTTGATCATTTGCCAACCCGCGATGTAGACACCGATGGCGGTGCCCATGCTGGTCAGGAAAAAATTGAGCAGCACACGGGAAACCCGATTGCGCCACCAGCCACCCATGCTGCCGACATCGTCACGCAAGGCGTGGAAGTCGGCCACGGTGGGTTTGCGCAGCCAGAGTTCGATGAGCGCGCTGACGGTACCTGAGGCAAGGGCAGGGTGAAGCGGCGTGACGGGCGAGGCGAGGAATGCGCCAACGATGCTCAATGGATGACCACCGGCCGCCAGACAACCCAGCGCGCCAAGGCTACCGGTCACCAGCACCCATTGCAGCAAGACCGTGCCGCCGATATCGACTCCCTTGCTGAATCCATAGGCGAAGCCACCCAGCACAAGGGCGGTCAGCGCCAGCGTGATCCACGTGCCCCAAGGCTTGCTGGGTGGCAGCACGCTCAAGCGTTCCTGGATCGACGCCGGTGCGTCCTGATCGGTCTGCAGATGCTGGGATAGTCCAGCAAGATGACCGGCACCGATCACCACCAACACATGCCTGATGTCGGCGGTTGCTGCAGTTTGCTGACGCAAGGCGGCCGCCATGTACTCATCGCGCTCGGCGATCAGCGCCCGATACAGCGACTCACGCTTGCGGGCAAACTCGCCGAAGGTGCTCTCCAGCATGTCCCCTTCCTTGAGCCGCTCGATGTCTTCCTTGCCCACTTCATCGTCGACGATGAGGCTCGCCAGCACGCCACTCATCAGCATCATCCGATCCCAAAAACCGACCGCTGCCGAGGTTCGCTTGAGTGTCGTCGCGACATCCCGGTCAATGCGCCATACCGGCGTATTGCTGGCCTCCGCCAACTGCCAAGCGGCTTTCATTTCGGCACCCGGCTCAACGCCCAGTTGTTCGGACAGGCGGCGTTGATAACCGGCCAGAGCGAGGTTGGCGGCCACCAATCCGACCTTGCCGTCGCGAATCACACGGATCAGATCGAGTTTCGCGAGCGCATCGGGATCGCGCATCGACTGATAGCGCGACTCGCACAGCTCAATGGCGACCGCATCGAAATCGTGGGCGGCAATTTGCGCGTGCACGGCATCGACACTGGCCTGCGACACATGAGCGGTGCCCAGAATCGTGTAGCGCACGCCATCGCGCTCGACATCACGCAACGGTTGCGCGACGAGGGTGGCGGTCGACTCGGGCAGTTCGGACGACTCAGTCACGATAACGCCTCAACAAATCAGCATAGGCATCGATTCGTCGATCACGCAGGAAGGGCCAGATCCGCCTGACCTGTTCGGAACGCTGCATGTCCACTTCGGCCAGCAGCAGTTCCGGTGCCTCGACGCTTGCTTCGGCCAGCACTTCCCCCTGCGGTCCGAGAACCATGCTGGAACCCCAGAACTGAATGCCACCGTCGCCCTGCGGAGCCGCCTCAAAGCCGGTTCGGTTGCAACTGAGTACCGGCAGGCCATTGGCCACCGCGTGACCGCGGTGGCTGAGTATCCAGGCCTGGCGTTGCCGCTGCTTCTCGTCCAGCGCGTCGCGCGGGTCCCAGCCGATGGCGGTCGGATACAACAGCAGTTCCGCACCTGCGAGGGCCATCAGACGCGCCGCTTCGGGATACCACTGATCCCAGCAGACCAGCACGCCCAATCGGCCGATGCTCGTGTCGATGGGCGTGAAACCCAGATCACCGGGGGTGAAGTAGAACTTCTCCAGAAATCCCGGATCGTCTGGAATATGCATCTTGCGGTATTTGCCAACCAGACTGCCGTCGCGCTCGAACACCACGGCCGTGTTGTGATACAGCCCCGCTGCACGACGTTCAAACAGCGACCCCACCAGGACGACCTCATAGGTACGCGCCAGCGCAGATAGCCGCTCGGTGCTGGGGCCTGGAATGGGTTCCGCGCGGTCGAATTCGTCGACGCACTCGTGTTGGCAGAAGTACGGCCCGTTGTGCAGTTCCTGCAGAAGCACCAGACGTGCGCCCGACGCAGCGGCCTCTTTGATGCGTCGCTCGATTTCAGCGAGGTTGGCTTCACGACTGCCGCGATCCACGTCCTGAATCAGCGCGACGGGCAGGGTAGAGTGCTTAGGCATTCAACAATCCCTCGGGAAGTTGCATGGTGATGCAATGCAGGCTGCCGTTCTGCCAGATCAGTGGTCGACAGGGAACAGGTACGATCTCGCGATCCGGAAACGCCTGCGCCAGCACGTCGATGGCCTGCGTGTCGGCGGGGTCGCCATACGCGGGCATCAGAACGGCGCCGTTGACGATCAGAAAGTTGGCGTAAGACGCGGCGAGACGACGGCCCTCATCCAGAATCGGTTTTGGCCAAGGCAGCGGAAGGCATTCATAGGCTTGCCCATCTTTGCGTCGCAAGGCCTGCAGTTCCTTGGCCATCGCCTGCAGCGGTTCGAAGTGCGAATCCGAGGCATCGTCACAGCTTTGGTAGACGATGCGCGTCGTGCTGGCAAACCGCGCCAGGGTGTCGATGTGTGCATCGGTGTCATCGCCTTCCAGATGCCCATTCAACAGCCACAGGACGCGATCCTGGTGCAGATACGTGCGCAATGCGGCGCTGAGCGCGTCGCGATCCAGTCCTGGATGCCGATGCTGCAGGCAGTGCCATGTGGTCAGCAGCGTGCCCTCACCGTCAGTCTCGATACCGCCGCCCTCCAGTGCGAAATCGATCCGCTGGTGTTCGGCGACCGCACTGAGCCTGCCTGCTTTCAGCAGATTGCCGACCAAGGCATCGTCGGTTCCTGCTTCGTATTTGCCACCCCAGCCGGTGAAATGAAAGTCCAGCAAGACGAAGCCATTCGGTGCGCGCAGGCTGATCGGCCCGGAGTCACGCAACCAAGTGTCGTCGTAGGGAACATGGGCAAAGTGCAGGCGTTCTTCAGACACGCACGCATCCGCCAGCAATCCGCGGACCCGGCTTTCGAGCTGCGCATCGGGTACACAGATCAGCAGATTTTCGAAGCGGCACACCGCACCGGCGAGCGCGACATAGGTCGCCTCTACTTGAGGCAGGCGAGGCGCCCAGTCAGTCTCGGCATGCGGCCAAGCGATCAGGACAGCGGACTGGGCAGTCCACTCGGCAGGGAAGTGCATCGGCAGGTTCTCTCGGAGATCCGGCAATCGCCTGGATCGAAAAATCAGGGGCGTTTGGGGCCTTCTTCAAGCGGGTTCGTGCGGTTGACGACAGCGTCAACGACATGCGAGTGCTCGAAATAGACCGTGAACTCGGGATAGACCCAGCGCGTGATCGGCGGTTGCGCACGGCTGCCACCACCAACGGGCGCAACGCGCGATTGCGGTGCGCCGAACTCGCTCTCCACCGTTGCCATCAGCGCGCCGCGCTTGGGCAGACGGACGCCACTGACTTCAACCGAATGAACTCGCTCGATCAACAACACGTCGCCGCGAGTGACCTGATCTTCCGCATGCGCGTGGTTGGCGACAACGAGTGACACGGTGAGGAAGAAAAGGCACGAGAACGAACGATCAATCATGGCTCAGCTCCGAGTGTGCGAGGGCAGAAGTCTATCAGGATGACGCTGCGGCACAGGGATGATGTCAGCGCCAGAACGAACGAAGGCCGCAAAAAGCGGCCTTGCAGTTCGGCAATGCGTGCGACGCGACTTAGCGCTGACGCGCCTTGAAGCGCGGATTGCTCTTGCAGATCACGAACACCTTGCCACGGCGGCGAACGACCTTGCAGTCACGATGACGGGTCTTGGCAGACTTCAGGGAGTTGAGGATTTTCATGGGAAACCTTGCGAGTGGTTGAAGCGCGTAAACGCGGCATTGTAGTCATGCAAGCTCTTGCTGGCAATGGTTTTTGCCATTCACTGATCGGATGATCAGAAAACCAGTGCCGCTGCCTTGAACATGGCATGGACAGATTGACCCACCTCAAGCGCCAGACTGTGACGGGCATGTTCGGTAATTTCCGCCAACAGATCGTGCCCGGACGGCGTTTGACAGTGAACCAGCACGACGCCCGGTCGGGTGTTCTCCAACATTTGAATACGTACCCGCTCGATGTTCTGAAATGAGGTCTGCAACGGAATCGCTCGGGCCAAGCCTACCTCGCGTGCGGCAATTCGAACGCGAACCCAACCCTTGTCTTTCTGTTGCGGTGCTGGCACATGAACGATCCACTGACCGCAGCGCACGCGCCAGACAGGAGGCGACGCATCAGGCGGCAACAGTTCGCCATCAAGCAGCACGCCGGAGCCGAGATCGGCACGCAGCGGAGAATGGGCATCCCGGCAGACATCGAAGACCGACTGCGCGGATCGCACTTCTCCCTGAGACATGATCGCTACCGAATCGGCAACCCGTTCCAATTCTTCGGCATCGTGACTGACGTACAGCATCGGAATCTGCCATTGACGCTGCATTTCGCGCACCTCTGCAACGGCGTGCAGGCGCGCCGGTCTGTCCAACGCGGACAGCGGCTCATCAAGCAACAGCAATCGCGGGCTGGCCAGCAACGCACGCGCCAAGACCAGACGCTGCTGCTGTCCGCCCGACAGGCTTGCGACAGGCTTTGCGAGTAACGGGGCCAACGCGAGGCGTTCGATCAACTCCTCAGGCTGGATACGTCGTTCTTTGCTGCGTCGATACCCGAACAGAAGGTTGTCGAGCGCCGACAGGTGAGGCAACAGGCTGGGGTGCTGCAGGATCAGTCCGACGCGTCGACGTTCAAGCGGCATCCAAACTTCATCGGATTGCCAGTGTTCACCCGCCAACGACACCCGACCGTCGGGGATTCGATGCAAACCCGCAAGACTGCGCAGGAACAGACTCTTTCCGCTGCCCGAGGGACCGAACAGGGCGGTGATCCCCTCGCAGGGCAGCGTTCCTTCAGCGCATAGCTGAAAATTGCCGAGACGTTGATGCAGAGAGAACTTCAGCATGTCGGCAAGCGACCTCGCTGTCGACGCCGCCAGATGCCCAGCGCGAGCAGCAGCAGGAACGACACCACCATCAAGGCCAACGAGAGTCGGTGCGCGCGGGCGAAATCCATCGCTTCCACCGCGTCATAGATCACGATCGACAAGACTTGAGTCTGACCGGCAAGGTTTCCGCCGATCATCAATACCACCCCGAACTCGCCCAGCGTATGGGCAAAACTCAGCACCCAGGCGGTGAACAGGCTTTGTCGAATCAGCGGCAACCCGACGAAAAAAAAGCGATCAAGCGGACCCGCACCCAAAGAGGCCGCAATCTCCAGTGGAACACGGCCGATGGACCGGAAGCCGTCCTGCAGCGGCTGCACCGCGAAGGGCAATGAAAACAACACTGACCCGATCAAAATACCGGGAAAGCTGAAAGCCAGATGCCGCAAACCCATGGCTTCAACCGTGGCACCCACCACGCCGTGCGGACCCAAGGCAAGCAAGAGATAGAAGCCCAGTACGGTAGGCGGCAGAACGAGGGGCAGGGTGACGATCGATTCGATCACCACTGTCCATCGACTGCGGGAGTAGGCGAGCCACCAGGCGAGTGGCAAGCCGATGAGCAGCAGGATCAGACTGGTCGACAAGCAAAGCTGGAAGGTTGTCCATGCGGCCTGAAGGTCACTTGCGGTGAACACAAGCACCTCGCGTTGCCGTCGGTAGCGCGACACAAATCATGGCAAGTCGAACCCGAACTCCTGCAACAAGGCTTGTCCCTCGTCGGAGAAAACAAGCTCAAGAAAGGCGTCTGCAATCGCGGCGTCGGACACTTGAGCGGTGAGCATGACGGACTGCCACAACGAGTCGTGCAGGGACTCGTCGACCAGCACGAACCTTCCTTGCGATCTATCAGACATCAGCGAGCGCGCAACAATCCCCGCATCCGCGGCGCCGCTGACCACGTATTGCATCGCCTGCGCGACGTTCTCGCCGCGAACCAGCTTGTCTAGCAGCATCCTTGCGTGCTGCTGACGCTGGATTGCCTGCTGCGCGCGTTGCCCATACGGTGCGTGATCGGGATGGGCGATGGCGATGTGGTGCACATCAGCCTGTTCCAACACGTCCCAACTGATGTCTTGTTCGCGTGACCACCAGAGCACAAGGCGCCCCTTCGCATAGCGTTTCGGCATGCCGTGTGCGTGGCCCTGTGCAGAGAGTTGCGCTGGATAGCGTTCGTCAGCCGAGAAAAAGATATCGAACGGCGCTCCTTGTTCGATCTGCCGCGACAACTTCCCGGAAGAGCCGTAAACGATGTCGACCTGCAGATCGGGATACCGTTGCTGGAAGCGCTCCACCCATTTCGTTCCGACAGGGCGCAAATCAGATGCCGCCGCAATCCGCAGGACCGGTGCGGCAAGTGCGCCCGGCGACATCGTTACGGCGACAACCAGCATCCCAACCAGGACGCGCAGCAGAAGCGCTCTCATCGCGACGCATCGGACGCGTCGGGCGAATCTGCCCGGATTGACGTGCCTTCCACCCACAGACTATCGCCGTCGATGTAGTGCTCCTGTTTCCAGATCGG